>Ga0268256_1001359_pt1 | contig 14895 bp, 6 predicted proteins | sample AgamicAtAmrz_FD_200247 | JGI IMG/M metagenome (GOLD analysis project Ga0268256, IMG submission 200247) | Agave microbial communities from Guanajuato, Mexico - At.Am.rz (v2) (version 3) | ecosystem: Host-associated > Plants > Roots > Rhizosphere | place: Guanajato, Mexico | collected 2012-06-07
TTAACTCAATGGCGATTTGCGCGTCCCTGATTTCAGACATAATGCTTTTATCACACATCATGTCATCCCTCATGCGGCTTTGCTTTCGTTGTCTTCAGAAAGCAAATTGCTCGATAAAATAATGCCGGTATGAAAACGCTGAAGCGCATCGATACGGGATTCTTTTGTCAAACAAGCAATCAGTGCTTCATCATCAATACGCAGTCGGCTAATCAGCTGGCCGGTTGATGACAATTTAATGAGCTGCGGAAGAGATAAGCCCTTGATGGTTTCCATCGTGGTTTCGTTCAACCCGAGGTGAAAACCTGCCGCAATACTATCTTCGCGAATCAGACGCTGTGCCAGTAACAGATAGGACAGGTTCAGATCCTCAATAGACTGCATTTGCTCATTCATTTTTTGTTCGTGCATGTGTTTGCTCCTGAGAACAACATGTCAACAATCTGTTAACTATGTTTTTCTTAATTTAATAAAAGCGAGCAACCACTTATTTCGATAATAAAAAATAAATAACAATTTAATAATAAATGAACTTCATACTACGGCGCATCATAGTGCGCTTATTGAGTAGTTTCTTAAGGGAGTATTCTTAAGACGAAAATAAGGATACACAAAAGAATGATGGCTAACAATACAATTGAAAGTAAAAAAGTAGGCATTTCGTCAGTTTAAATTGAGGGTTGAGGCGGTTTTCTTCGCTGTTTCAACGGGATACATTTATTTGGTGAATATTCCTTATGTCACTAATTTAGCGGCGCTAAATGATAAGGTAATACATTCTTATCTATTTGATGTGTTTGCGTAAATGAAATTAAATGCGGGATGTTAATAAATTTTAGTAAGTTGTTATTTATTTTTGGAATATAAATTCAGATGTTGCGCGGTATTAACAAAATGCATAAAAAAGGCGATGACGGATATCATCGCCTTTGATAACGGGCTGACTTAGTTAGCGAGTTTCCACGCCATGCCCCAGTTCAGACCGACGCCTGGCTCGTAATGCAACTGAGAAAACTCCCCGGCCTGAGAACACCAGCCTGCAATAACACACGTAAAGTTTTTGCCTTTATGCGTCACCACATCACCGGCTTTATACGCAGCACCAAAGACCCACTGCGGGTAGCCGCCGTCATCATTGCTGGCCAGCGCCGCAACGGTGATGCTCTTCGTCAGCACGCGGGATTGCGTTCCGGCTTTTACCGTGACATTCACAGACAGCGTTTGTTGCTGGCTGGTTTTGGCGACGGTAAAGCGCTGGGAAGAGAGGCCGTTGCCGCTGCCCTGTACGCCCGCTGGCAGCAGCCAGTGGTAAGACGGTGTGCTGGTCGCCGCTGTGCCGGAGGTCACGCTGCCATTAAAGGTGATGCTGTCGCCGTTATCCGTAGAGGAGATCGCCATTTGCAGCGCGTTGATAAACGCGGCATCGGTGTTTTGCGCTTCGCTGGTCACTTTGATGTTGTGCGTGGAGGTGGCGGTGCGCGAACCCTGCGCATAACTGGTCGCCGTCACTTCCGCGACATAATTCCCCGCTGGCAGGCCAGTTTTGATCAAACCACTCTGATCGATGCCATTGCTGACCACCTGACCACTCTTCAGCAGCCGCCATGCGTAGCTTGCCTGCGCAAAGTTCGCCTGCGCCTGCAGTTTTACCGGCTGGTGAGCGAGCATGCTGGTGGCACCGGTGATCGTCACGGCCGCTTTCGCGACATTGATGGTGACATTCGAACTGGTGGACTGGCCGCTGCTGTTGGTGGCGGTCACCTGGAAGATCGCCTGCGCATCACCGATATTTCCCGGCACTGTAATAATGGTACGGTCGCCGCTGGTGCTGCTCAGACGGATATTGCTATTGCCGGAAACGAATTTCCACGCCCAGGTCACTGCGGCCTGATCGCTGGTGGCGACAACCGGGTAGCTCCAGTCAAGGCTGGTAGCGACGGTATTGATCGTGCTGTGATCGACGGTGATCGTCGGTGCTTTTTCGACGTTATTATTACCGTCCAGTTCGAGGATCTTCACCACTGCGCGGCTCATATCCGGCTGGGTGCCAATCTGGTTGGCGGCGCCGCCCGCAAGTTCAGTACCGGTTTCCCGCAGGATTTCTCGCATTTGATGTGGCGTAACGGTTTTACCATGTGCTTTCGCGATGCTCGACAGGCTGGCGACGACACCGGCAACAATCGGGTTAGCGGAAGAGGTGCCGCTGTAGGTTCCGGTATAGTTCGCGTTTGCCGTGGAAGCGAGGTCGCCGTAGCCGGTGGTGGTGACATAGTAGCCCCAGCTATTGCTGTCCACGCGGCTGCCGTAGTCGCTGTAACTGGCGCGCGTTGCATAAACCGGGTTGGCTGCGCCGATCAGGATTGCGCCGGAGTCGCGAACATTCAGGTTAAACTTGCCGCCCATGGCGCTGTGATCGAGGTTGATATTGCCGTTCGCCGCCGCTTCGATAACGTGTACGCCTTTGTCGGTCAGCGCTTTGATCACGTCGAAGTAATCCTGGTAATACTCCATCGGGAGCCAGCATTCGTACTGGCAGCCGGTAACTTCACCGCCGCTGATTTGAATGCCGACCTGTACGACGTCCCCGGCCTGTAATTTCGGGATCGCACTGTAGAGGTTTCTACTGCCGGAGGCGGCGTGCGCCATCCGCACGTTATACGCCAGCCCTCTCACGCCTGCGCCGATATCGGTGGCTGCCATTACCCCGACAGAAGCGGTGTCATGCTCATCAGTGGAGGGAGAACCCACCATAAAGGCTGCTTTCGGCAGGTTAATATGGTTCTGATTCCAAAGGCCAATTTCATGGGAGACCAGCGTTACGTTCGCGCCATCGTTTCCTGCATATTGATTGACGTTGTCGCGGTTTACGCCGCCCAGGCGGCGGTTGGGGCCAAACTCATTCGGTGCTTTCGCGTAATACTGCCGATCGCGATAATCACCCACCGTGGCGGCGGCGCTGCGCGTTGCCGTGCCTTCGTTAAAAGCGACAGGTTCCGGTTCAGCATAAGCCACTTCAACGTGCGGGTTCGCTTTCAGCGAATCCACGATGCTATTGATATACGCCACATCGCGCATTTTATCCTGTGGAATGGCGATGCGCAGATAGCGATCAAAACCATATTTCGCATCCAGTGCCTGCAATTCGCTCAGCTCCACGCCGCGCGCGGCTTTATGCTGGAACTGCGCGCTGACATTAAGCGACTCATCATTCAGATTGAGCAATGCGGGCAGTTGCTGACGCGTAAGACTGGATGCGGCTTTCATTTTTACCACGATGGCCGGGTAGGCATTGCCTTCCCAGGCGGTATTCACCTGCGGCTGATTTTCTGCGAATACCACAGAGGAGGAGAGGCTGGCGCAAATCATCAGCGCCAGGGATGTCGTTTTCATTGCGTTAATTCCGTTTAATAGATGTCCGGCAGAAGAAGGGGCGACAAATGCGCCGCCCCGGGGTTAAAACAGGTCAGTTATGGTTTTTCCATGCCATGCTCCAGTTGAGACCGACGCCCGGCTCATAATGAAGCTGCGAAAACTCACCGGCCTGGGAACACCAGCCTGCAACAACGCACTCAAAGTTTTTGCCTTTGTGCGTCACCACATCACCGGCTTTATACGCAGTGCCGAAGGCCCACTGCGGGTAGCCGCCGTCATCATTGTTGGCCAGCGCCGCAACGGTGATGTTCTTCGTCAGTACGCGGGATTGCGTTCCGGCTTTTACCGTGACATTCACTGCCAGCGTTTGCGGCTGGCTGGTTTTGGCGATGGTAAAGCGCTGGGACGCCAGACCGTTGCTGCCGCCCTGTGCGCCCGCAGGCAGCGACCAGCTGTAGGTCGGTGCGCTGGTGGCGGCCTGAGCGGAAGTGACGTTGCCGCTGAAGGTCACGCTGTTGCCGTTATCCGTTGAGGAGAGCGCCATTTGCAGTGCGTTAATAAACGCGGCATCGGTATTCGTCACTTCTTTCGCCGGAACGGTGATGGTTTTCGTCAGTACGCGGGATTGCGTTCCGGCTTTCACCGTGACATTCACTGCCAGGGTTTGCGGCTGGCTGGTTTTGGTGATGGTAAAACGCTGGGACGCCAGACCGTTGCTACCGCCCTGTGCGCCCGCAGGCAGCGACCAGCTGTAGGTCGGTGCGCTGGTGGCAGCCTGTGCAGAAGTGACATTGCCGCTGAAGGTGACGTTATTGCCGTTATCGGTGGAAGAGAGCGCCATTTGCAGTGCGTTAATAAACGCGGCATCGGTGTTCGTCACTTCTTTCGCCGGAACGGTGATGGTTTTCGTCAGTACGCGTGATTCCGATCCGGCTTTCACCGTGACATTCACCGCCAGGGTTTGCGGCTGGCTGGTTTTGGCGATGGTAAAGCGCTGGGACGCCAGGTTGTTGCTGCCGCCCTGCGCACCCGCTGGCAGCGACCAGTTATAGGTTGGCGCGCTGGTTGCCACGGTCGAGGAGGTGACGAAGCTGTTGAAGGTCACGCTGTCGCCGTTATCGGTCGTGGAGAACGCCATTTGCAGCGCTTTAATAAACGCGGCGTCGTTATTCTGCACGGTTTCACCGGTCACTTTGATCGCGTGTGTCGCGGTGGCAGCACGGGTGCCCTGTGCCGTGTTGGTAGCGGTCACTTCAGCCACATAGTCACCAGCCGTCAGGCCGGACTGGATCTGGCCGTTCTGATCGATGCCGTTGCTGACCACCTGGCCGTCCTTCAGCAGACGCCAGGCATAGCCTGCCTGCTCGAAGTTCGCCTGGGTATACAGTTTCACCGGGCTGGCGGTATCCATGCTTTTCACCCCGGCAATAACCACTACCGGTTGCGCCACCACAATTGAAACTTCCGTGGAGGTGGCTTTGCCATTGCTGTTGGTTGCCGTCACCTGGAAGCGCGCCTGCGTATTACCCGCATTCGCCGGTACAGAAATGAAGGTGCGGTCGCTGGTGCTGCCGCTGAGGCGGATGTTGCTGTTACCGGAAATGAATTTCCACTCCCAGGCAACGTTGGCCTGATCGCTGCTGGCAACAATCGGGTAGCTCCAGGCCACATTGCTGGCAACGGTGTTGATAATGCGACGATCAACGTTGAGGAGTGGTGCTTTGTCGTTTTCGCCGCCGTTGCTGGTCAGTGCCGGAACGGTAAGCGTCTGCGTCAGCACGCGGGATTCAGTACCGGCGTTTACTGTGACGTTCACCGTCAGCGTCTGCGGCTGGCTGGTTTTATTGATGGTGAAACGCTGCGAAGGCAGGCCGTCAGAGCTGCCCTGTGCGCCCGCTGGCAGCACCCAGCTGTAGGTCGGCGTGCTGGTCGCCGCTTGTGTGGAAGTGACGTTGCCGTTGAAGGTGACGCTACGTTCGTTATCGGTGGCGGAAATCGCCATCTGCAAGGCCTGAATGAAGGCAGCATCGTTGTTCTGAACCGCTTCACCGGTCACGCTAATGCTGTGGCGGGTGGTGGCAGTGCGTGTGCCCTGCGTGGTATTGGTGGCCGTCACTTCTGCCACATAGTTGCCCGCAGGCAGACCGGCTTTGATCTGGCCGTTCTGATCGATGCCGCCAGTCACTGGCTGGCCATCTTTCAGCAACTGCCAGGCATAGCTTGCCTGCTCAAAATTGGCCTGCGCGAACATGCGGGCCGGGCTGTTGGTGTCCATGCTGTCCACGCCGACGATCACCACCGTCGGCTGTGTAACAACGATCGTGACATCGGTGGTGGAGGATTTACCGCTGCCGTTGGTCGCCGTCACCTGGAAACGCGCCTGGGTATCGCCCACGTTGGCCGGGACGATAATCGTGGTGCTGTCGCTACTGGTATTGCTCAGGCGGATGCTGCTGTCGCCGGAAATGAATTTCCACTCCCAGGAGACGTTAGCCTGGTCGCTGCTGGCGGTCACCGGATAGCTCCAGCTCGTGCTGGTGGCAACGGTGTTGATGGTGGCGCGATCGACACTGATTACCGGCGCTTCACCAGAGATGACTTCGCCGTCCAGCTCAAGGATCTTCTCTACCGCTCTGCCCATATCCGGCTGGGTGCCGATAAGCGTGGAGGTAGTGCTCGCAAGCGAAGTACCCGTGTCATGAATGATGTCGCGCATCTGGCGCGGAGTAACGGTTTTACCGTGCGCTTTGGCGATACTGGAGAGGCTGGCGACGGCCCCGGCGATAATCGGGTTAGCTGACGAGGTGCCGCTGAACTGCCAGGTGTAGGTTTCGTTGGCATTCGGTCTGGCAAGATCGCCATAGCCGGTACTGGTGACATATAAACCCCAGCTTGCGCTGGTGACGCGGCTGCCGTAGTTACTGAAGCTGGCGCGCATGCTGTCTACCGGGTTGATTGCACCCGCAAGAATGGCACCGGAATCGCGTTTTTTGAGATCGAACAGGCCGCCGAATGCGCTGTTGTCGAGGTCAACATTGCCGTTGGCGGCGGCCTCAATCACGTGTACGCCTTTGTCGGTCAGCGCTTTCAGCACATCGAAGTACGCCTGCTGGCTTTCGAGCGGCAGCGCGCACACGTCGGCACAGCCGGCCTGCTGACCACCGGAGATCTCAAAGCCAATCTGCACCACGTCCCCGGCTTGCAGGCGTGGAATAGCATTATAGAGTTGATCGCTGCCCGCTGCGGCGTACGCCATGCGTGTATTCCAGGCCAGGCCTTTCACACCCGCGCCGATATCCGTTGCCGCCATGATGCCCACCGATGCGGTGTCATGGTCCGTCATCGCCTGGTTGTTATTGGGTGTACCCAGAATAAAGGCCGCTTTGGGCAGGTTAATATGGTTCTGATTCCACATGCCCAGCTCATGGGACAAGATCGTGACATTGGAACCGTCATGACCTTCAAACTGATTTACGCTATCGCGGTTCACACCGCCGAGGCTGTAGGAGGGGGAAGAGTCATTCGGCCCTTGGGTGTAATACTGCAACGAGCGATAATCGATAACCTTCAGTTGCTTCGCGGTGCGCCCTGTCTTTACAGCGTCGTGCGGCACCAGTTCCGCTTCCGGATAAACCACTTCGACGTTGGCATTTTGTTTCAACGCTTCGACGATGCCATTGATATAGGCGATATCACGTTTGCGTTCGTCCGGAATAGCAATGCGCAGGTAGCGGTCAAAACCGTATTTCGCATCCAGCGCCTGCAACTCACTTATTTCTGTCCCGCGTGCGGTGGCGTGCTTAAATGCCGCGTTAACGCTAAGAGAGGGATCGTCGAGCGTTAACAACGCGGGCAGTTGCTGACGAGTGAGGCCCGGGGCGGCCTTCATTTTGACCATAATGGCCGGGTAAGTATTGCCTTTCCACGCTATCTGAATAACCGGAATATTTTCCGCCAGCGCAGAGAAAGAGGGAAGTACTGCGCAGATCAGTAACGCCAATGATTTAATTTTCATTGTTTCAATTGTCCATAAATTATGTTTTCCCGATGCGGGAGTATTATTCTGAGGGGGTAGGCGTATGAATATGGGAAATAGCTTCGTTAATGGTAGGGTTATGAAGCCACTGGTAAGGAAACTGGCGGTCTGGCTAAGCGTTTTTTATTTGTCTGTGAGAGCATTCTGTATTTTTGTTACGGCATTGAAAGAACTGTTTAATATTATTAAAGTTGATTTATTTCCTCCTTGTTATTTATTTGAATTATATTGAAATAAATTGAAATATCGCCAAAGCAATTATCTTCATAATTTCATGTGAGTTTAACGGGATATAACCGGCGACAGGTTTTCCCTGGCCGGGTAGCAGCGACTCTTTTCCCGTCCACCAGAAGAATTCAATGAAAACGAACGTATCCCGTAGCGCAGGCTCCCGCTGGCTCAAATGGCTAATAGTGTTGATTTTAGTGTTGATTGCAGCCGGTGTGGTATGGCGTCTGCTGCCTGCGGGGAAAGGACCCGGCGGCGATTTCCCTCCGGGCGGTGGACCGCACGGACAAGGTGGTCCTGGTGGGCCGATGGCGAGGCTGGGTGCCGGAACCACGCTGGTGCATAGCGGTACAGCAAGCGTGGCGGATGTGCCGGTTTACCTGAATGCGCTTGGCACCGTGATCCCCAACGCGTCGGTCACTGTCACCAGCCGGGTGGATGGGCAACTGGAAAAGGTGTTTTTCACCGAAGGGCAAAAAGTGTCAGCCGGGCAGTTGCTGGCGCAGATCGATCCGCGTACTTACCAGGCGACGCTGAAACAGTACCAGGGCGAATTAAGTGAAAACAAAGCGTTGCTGCAAAGCGCAGAACTGACGCTGGCGCGTTATCGCAAGCTGTATGCGCAGGATTCGCTGGCGCGCCAGGATTTGGATTCGCAAATCGCTACCGTCGGCCAGTATCGCGGCGCGGTGGCGTCCGACGAGGCGCAGATCGCCAGCGCGCAACTGAACATTGAGTACGCACGGATTACCGCGCCGGTCAGCGGGCGCGTCGGCCTGCGGCTGGTCGATCCGGGCAATATGGTGCAAAGCTCCAACACCACTGGGCTGGTGATCATTACCCAGATGCAACCCGCAGCGGTGACCTTTAGCGTGCCGCAAAGCTCTATTCCTGAACTGACGAAAACGCTGCACAGCGGCCAGACGTTACCGGCGACCGCTTTCGATGCCGACAACAACAGCGTGCTGGACGAGGGCGCGGTGAAATTCATCAGCAACCAGATCGACACCAGCACCGGTACGGTGACCCTGAAAGCGCTGTTCCCCAATCAGAACGAAGCGCTGTACGCCAACCAGTTTGTCAATCTGCGCTTGCAGACCCGCGTGCTGAAACAGGCCACGGTGGTGCCGTCGCAGGCGCTGCAACTGAGTAGCGATGGCACTTTTGTCTGGCTGATCAATAAAGACAATACCGTTACCCGCAAAGTGGTGACGACCGGCCCGGCCTGGCAGGATAACCTGCAAGTGGTGCTCACTGGCGTTGCGCCGGGTGACAGGCTGGTAACCGAAGGGATCGATCGTCTCAGCGCGGGCAGCAAAGTGTCGGTCGTGGATGAACGCCCGGCAACAACGGCGGCGGCCCGCGCGAAATGAACCCGTCCCGTCTGTTTATTCAACGACCGGTCGCCACCATTCTGCTGATGGTCGGCCTGCTGATCAGCGGCATTTTCGCCTACCGTTTTCTCTCCACCTCGGCGCTGCCGCAGGTTGATTACCCGACGATTCAGGTGACCACCCTTTACCCTGGCGCCAGCCCGGATGTGATGGCCTCGTCCGTCACGTCGCCGTTGGAGCGCCAGCTTGGGCAGATGGCGGGGCTCAGCCAGATGACCTCCTCCAGTTCCGGCGGTTCGTCAATCATCACCCTGAAATTCTCGCTCGATCTGTCGCTGGACGTTGCCGAGCAGGAAGTGCAGGCGGCCATCAACGCCGCCAACAATTTGCTGCCGAGCGATCTGCCGAACCCGCCGACTTACAAAAAGGTGAACCCGGCGGATAACGCCGTTATCACGCTGGCAGCCAGCTCGGATACGTTACCGCTGACCAGCGTGCAGGATCTGGTCAACACCCGCGTGGCGCTGAAATTGTCGCAGATTTCCGGCGTTGGTATGGTGACGCTGGCGGGCGGCCATCAACCGGCGATTCGCGTGCAGATGGACCCGAAAGCGCTGGCGGCGCACGGCCTGACGCTGGAGGACGTCAATACGCTGATCGGTGATAGCAACGTCAACGGCTCGAAAGGCGGCTTTGACGGCCAGTACCATTCGGTCACCATCGATGCCAACGACCAACTGCGCACGGCGCAGGAGTACGGCAATCTGATTCTGACGTATCAGAACGGTGCCGCGCTGCGTCTGAAAGACATTGCCCATATTGAGCAGGGGCCGGAAAACAGCTTCCAGTCGGCGTGGGCCAATAACAGCCCGGCGATTGTCATCAGCGTGCAGCGCCAGCCCGGCGCGAATGTGATTCAGGTGGTGGATAACATCAAAGCGCGGCTGCCGCAGCTTCAGGCGGCGCTGCCGGATGGCGTGAAGATGAGCATTCTGTCGGATCGCACGCAGACCATTCGCGACTCCATCAGCGATGTGCAGTTTGAGTTGCTGCTGTCGATCGCGCTGGTGGTGATGGTGACCTTCTTGTTTCTGCGCAGCGTGGCGGCAACGCTCATTCCGAGCATCGCGGTGCCGCTGTCGCTGGTCGGTACGTTTGGCGTGATGTACCTCGCCGGTTTCAGCCTCAATAACCTGTCGCTGATGGCGCTGACCATCGCCACCGGGTTCGTCATTGACGATGCGATTGTGGTGGTGGAGAACATTTCCCGTCGGCTGGAAGAGGGCGAAACGCCGATGCAGGCGGCGCTGAAAGGTTCGCAGCAGATTGGCTTTACCATTATCTCGCTGACTTTTTCGCTGATTGCGGTGCTGATCCCGCTGCTGTTTATGGGCGATGTGGTTGGGCGGCTGTTCCGCGAATTCGCCATTACGCTGGCGGTCTCGATCCTCGTTTCGATGCTGGTGTCGCTGACCCTGACGCCGATGCTCTGCGCTTACCTGCTGCGGCATATTCCGCCGGAACAGCAGTCGCGTTTTTCCCGCAAGGGTGAGGAACTGTTTGACCGCTTAATTCATCACTACGATCGTCTGCTGACCGTGGTGCTTAACCACCGCAAGTTAACGTTGCTGGTCGCGCTGGCGACCTTTGCGCTGACCGCCGTGCTCTATATCGCCATTCCGAAAAGCTTCTTCCCGGTGCAGGATACCGGTCTGATTCAGGGGGTGACCATCGCCTCGCAGGATGTATCGTTCAATGAAATGGCAAAGCGTCAGCAGGCGCTGGCGAAAGTAATTTTGCAGAATCCGTCGGTGGAGAGCCTCTCTTCAACGATTGGCATTGATGGCAACAACACCAGCCTCAACAGCGGACGGTTGCAGATCAACCTGAAACCTTTCACTGAGCGCAGCGATAAAGCGCCGGTGGTGATCAAACAGTTGCAGCAGGCGGCGCAGCAGGTAGTGGGCATTCAGCTCTATCTGCAACAGGCGCAGGATCTGACGGTCAACGACCAGGTGACACCCAGCCAGTATCAGTTCACCCTTGACGATGCCGACAGCGAAAATCTGCTTACCTGGGCACCGAAAATGGTGGCGGCGTTGCAAAAACGCCCGGAATTTAACGGCGTGGTCAGCAACCTGCAATCGCAGGGGCGCGTGGCGTATGTTTCGCTGGATCGCGATAAAGCCGCTCGCTTTGGCATTACCGCTTCCGATGTGGACACTGCGCTGTATAACGCTTTTGGCCAGCGGCTGGTTTCGACCATTTTCACCCAGTCGAACCAGTATCGCGTGGTGCTGGAAGTCGCGCCGCAGTATCAGCAATCACCGGCCTCTTTTGATGATGTCTGGCTGCAACCGTCAACCAGCAGTGCCTCTTCGTCATCGGACAACAGTTCAACCAGCACTTCGTCGTCCACCAGTAGCAGTTCGACCAGCACCACCTCAACCAGCACCAGTGGCATGGTGCGGCTGACCTCGATTGCCACCATCCATCAGCGCACCGGTTCGCTGATGCATATGCGCCTGAACCAGTTCCCGGCGGCGATGATTTCGTTCAATCTGAATGACGGTTATTCGCTGGGGGACGGGCAAAAAGCAATTGCTGCGGTAAGCGAGCAGTTGCAGTTGCCTTCCAGCATGACCCTGCGCTACCAGGGGGAAACCGACGCCTTCCAGAGCGCCACCAGCAATACGCTGTGGCTGATCCTCGCGGCGCTGCTCACCATGTATGTGGTGCTCGGCATCCTGTATGAAAGTTTTATCCATCCGGTGACCATCCTCTCTACGCTGCCATCGGCGGCGGTGGGCGGTTTGCTGTCGCTGATGCTGGCCGGATCCGATTTCAGCCTGATTGCGCTGATCGGCGTGATCCTGCTGATCGGCATCGTGAAAAAGAACGCCATTATGATGATCGACTTTGCGCTGGAGGCCGAATACAAGCAGCGGCTCAGCCCGCGCGAGGCGATTCATCAAGCGTGTTTATTGCGCTTTCGACCGATCATGATGACCACCATGGCGGCGCTGCTTGGCGCACTGCCGCTGATGCTGGCTTCCGGTTCGGGCGCGGAACTGCGCCAGCCGCTGGGGCTGGTGATTGTCGGCGGGCTGGTGGTCAGCCAGATGTTGACGCTGTTCACCACGCCGGTGATCTATTTGTGGTTTGACGGCCTCGCCACGCGCGGTAACCGCTGGATAAAACGTCGGCAGCAGGCGAAATCATGAACCTGACGCGTCTGTTTATCTTCCGCCCGGTCGCCACGCTGCTGATCACGCTGGCGATCCTGCTGCTGGGTAGCCTCGGATACCGGCTGTTGCCGGTCGCGCCGCTGCCGCAGGTCGATTTCCCGACCATTATGGTCAGCGCCAGCCTCGCTGGTGCCAGCCCGGAAACCATGGCGGCCACCGTTGCCACGCCGCTGGAACGATCGCTTGGGCAGATCGCCGGTATTACTGAGATGACCTCCAGTAGCTCGCAGGGATCGGCGAGCATTGTTTTGCAGTTCGATCTCGACCGCGACATCAACGGTGCCGCCCGTGACGTGCAGGCAGCCATTAATGCCGCGCGCAGCCTGCTACCGAGCAGCATGGAGTCGCTACCGACGTACCGCAAAGCCAACCCGTCCGATGCGCCAATCGTGATGCTGGCGCTGACCTCTGCGACGCGCTCGCCGGGCGAACTCTACGATCTGGCGGAAAGCAAAATTGAGCAGGCCATCGGGCAGGTGAAAGGCGTCGGGGAAGTGTCATTGATGGGCAGCGCCTTGCCCGCGGTGCGCATCGACTTGCAACCGCAGCGCCTGACGCAGTACGGCATTTCGCTCGATACCGTGCGCAAGGCTGTCGCCAACAGTACCACCAATCTGCCGAAAGGCATGTTGCAGGGCGACACGCAATCCTGGGTGGTGGACGGCAACGGCCAGCTCGACAAAGCCGCGCAGTATCGCTCGCTGATCATTACCTATCAGAATGGCAAAGCGCTGCGCCTGAGCGATGTCGCCAACGTCTATGACTCGATCGAAGATAAATACCAGGCCGGTTTCCTCAACGGCAGCCCGTCGGTGATGCTGGGCATCAAGCGCCAGGCGGGTGCCAATATGTTGGAGACCATCGATGCGGTGAAAGCGCAGCTTCCGCAGCTTGAGAAAGATCTGCCAGCAGACACGCAGCTCAAAGTGGTGGTTGACCGTTCAGGTACGGTGCGCGAATCGCTGTATGACACCGAAGAGACATTGCTGATCGCCGTGCTGCTGGTAATCGCAGTCGTGTTTGTGTTCCTGCGCAATGCGCAGGCGGTGCTGATCCCGGCGCTGGCGCTGCCGGTATCGCTGATTGGCACCTGCGCGGTGATGTATCTGCTCGGTTACAGCCTCGATAACCTCTCGTTGATGGCGCTGATTATCTCCACCGGCTTTGTCGTCGATGACGCGATCGTGGTGCTGGAGAACATTGCCCGCCATATCGAAGAGGGGCTTAGCCCGTTACGCGCGGCCCTGCGCGGCGCGCGTGAGGTCAGTTTCACTGTATTGTCGATGACCGTTTCGCTGGTGGCGGTGTTTATCCCTATCCTGCTGATGGGCGGCATTATCGGCAGGCTGTTCCGCGAATTCGCCGTAACGCTCAGCGTCGCGCTGCTGATTTCGATGTTCGTCTCCCTCAGCCTGACGCCGATGTTGTGCTCGCGGCTGCTGAAAGCCAAACCCGCCGTCGGTGAACGCCGTCATCCGCTGTACCGCTGGATTGAAAATCAGCTCAACCGCCTGCTGGCGGCCTACTCGCGGCGGCTGACGTGGGTGATGGCGCATCAGAAAGTGGTGATGTTAAGCCTGCTGCTCACCGTCGTTCTCAACGTGTTTCTCTACAGCGTGGTGCAGAAAGGTTTCTTCCCCGATCAGGACACCGGGCTGCTGATGGGCGCAGTGCGTGCCGATCAGAATATCTCCTTCCAGGCGATGGAGCCGAAAGTGCAGATGTTCAGCAAAATGATCGAGGCCGATCCGGCGGTGGACAGCGTGATGTCATCGATGGGCAGCGGCATGTTCGGTTCGCGCAACAGCGCCAACTTCTTTGTCCGGCTGAAGGATTTTAGCCAGCGCGACGCCACCGCGACTGAAATCGCCAACCGGCTGAGCCGGCAAACCAGCCACGTGCCCGGTGCGCAAATGTTCCTGATGGCGGCGCAGGATTTGCACATTGGCGGGCGCAGCGCCAACGCCAGCTACCAGTACAGCCTGCAAGCTGACGATCTCGATTTACTGCGCCAGTGGACGCCAAAAGTGCAGGCGGCGCTGGCGGCGATCCCGCAACTGAACAGCGTGGATTCCGACTCGCAAACCGGCGGCCAGGAAGTGGTGTTGCAGATTGACCGCGATCGCGCCAGCCGCCTCGGCGTCAACGTCAGCATGCTCGATACCCTGCTGAATAATGCGTTCAGCCAGCGGCAGATCGCCACCCTCTATCACACGCTGAACCAGTACCACGTGGTGATGACGCTCGCCGATAACTACACCCGCGATCCGGCGATATTGCAGGAACTGTTCGTGATTAATGACGACGGAGACCGCGTGCCGCTGGCGGCGTTTGTCTCGATTGTCAGCGGCAATGCGCCGCTGTCGGTGGCGCACCAGGGGCAGTCGGCGACCAGCACAGTCGCCTTTAACCTTAACGATGGCGTCTCGCTGGAGCAGGCGCAGAGCCTGATTAAAACCGCGATGGCGAAAATCGGTCTGCCCGCGTCGATTCAGGCCGGGTTCCAGGGCACGGCGAAAGCCTATGAGGAACTGGCGGCCACTATGCCGTGGCTGATCGTCGCTGCGCTGGCGGCGATCTATATCGTGCTGGGCATGCTGTACGAGAGCTACATCCATCCGCTGACGATCCTCTCCACGCTGCCATCGGCAGGCGTTGGCGCGCTGCTGCTGTTACT
>Ga0268256_1001372_pt1 | contig 14802 bp, 10 predicted proteins | sample AgamicAtAmrz_FD_200247 | JGI IMG/M metagenome (GOLD analysis project Ga0268256, IMG submission 200247) | Agave microbial communities from Guanajuato, Mexico - At.Am.rz (v2) (version 3) | ecosystem: Host-associated > Plants > Roots > Rhizosphere | place: Guanajato, Mexico | collected 2012-06-07
CTTAAAGTGTATTTATCGCTTGCTAAGCAACGAGTGCGAGGGAAAAGCCATATTCTGGCACTCTTCTGCCTGCACGCACCGATAGCCACAATTTTCAGCCCCCCAAATGTAGACCAGAGAGGGGGCCGATGTGAAGCCTCCAGGCGCGCTAATTCGGGCCTGAAGTCACGTTTTATCGCCTTACTGCTGGAAATTTATACCGATGTTGCTAATTCCCGCTTCACGCAGGTCAGATCGCAGACCCTTAATCAATTCCAGGTCGCGCTCTTCACACTCCGCCAGCAGGCGGAAAATCTCCCACTGGAGGTCCCACTCATCAATGACAGCCGGGTTTTCACGCAGCTCTTCGTCGGTCATTTCGCGTCCAGCCTGGGTCATTTCCAGCATGGCCACTGTGGTAATGGAGGTCCTGCTGACTTCAATAGCATGCTCAAGCGTTTCCCCGCTCAGCTGCGCATGAATGACTTCACTCAATGCTACGCAGGCATCGATAGCCGGATAGACACCATAAACCTCAAACGCATCACCATCAGGAATGGCGGCTTCGAGTTTTTCCAGCTGGCTGTCGAAGTTAATCTTCGCATCTTTGACCGTCAGGCTTTCCCAAATCAGATCAAGAATACGACGATAGAGTGCCGGTTCGGCAAACTCAGTCTGCTCGCAGAACGCATGATAGTTGGGATACATGCGTTCGCACAGGCAGGCCATAAAAGTCAGGTGCTGCCAGCTTTGCAGCTTCGCCAGACGCAGATGAACGGGGTTTTGTAACATAAAGATGGCTCTTGTTCGTTTCGCTGGCCGCAGTGTAACTGCAAAAGCGCAGCACAAACAGTGTTAAAGCGCGTTTTGCCAGCGCTGGAAAGCGGTTCGGTTAGAGGCGACCGCATCCGCCCAGCGTGTCGGTTCCGGCAGACGGTAACCGCGCGTACAGTTTTCGACCCACTGCAGCGCGGTATCCAGGCTGACCCGGTGACCGGTGGCGACAAACAGCGGATTGCAGCGTTGCTTGCTGCGCCAGACCCAGCCTATCTGTTCGCCTTTGTCGATCAGCGGCTGACGACTGCCAGGCTCCGCGTCCAGCTCCTCAAAACGGCCACACAGACGGCGCTTGGCTACGCCAATCGTCGGCACATCCACCAGCAGGCCAAAATGTGACGCCACGCCGAGTCGTCTGGGATGGGAGATACCGTGCCCATCCACAAACAGCAGGTCCGGCTTCTGCTCCAGCATCTGCCATGCCGCCATCAGCGCCGGATACTCCCGAAATGAGAGGAAGCCCGGAATATAGGGCATGGTGGTCTCAATGCGGGCGATACGATGTTCCACCAGCTTCAGCGAGGGGTATTCCAGCACGACCATTGCCGCCCGCGTGATCGTGCCCTCCTGCTCGAATCCTACGTCCGCTCCGCCAATAAAGCGGGGCGGCAGCACGTCGAAGTCATCCTCACGCACCACATCAGCGGCGCGTTGAAGCTGTTCAGCGCGAAGTGCGGCAATATCCATGATTACTCCTGATGCCAGGGACGTGACAGACGGTGTACCGCCTCCACAAAGACGCCGGCATTTTCTGGCGGGACATCCTGATGAATACCGTGTCCCAGATTAAAGACATGGCCGGTGCCCGCGCCAAAGCGCTCAAGGATACCCGCCACTTCCTGTTCAATGCGCTCAGGGGCGGCATAGAGCATAGAGGGATCCATGTTGCCCTGCAGCGCCACTTTGTCGCCCACGCGACGGCGCGCATCATCAATATCAGTGGTCCAGTCGAGACCCAGCGCGTCACAGCCGGTAGCGGCCATCGCTTCCAGCCATTGCCCGCCCCCTTTGGTGAACAGCGTCACCGGCACACGGCGGCCGTCGTTTTCACGCAGCAGGCCATCGACAATTTTGTGCATGTAGTGGAGTGAGAACTCCTGGTAGTCGCGACCAGTCAGCACGCCGCCCCAGGTGTCAAATACCATGACGGACTGCGCACCGGCGCGGATCTGCGCGTTGAGATAGAGGATGACGCTGTCCGCCAGCTTGTCCAGCATCGCGTGCAGCGTGGCAGGCTCGGCATACATCATCTTCTTGATGCGGGTAAAGGCCTTGCTGCTGCCGCCTTCCACCATATAGGTTGCCAGCGTCCAGGGACTGCCCGAGAAGCCAATCAGCGGCAGTTCGCCGTTAAGATTTTTACGGATAGTGCGAACGGCATTCATCACATAACCCAGCTCCATTTCCGGATCGGGCACCGGTAAACGTTCGACGTCCGCGCGGCAGGTCACAGGGTTAGAGAAACGCGGACCTTCACCTGCTTCAAAATAGAGTCCTAGTCCCATCGCATCCGGAATAGTCAGGATGTCACTGAAGAGGATGGCGGCATCCAGCGGATAACGGCGCAGCGGCTGCAGGGTGACTTCACAGGCCAGCTCGGCGTTTTTACACAGCGACATAAAATCACCCGCCTGGGCGCGCGTCGCTTTGTACTCCGGCAAATAGCGCCCGGCTTGTCGCATCATCCAGACCGGCGTGACATCGACCGGCTGACGTAACAGGGCACGCAAATAACGATCGTTCTTCAGTTCACTCATCTCAACACTCTCTCAATAACAGGCGTGTAGTGTAGCACTTTCACGCTTCTGCGCGGCACAGGGCGACGGTATCTTCAATCAGGCGGCGCGCCACGGTGCCCGGCGGAGGCAGCAGCGGCAGATCGTCAAACCGGAACCAGGCCGCATCCAGCAGCTCTTTGCCGTCATGCTGCAGATCGCCACTCTCATATTCCGCCACAAACGCGGTCATCAGTGATTGCGGGAAGGGCCATGGCTGGGAGGTAACATAACGAACGTTTTTGATACGGATATTGCTCTCTTCCATGACCTCACGGGCGACGGCCTGCTCCAGCGTTTCGCCGACTTCGACAAAGCCTGCCAGTACGGTATAAACCTTGTTGCGATGCCGGGCATGATTCGCCAGCAGAATGTCATCACCGCGACGAATGGCCACAATGATGCAGGGCGCGATCTGCGGATAGTAGCGTTCGCGGCAGTGGCTGCACAGACAGGCAAACTCATGTTTGCTGTGATGCATTTCATGCCCGCAGTAGCCGCACCAGCGATGAGAGCGGTAGAACTCTGCCAGCTGCACGCCGCGCCCGGCCAGCTGAAACAGTTCCACATCCTGATCGATCAGCTGCCGCACCGAAAACATATCCGTTGAGCGCGGCTCACAAATCAGCCAGACTTTTTCACCCTGCCACTCGCCGATTGTCCGGGCTTTACTGCCCGTTAAACCAAACTTTTCGGCGTTTCCGTGGGGTAAATCACCTTGTGGCAACCAAAGTTTCTGTTCATGGCTGACAATCCACCATCCAGCGTCTACGCTTGAGATTTCGCATTGCATTTATTTCGTCATCCTTAGCGTCAATTCGCACGCTGAAGCCCTGATGTTAAGTGTGTAGCTAAACAACTATAACTCACATGGAGTCAGATATGCTTAACCAGTTAGAAGTCCTGGCTGAACGCGTAGGTGGCAGTAATGAACTGGTCGACTCATGGCTTGAAGCGCGTCGGCAGCTGCTGGTGGCCTATTATCACCTCGTCGGTCTTAAACCCAACAAAGAGGCGCTGACGTGTCTGGATGAGCAGGCGCTGGACAACTTCTGTCACGGTCTGGTCGATTACCTCTCTGCAGGTCACTTCAGCATCTATGAGCGCGTCATTAATGAAATGAGTGGTGACAGCCCGATGATTGCTGCCGCGCAGATCTACCCGCCGCTGGAAGCGAATACCGAACGTCTGATGCAGCTGTATGATGGTCACCTGCAGCAGGCGATTGATGATGAGAACTGCATGACCTTTCAGCAGGCGCTGTCAGAAGTGGGCGAAGTGCTGGAAGTACGCTTTACGCTGGAAGATAAGCTGATTCAGCTTGCGTGGGATAATCAGCTGGCCAAACCGCCGGTTGCCAACGACAGCCAGATTGCCCGTCCGGCATAAGGCCGATTCACATCAGGGGTATTGAGATTATCCGGTAGCCCTTTTATGCTGAACAGGTTCTGAGGCAAGACGCCAAAGAACCTTTTTTATTTGTACGTTGAAATATCACGTTTTTATCGCTGAGGCTGCGCTAATCGCCCGCGTAAAAACCGCTTCTTGTCGGAGTGCCCAGTCGGGCTGAGACCGTTAATTCGGGATCCGCGGAACCTGATCAGGTTAGAACCTGCGAAGGGAACAAGAGTAATCAGTCGCTGTCTGCCAGCCGTTGTACGCTGTCTGTACGCTTACTCCTTCCGAACTCCGGACAAGCATCATTTCCCTTTAACAGGAAGATTGCTATGTCTGACCCTAAAATGACCCGTCGTGAACAACGTGCCCAGGCGCAGGAGTTTATCCATTCCCTGCGGGGTGGCACTGCTTTTCCCCGCTCCCGTCGCATCTGGATAACCGGCAGCCGGGATGATATTCGCGTTCCGATGCGGGAAATCGCGCTGACGCCAACCCATACCGGCGGCAGCAAAGAAGCGCCACGTTATGAGCAGAATGAAGCTGTGCCGGTTTATGACACAGCGGGTGCCTATGGCGATCCTACCGCAGAGATCGACGTGCATCGTGGTCTGGCGAAGCTGCGTGCCGGCTGGATTGCTGAACGTGACGACAGTGAGCCACTGAGTCAGAACAGCTCCGGCTATACCCAGCAGCGACTGGCTGATGAGGGGCTGGACCACCTGCGCTTCGACCAGCTGCCGACCCCACGACGAGCCCGGGCAGGCCGTCGCGTCACGCAACTGCATTACGCCCGCCAGGGAATCGTTACCCCGGAGATGGAGTTCATCGCCCTGCGGGAAAATATGGGCCGGGATCGCATCCGCGGCGAGGTGCTGCTGCAACAGCATCCGGGCCACAGTTTTGGCGCACATCTGCCCGCCGCCATAACGCCTGAGTTCGTGCGTCAGGAGGTGGCGGCCGGTCGCGCCATTATCCCGGCCAATATCAACCACCCTGAATCGGAACCGATGATCATCGGCCGCAACTTTCTGGTTAAGGTCAACGCTAACATCGGCAATTCTGCGGTGACCTCTTCCATTGAGGAGGAAGTGGAGAAGCTGGTCTGGTCCACGCGCTGGGGAGCCGATACGGTCATGGATCTCTCCACCGGCCGCTATATCCATGAAACGCGCGAATGGATCCTGCGCAACAGCCCGGTGCCCATCGGCACCGTTCCGATTTATCAGGCGCTGGAAAAAGTGAATGGTGTGGCTGAGTCGCTGAACTGGGCGATCTTCCGGGACACGCTGCTTGAACAGGCGGAACAGGGGGTGGATTACTTCACCATCCATGCGGGCGTTTTGCTGCGCTATGTGCCGATGACGGCAAAGCGGCTGACCGGCATCGTGTCACGCGGCGGATCGATCATGGCGAAATGGTGTCTGTCGCACCATCAGGAGAACTTCCTCTATCAGCATTTCCGGGAAATCTGTGAAATCTGCGCCGCTTACGATGTCTCCCTGTCACTGGGCGACGGTTTACGTCCGGGTTCGATTCAGGATGCCAACGATGAGGCGCAGTTTGCCGAGCTGCGCACCCTGGGTGAACTGACCCGCATCGCCTGGGAATATGACGTTCAGGTGATGATTGAAGGGCCGGGCCATGTGCCGATGCATATGATCCGCCGCAACATGACCGAACAGCTCGACCTGTGTGATGAAGCGCCCTTCTACACCCTTGGCCCGCTGACCACTGATATTGCGCCCGGCTACGATCATTTCACCTCCGGCATCGGCGCCGCCATGATTGGCTGGTTTGGCTGCGCCATGCTCTGTTACGTCACCCCCAAAGAGCATCTGGGCCTGCCGAACAAGGAGGATGTGAAGCAGGGATTGATCACCTACAAAATCGCGGCCCATGCCGCCGATCTGGCGAAAGGCCATCCGGGCGCGCAGATCCGCGACAACGCAATGTCTAAAGCGCGTTTTGAATTCCGCTGGGAGGACCAGTTCAATCTGGCTCTCGATCCCCACACCGCCCGGGCGATGCATGATGAAACCCTGCCGCAGGAGTCGGGCAAGGTGGCGCACTTCTGCTCGATGTGTGGCCCGAAATTCTGCTCGATGAAAATTTCCCAGGAGGTGCGCGCGTTCGCTGCCCGCCAGGATACGCGCGCCGAGCCTGTCGACGTGGGCATGGCCCGGATGTCAGATCGTTTTCGTCGCCACGGCGCTGAACTTTATCACCCTGCCGACACCCTGAAGGAGGATTAACGATGCCTGCATTTCCTGCTACCGCCCCACGCCTGGGGCTTTATCCGGTGGTTGACAGCCCCGACTGGATCGCACGTCTGCTGGAGGAGGGCGTCCGCACGATCCAGCTGCGCATAAAAGATCAGCCTGATGCGCTCGCTGAGCCGGCCATTGCGCAGGCGATTGCGCTGGGTAAGCGCTACGATGCGCGCCTGTTTATCAACGATTACTGGGCGCTGGCGATAAAGCATCGGGCCTATGGCGTCCATCTGGGCCAAGAGGATCTGGATGTCGCCGATCTTGACCGCATTCAACAGGCGGGCTTACGGCTGGGGATCTCGACCCATGATGATGCGGAACTGGATCGCGCCCTGGCGATCCAGCCCTCTTACATCGCGCTGGGCCATATCTTCCCGACACAGACCAAAGCGATGCCGTCTGCGCCGCAGGGCATTGCGCAGCTGAAACAGCATCTGGCCCGCCTGCCCGGCATCCCGGCCGTGGCGATTGGCGGGATCTCAATAGCCCGTGCGCCCGAAGTGCTGGCTACCGGCGTGGGCAGCATTGCGGTGGTGAGCGCGATTACCCAGGCGGAGGACTGGCGTGCCGCCACTGCGACGCTGCTGGCGCTGACCGAAGGCAATGGCCAGGGATGCTGAGATCTGTCCCGCAGCGCCACGGCAAAACCGGTAAAACCGGTATGCTCTGCGGAAAGCCTGCCGCAGAAGAGAAGGCTGCCGCTGGCGCGCGGTGGTGCGGGACGTTAACGTGGATGCCGTCAGGTTAAGGTTATCTGACCAGGGCCGGTCCCCTCCTCTTGCCGGCCCTGCTTCTCTGTTCACGATGTCAGCGCGGAGGCAGGGCCTGGCGTCTCATGCTGGCAGGCGATCATCGCGCGTTCAACGGCTGCCCCTACCTGCGCCAGTGCCTGTTCAGTCTGTTCGGTAACGGGCAGGCCATAGTTGAGACGCAGGCAGTTACGGTATTTACCTGACGCGGAAAACAGTGAACCTACGGCGATCTGTATTTTCGATTCGCGCAGTTCACGGTTGAGCCGGACTGCATCGAAGGCTTCCGGAAGCTCAATCCACATCAGAAAGCCGCCCTGAGGACGCGAAACGCAGATGCCGCAGGGAAAATAGTGTCTTACCCAGCAGCTAAAGCGTTCATAGTTGCGCTGATAGAGCTGCCGCATCCGCCGCAGATGAGGCTGATAATGTCCCTGACGGATAAATTCGGACACCGCATGCTGAGGCTGCGTGGCGGTGGAACCGGTGACGATATATTTCATGTGCAGCACGCGATCGCGATAGCGGCCGGGTACTACCCAGCCAACCCGCAGACCCGGCGCCAGCGTTTTTGAAAAGGAGCTGCAGAGCAGAACCCGCCCATCCAGATCGAACGCTTTAATGGCGGGTGGTCGCGGATATTCCCAGGCTAACTCACCATACACATCATCTTCGATAATTGCGGCATCGAACCGCTGCGCCAGTGCCAGCAACGCCCGCTTACGCGATTCCGGCATAATAAAACCCAGCGGATTATTACAGTTCGGCACAACCACAACGGCCTTGATCGGCCACTGATCGAAAGCCAGCTCCAGCGCCTCCAGACTGATGCCGGTCGCCGCATCGGTCGGGATCTCAATGGCGCGGATGCCAAAGCCACGCAGCGTCTGCATGATGCCGTGAAATGAAGGTGACTCAACGGCAATGATGTCACCTGGCTCGCAGACTGCCCGGACGGCGACAGATAGCGCCTCGTGACAGCCGGTGGTGACCACAATGTCCTCCGCCGTGAGCTGGCAGCCGCTATCGATTGCCAGTCGTGCAATCTGCTGCCGCAGTGCAAGCACGCCATAGAGATTGTCATAGTTGAGCAGCGCGGCTTCCTGCTTCTGCGCCTGGCGACTGAACGCTTTCCAGAGCGGCTTAAGCGTCGGCTGTGTCAGATCGGGCATCCCGCTGCCCAGTTGCAGAACATCCTCTTCCAGACGACCGTTAATCAACTCCAGCACCGCATCCCACTGCGTGACCTCGACCGGGCGCTGCACGGGGCGCGTCAGCGCCGGGATCGGTGGCGCCGCTTTGCAGGAAGCCACAAAGTAACCGGAGCGTGACTGTGGTGTGATCATCTGCTTCTCTTCCAGCAGATGATAAGCCTGCTGCACGGTACTGATACTGACGCCATGTTCAGCACTGAGGGTACGCACCGAAGGCAGGCGTTCACCACTACGGTATAAGCCCTGTTCAATGCGCTGAGCCAGCAGCGAAGCCAGATGTTCATAACGGGTCATTGTATTTACTCCGGCTCAGAGCGTGAGCGGTAACCAGTACAGTTGAGTGCCGTTTTTACCATTCAGATCGTGTTTACCGCAATCTGTATGTTAAAAAAAGGTGATTTTTGAATCTGTATCATACAGACCGCGTTGCGGAAAATAGCCTCTCACATCACTGAGGGCACTATCATGGGATACGATGAGAATCGCGCAGCTAAACCGTTTGCCGGCACGCCTTACCACCTGGTGCGTTATCTGTGGCGCTGCTTTAAGCGCTGGCAGCTGCGGCGGGAGACTTCTGTCATTCTGTCGAAGCTGAGTGACCAGCAGCTCAGAGATATTGGCATCCGCCGTAATGAGTGGAAACCCTGAAAAAAGATAAAAAAAACCCTGCCGAAGCAGGGTTTTTATCAGGCAAAGGACGATTAATCGTCTTTGTTGCCGCCGAGACCGGCGTTCAGCAGTTCAGCCAGGCTGGCTGAGGCTTCATCCGCAGTCACCTGCGGTACAACCGGCACTTCGCCTGCCGCTTTGCGACGCATACGATCCTGGTGGTACGCATAACCGGTACCGGCCGGGATCAGACGACCCACGATCACGTTCTCTTTCAGGCCGCGCAGTTCGTCGCGCTTGCCCGCTACTGCGGCTTCGGTCAGGACACGAGTCGTTTCCTGGAACGATGCGGCAGAGATGAACGATTCGGTAGCCAGTGACGCTTTGGTAATACCCAGCAGATCACGCACGTAGGTTGCGCCCACTTTTCCGTTCGCTTCCAGATCACGGTTAGAGATCTTGATGCGAGAGTACTCAGCCTGCTCACCTTCCAGGAAGTCTGCACCGCCTGCGCTCACGATGGTCGCTTTACGCAGCATCTGACGAACGATGACTTCGATGTGCTTATCGTTAATCTTAACGCCCTGCAGGCGGTAAACTTCCTGCACTTCGTTAGTGATGTAACGGGTCACCGCATGCACGCCACGCAGACGCAGGATGTCATGTGGAGACTCTGGGCCATCGGAAACCACGTCACCGCGCTCAACACGTTCACCTTCGAACACGTTCAGCTGACGCCATTTCGGAATCATCTCTTCGTATGGCTCGCTTCCATCCAGCGGTGTAATTACCAGACGGCGTTTACCTTTGGTCTCTTTACCGAAGGAGATGATGCCGCTGATCTCCGCCAGGATAGCTGGCTCTTTCGGACGACGCGCTTCGAACAAATCAGCAACGCGTGGCAGACCACCGGTAATATCTTTGGTACCGCCAGATTCCTGCGGCACACGCGCCAGGGTGTCACCGGCGCTGATTTTCACGCCATCTTCCAGCTGCACAATCGCTTTACCTGGCAGGAAGTACTGAGCCGGCATGTCGGTGCCCGGGATCAGAACGTCGTTGCCGCTGGCATCAACAATTTTCAGCGCAGGACGCAGATCTTTACCGCCTGACGTACGCTCAGCACTGTCCAGCACCACCAGCGAAGAAAGACCGGTTAAGTCATCTGTCTGACGCGTAATGGTCTGGCCATCAATCATGTCCGTGAAGCGAATGAAACCGCCCACTTCGGTGATAACTGGCATGGTATGCGGATCCCAGTTTGCGACGGTCTCGCCCGCTGCAACCTGCTCACCATCACCTTTCGCCATGGTAGAACCGTAAGGAACTTTATAGCTCTCTTTGGTACGACCAAATTCATCGATCATTTTCAGTTCGACGTTACGCGAGGTGATCACCAGCTTACCTGCCGAGTTCGTTACCGACTTGGCGTTGGTCAGCTTGATGGTACCTTTGTTCTTCACCTGAATGCTGGATTCAGCAGCCGCACGTGATGCCGCACCACCGATGTGGAACGTACGCATCGTCAGCTGTGTACCCGGCTCACCGATGGACTGCGCCGCGATAACACCGATTGCTTCGCCTTTGTTGATGATGTGACCACGTGCCAGGTCGCGACCGTAGCAGTGCGCACACACACCAAAGTCAGTTTCACAACCAACAACAGAGCGGACTTTCAGGCTGTCGACAGAGTTCAGTTCCAGCACGTCACACCAGTGCTCATCGAGCAGGGTATTGCGCGGAACCAGAATGTCAGCAGTGCCTGGCTTCAGAACGTCTTCAGCCGTTACACGACCCAGTACACGTTCACGCAGCGGCTCTTTCACGTCGCCACCTTCGATGACAGGGGTCATCATGATGCCTTCGTGCGTACCACAGTCATCTTCAGTCACAACCAGGTCCTGCGCCACGTCAACCAGACGACGGGTCAGATAACCGGAGTTCGCGGTTTTCAGTGCGGTATCCGCAAGACCTTTACGCGCACCGTGGGTTGAGATGAAGTACTGGAGTACGTTCAGCCCTTCACGGAAGTTCGCCGTGATCGGTGTTTCAATGATCGAGCCATCCGGCTTCGCCATCAGACCACGCATACCGGCCAGCTGACGAATCTGTGCAGCAGAACCACGCGCACCGGAGTCGGCCATCATAAAGATGCTGTTAAAGGAAACCTGTTTCTCTTCTTCGCCGTCACGGTTAATCACGGTTTCGGTTGAGAGGTTTTCCATCATCGCCTTGGCAACACGTTCGTTAGCTGCGGCCCAGATATCGATGACTTTGTTGTAACGTTCGCCAGCGGTAACCAGACCAGACTGGAACTGCTCCTGGATTTCAGCCACTTCCGCTTCCGCTTCGGTGATGATTTCCACTTTCTTCTCTGGAATGACCATGTCGTCGATGCCGACTGACGCGCCTGAACGGGCTGCGTAGGCGAAACCGGTGTACATGGTCTGGTCAGCGAAGATAACGGTCGGCTTCAGCCCCAGAATGCGGTAACAGGTGTTCAGCATTTTGGAGATCGCTTTTTTACCCAGCGCCTGGTTAACGATGGAGTAAGGCAGACCTTTTGGCACGATCATCCACAGGATGGCGCGACCAATTGTCGTGTCGATCAGACTGGTTTTTGCGACCCACTCATCCTGCTCATTTTTCTCGTGTTCGGTGATACGCACCTTCACGCGAGCATGCAGAGACGCGAGGCCAGCGCGATAAATACGCTCAGCTTCTTTCGGGCCAGTCAGTACCATGCCTTCGCCTTTGGCGTTAACACAGTCACGGGTCATATAGTACAGACCCAGTACAACGTCCTGAGAAGGAACGATGATTGGCTCGCCGTTCGCAGGTGACAGGATGTTGTTGGTCGACATCATCAGCGCACGCGCTTCCAGCTGGGCTTCCAGCGTCAGCGGTACGTGGACAGCCATCTGGTCACCATCGAAGTCGGCGTTATAAGCCGCACAAACCAGTGGGTGAAGCTGGATCGCTTTACCTTCGATCAGAACCGGTTCAAACGCCTGAATACCCAGACGGTGCAGCGTAGGCGCACGGTTCAGCAGAACCGGGTGCTCACGGATCACTTCGTCGAGGATATCCCAGACAACCGCTTCTTCGCGCTCAACCATTTTCTTCGCGGCTTTGATGGTGGTGGCCAGGCCACGCAGTTCCAGCTTGCCGTAAATGAACGGTTTAAACAGTTCGAGTGCCATTTTCTTCGGCAGACCGCACTGATGCAGACGCAGGTATGGACCAACGGTGATAACCGAACGACCAGAGTAGTCGACACGTTTACCCAGCAGGTTCTGACGGAAACGACCCTGCTTACCTTTGATCATGTCTGCCAGCGATTTCAGCGGACGCTTGTTGGAACCGGTGATCGCGCGACCGCGACGGCCGTTATCCAGCAGGGCATCTACCGCTTCCTGCAGCATACGCTTTTCGTTGCGCACGATGATGTCTGGCGCAGCCAGATCCAGCAGGCGCTTCAGACGGTTGTTACGGTTGATCACGCGACGATAGAGATCGTTCAGATCCGACGTTGCAAAACGGCCACCATCCAGCGGCACCAGCGGACGCAGATCCGGTGGCAGAACAGGCAGCACGGTCAGGATCATCCACTCTGGCTTGTTACCAGACTGTACGAACGCTTCCAGCAGCTTGATACGCTTGGTCAGTTTTTTACGTTTGGTCTCAGAGTTAGTTTCGTTCAGCTCTTCACGCAGCTGATCGCACTCCTGCTCCAGATCCATATTTTTCAACAGGGCCTGGATCGCTTCGGCGCCCATTTTAGCGTCGAACTCGTCACCGAACTCTTCCAGTGCGTCAAGGTACTGCTCTTCGGTCAGGATCTGACGCTTCTCGAGGTTGGTCATGCCACCCTCGATAACCACGTAAGATTCAAAGTAAAGCACGCGCTCGATGTCACGCAGCGGCATATCCAGCAGTAAGCCGATACGCGATGGCAGTGACTTCAGGAACCAGATGTGCGCGGTCGGCGACGCCAGTTCGATGTGGCCCATACGCTCACGGCGTACTTTAGTCTGGGTCACTTCAACGCCGCACTTCTCACAAATCACACCACGGTGTTTCAGGCGCTTGTACTTACCGCACAGGCACTCATAGTCTTTGACCGGCCCGAAGATACGGGCACAGAACAGACCATCGCGCTCTGGCTTGAAAGTACGGTAGTTAATGGTTTCTGGCTTTTTCACTTCACCAAAAGACCAGGAACGGATCATGTCTGGCGAAGCCAGCGCAATTTTGATCGCATCAAACTCTTCGGTCTTAGTTTGCGCTTTCAGAAACTTAAGTAAGTCTTTCACGGATTAGCTCCCGTCGGAGTGAGACTCAGGGGGCGTCCAACCGAAATTGAACGCCCCGTAACCAGTACAATTGCGAGCGCTTAAACCCTGCGCTTTCAGGCGGCGGCGAACCACAGCCTGAAATGGGGGTTACTCGTCTTCCAGCTCGATGTTGATACCCAGCGAGCGAATCTCTTTCAACAGTACGTTGAAGGATTCCGGCATGCCCGGTTCCATCTGATGGTTACCGTCAACGATGTTTTTATACATCTTGGTACGGCCGTTGACGTCATCAGACTTAACGGTAAGCATTTCCTGCAGGGTATACGCGGCACCGTATGCTTCCAGTGCCCATACTTCCATCTCACCAAAGCGCTGACCACCGAACTGCGCCTTACCACCCAGCGGCTGCTGAGTAACCAGGCTGTAGGAACCGGTAGAACGTGCATGCATCTTGTCATCAACCAGGTGGTTCAGTTTCAGCATGTACATGTAGCCAACGGTAACCTGACGTTCGAACTGCTCACCGGTACGGCCGTCAAACAGGGTAATCTGACCGGAAGAAGGCAGGCCGCCGAGCTGTAACAGCTCTTTGATCTCGCTCTCTTTCGCGCCATCAAACACCGGCGTGGCGATTGGCATACCCTTCTTCAGATTCTCAGCCAGACGCAGAACTTCGTCATCGGAGAAGGTGTTCAGGTCAACTCTCTGACGCAGATCGGTACCCAGGTCATAGGCGCGCTGGATGAATTCGCGCAGTTTCGCGACTTCTTCCTGCTTCTTCAGCATGGCGTTGATCTTCTCGCCGATGCCTTTCGCCGCCATACCCAGGTGAGTTTCCAGAATCTGACCGATGTTCATACGCGATGGTACGCCCAGCGGGTTCAGAACGATGTCAACCGGGGTGCCGTTTTCATCGTAAGGCATATCTTCGATCGGGTTGATCTTGGAGATAACACCTTTGTTACCGTGACGACCCGCCATCTTATCACCCGGCTGAATCTGACGCTTAACGGCCAGATAAACCTTAACGATTTTCAGCACGCCTGGTGCCAGATCATCGCCCTGGGTGATCTTACGACGCTTACCTTCGAGCTTCTTCTCAAACTCGTGCTTCAGTTCGTCGTACTGCTCGGCCAGCTGTTCCAGCTGGTTTTGCTTGGCTTCGTCGTTCAGACCCAGTTCCAGCCAGCGCTCGCGCGGCAGCTTGTCCAGTTTGTCTGCTTCAACGCCACCGGAGATCAGGACGTTCTGAATACGGCTGAACAGGCCCGCTTCCAGAATCTGCAGCTCTTCAGACAGGTCTTTCTTCGCCTGCTTCAGCTGCATCTCTTCGATTTCCAGCGCACGTTTGTCTTTTTCCACGCCATCGCGGGTAAAGACCTGAACGTCGATCACGGTGCCTGACACGCCATTCGGTACGCGCAGTGACGAATCTTTCACGTCAGAGGCTTTTTCACCGAAGATCGCGCGCAGCAGTTTCTCTTCTGGCGTCAGCTGGGTTTCACCTTTCGGCGTTACCTTACCAACCAGAATGTCACCACCGGTTACTTCAGCACCGATGTAGACGATGCCTGACTCATCCAGTTTAGAGAGTGCAGCTTCACCCACGTTCGGGATATCAGCAGTGATCTCTTCCGGCCCCAGTTTGGTGTCACGCGACACGCAAGCCAGTT
>Ga0268256_1001373_pt1 | contig 14799 bp, 16 predicted proteins | sample AgamicAtAmrz_FD_200247 | JGI IMG/M metagenome (GOLD analysis project Ga0268256, IMG submission 200247) | Agave microbial communities from Guanajuato, Mexico - At.Am.rz (v2) (version 3) | ecosystem: Host-associated > Plants > Roots > Rhizosphere | place: Guanajato, Mexico | collected 2012-06-07
AAACAGCTCATAATCGCCTCGTTCCTCGATCTTTCGATTATAGATAAGGGACCCGCTCAATGATTCCTTGCCAATTATTGAGGTGTCCATCTCTAAATAGTTACCTTTTTTCTCATTAATGATTTTACCCCAGTCTTCCATCTGTAAATTCAGTTCTGCCTCTATTTGATCGATCTCTTCCATCTTTTCAAGTGCATACCATACCCAGTTGCTCATGTGATACTTTTTCAAAAAGATCACTCCGATCACGTTTTTTCTTATCTTTCCCTCATTTGGTGGAAAAAAAACTTAAATGTATAGGCAGGTTTCCCTTCAGCTACTCTTGGGTAAATAAAGACTAGTAAAAATTTTGGACAAACTTATCGGAGGGATGAATAATGAAAACGATGCGTACATTAGCTGTTGTTGGTGCAGGAGTTGGGAGTTACCTTCTTTTTACCTCAAAAGGGAAAGAAATGATGCAGCGAGTCACTCAGAAGTTTAACTCCAAACAGGACGAGCCACTTATGGTAAAAACCGGCAATCCTGATCCGCAAGATATTGGGGATAACAATATGGTCAGTGAAGGTGCCATGTATTCGGTTAACTATTATAACAAGCAGCGGGAAGATTGAAGATAAAAAAAGGTTTCCATACTAAATGGAAACCAGTTTATTTACTTTAGGACGAAGCTGTTCTTTTGCCCTTTTCATTCGTGTTTTCACAGTTGAAAGGGGCGTTTTTGTTTTGTCGCTAATTTCAAGCAGTGTATTGTTATGATAATAGAATAATAGAAGTGGCTCCTTATACATTGGCGGCAGCTCTTCTAATGTATCAATCATTTCCTCATGTGCACATTTATTCATAATTGTATCCTCTGGCGGCAGGGAAACAGAAGTATCCCTTACGTATGTATATACGGTCTCCTCCCAGAACTTCTTCGATGTCTTTTCTTTTCTCCAATAATCACGGCATTTATTTATTGCTATTTTGTACAGCCAGCTTTTTGCTTTGCTGTAATCTTCGAAGGAAGAAAACGACAGATAAGAGGATATGAGTACTTCCTGGTAAATGTCTTCAGCTAGTTCTTTATGTTTGACCAATGAAAAAATATAGGCATATATAGCATTTCCATGTTCTTTAATTATTTCTTCATAACAGGTTTCTTTACAATCACCTGAATATTTATTGTTTAGGGGTTTCATCATTGTCCTCCTTCCCCTAGGACGCTTTCCTATACAATAAACGAAACGGCATCCTTCAACCCCTACACTTTTTTCAAAAAAATTTTTTTAAAAAGAAATTTTTATTGATGTACTTGTTTACCTGGTGAAAGCCAAATCGAAAAGCCGATTTTTTTGCAAATGGTCAAATAATGGAGCAGGGCTAATATAACTGCACCTAAATTCATGCCGATTGCTATTCCTCCCATCTGCAAATGGCTTAACGAGCCAAGATAATAGATGGCGGTATACGAAAACACTGTAGCCCATATAGAGTGGAAAACGGCATCCTTTAAAAGGCCTAACCCAATCAGGAATGCCTGCATTGGAATCGTAAAATAATGGAGGAAGAAATACGGCCACAGTAACTGTACAATCGAAGCTGCTTGTGATGAGTGAAAGAATTTCATTGTCAGCGGTTCTGCATAGAAGTAGAAGATGCTTACAGCAACGGATCCGTACCCAAGAGTTATCAGCATCACCTGTTTAAGCAAATTCTGCAAATGCAAGTAGTCTCTGTCTGCATAAGCCTTTGAAACGGTCGGAATCAGCATGGTCATAAAGGAATGAGCAATGAATGCCGGAAAGAAACCGATAGTTAACGCAATTCCTGCAAGCATCCCAAACTGCTCTGTTGCATTGGCAGCGGTAATTCCAGATGACACTAATGCCCCTTTTATTAGAAACGGCTGGACAGCATGGGACAATGCATGAAAAATCCGCAGACCTGTTGTTGGAATAGATACACTTAATAGGTCCTTCCAAATAGCCTTGCCGCCCATGTTCTCATTGTTTCCTTTTCTAATGCGCTGATATTGGACAAAGAACATATGAAGCAAATATAAAAACACAACTAAGTCACTGCCTACAATCGTACAAAAAGCGATTAGGACAGAGGTCTCCAAATCAAAAGAAAAGCATTGGAACAAGAAGACGAGCATTCCCAGCTGAACAATTTTACGCAAGAAATTAGATGCAGCAATCTTCCCCATCTGCTGTTTCCCCATAAAAAATCCTCTTGCAATCGAAGTAAAGGAGATTATCGGCAGCAGCAACAGCACAAGCCATCTTAATATTGGATGATAGTCTTTGAAAATAGGAATAAATGGGATAACAAAACCAGCAATAACAGTCAGTACAATCGTAAAGATGATTGTCCATTTTATCACCTGCTGAAGCATGCTGTGATGATAGACTGAGTCTTTCTCTGCAATAAATTTAGAGATAGAGACTGGCAGCTCAAAGCTTGCAAGCAGAACAATAAGAAAAATCGTCGGCAGGATAGTCATAAAAAGCCCCAGTCCTTGTTCCCCCAGTTCTCTTGCCATTACCATATTGATTAAAAATTCAATGCATTCGCCAAAAAACGCCGTAACAATCAGTAGGAACGTACCTTTATAAAATGAACTCATGGACCTCTCCTTACAATAAAAATGGATTATTTTTATTTGCTTTTCTTTCATCATATGAGACAAGTTATAAAAATATATTTACAAGTTTTAAAGTTTATTATTAATCAAACGTTTGTTTAAAAGACCTAAACACCGACTTTAACACCTTTTATCCGAATAAAACAAAAAATCCGCAAGGTTTCCCTCGCGGATTTTTTATTCAACTAGCCTGTACTTAAAGGCATAAATGACGGCTTGTGTTCTATCCTGTACTTGAAGCTTGCTTAAAATATTGCTCACATGGGTCTTAACTGTTTTGATAGCAATGAACAATGCATCTGCTATTTCCTGGTTGCTTTTTCCTTCGGCCATGAGCAGCAGTATTTCCATCTCTCTTGCTGTTAGTTCGTCATGAAGTAAGCTTTGCGGCTTCTCCCGCATCTTCATCATCATCTTATCAGTGACTTCCGGCTCGAGGACAATTTGTCCTTTGAAGGTGGAGCGGACGGCATCTGCTATTTCACTTGCCTTCGATGTTTTCAGCATATAGCTGGTCGCTCCTGCCTGCAATGCTGGATATACCTTCTCATCATCCAAAAAGCTTGTAACTATAATGATCTTCGCCTCCGGCCACGCTTCGATAATGTGTTTTGTTGCTTCAATCCCGTCCATTTCCTTCATGACTAAATCCATTAAGATGATGTCAGGACGTAATTCTAAAGCCATATCTATGGCCGTTCTTCCATTGTCAGCTTCACCGACAACCTCAATGTCCGCTTGTGCTGATAAGTAAGAGGAAACGCCTATCCGGACCATCTCGTGATCGTCGACAAACAGAACTCTTATCATCCTTTCTCCTCCTCATCTAAAATCATCGGCACTTTCACCTCAAGCCGTGTCCCTTGCTGCTGCAAGCTGATTATTTTCAGCTGGCCGCCGATTTCAGCTGCCCGCTCATGCATATTTTGCAGACCATAAGAACCTGTTTTGCTCTCTTCCACATCAAATCCGATGCCGTCATCCATAACCCTTAAGATGACGTACTCTTCTCTATGTAGCAGCTGCACATCGAGCTTGCTTGCTTTAGCATGCCTGAGTGTATTTGAGACAGATTCCTGCAGAATTCGGAATAAATGGTCTTCTATACCTTTATCCAATATAAATTCCTCGAGCTTCCACGTAATTTGCATTTCCACTTTTTGCAAAAGCTCTGATAATAACTCCATTATGCCCTCTTTTAAGGTTTTATCCTTTAATGCCGCAGGTCTTAAGTGCAGCAGCAGTGCCCGCATTTCCAGCTGCGACTGGTGAATGGTCTCTTCAACAAGCTTTAGCTGCTTTGTTTCAACAGGATCACCATCAGGCTGTCTTCTTTCGTTGATAGCAGATAAGAGCATGGAGGCAGCGAAAAGCTGCTGGCTCACAGAATCATGAAGCTCTCTGGCAAGGCGGTTCCGTTCATCAGCAATGACAGCTTGAACTCTTGTATGCTGATTCTCAGCCTGCTCTGTGACAAGCTTCTGCGATAGTTTAATTTGCTCCTTCAGCTTGTTTTGCACACTTGTTATTTTGGTCCCTAAAGAATGTATTTCTTCATAAAAGCCTGAGCTTTCCCGGTCCAGCTCCTTATTCTTTTCCCCGCTGTGAATCATACCATCAAGAGCATTAAACTGCTTTCTCCATGAGTAACCGCTCAACACTCCAAAAAAGAGCCCAATCGCCACATCTGCACTAACGACGAACAAGACAAAAGGAATATCAAGAACCTGTTTATCCCAAATATCACTCCAGCTGTCCGGCGGAAACACGAGCAAAAAGACAGCAGAAGTGAAAATCAGCAAAATTAATGCAATGCTTATTCCCCATATAATTTGCCGTTGTATGATGCTCATATTCTTTTCACCTCTAAATTTCCGACTAAAAAAGAGGTGATGATCTTCACTCTTGTTTCCGCTTGGTCATAGGCAGCGCTGCTTCTGATTACATTCAGATTGAAGGCATTCCCTTCATTTACTTCATCGAAGATAGAGGCAGAGCCTAACAGGACGGAGTGGTTGATGCTGACCTCCAAATCATATGGTATATATATTTTGACATTGCCGACAAGATTCCGGATGGAGATGACTGTTTCCCCTTGCGGCAGTACCGTATAGCTCAAATCAATAATCGTATCACTTGCACCTGTTTGAATATTGATATCCTTCCACTCATAAACATGATCAGGAGTTTCATTCCGATGGAACAGCCTGTTGCGAAACATCGGCTCCTTTTTAATGATTATGTCCTCTCCGTCCCCTTCTTTCTTTTCCTTAATAATTGGTTTGATTACCTCTTTATTGTTTTTGTTCTGGATAAACTGCACAAACCAATAAAAAAGGAGACTGAATAACAGGAACTTCACCGTAAACATATTGAGCACACTAATCAGCAGCACGAGCAATCCAGCCCAAAACATCAACTTTCCTGTTTTCCCCTTTAATCCCCGTTTTCCGTAATACATCAGACCGATGGAAATCAGAAAGGAAAAGATTAATCCTGGATGCAAAACGAAAATTTCCAATAGAAGCAGGAACCCGGCAACAACTACAAACCAGCCAGCAAAATCCTTCTTAATTCTTTCAAACAATGAAAGCTCCTCCTTCCTTTCCCTTCATGGTGGCTACGCCCTTCCGGCTATAGATATAATTTCATTCCCGTCTTATCTATACTCGGAAAGGCGTATAAAAAACCTACGCCTTTTAAGAATATCATTTTTTTCAAGATGTGAAAGTTTCATCTTTCTTTTCCTCTAGCTTTTTTTCTAGGATTGCGATTTTTTCATCAATTGTATGCTGGTAATAATTGTTCGTAATCTTCTTATCTAAGCCTTCAATATATGTTTCCAGTTCATCGAATCTTGTTGGTTGACCTTCTTTTCCTTGTTCATTTGTAACTTTATCAATTGTATAGGAAGCTCTTGTCATGTTTTCCTTGCCCATCAGTTCAAGGCGGCGAATATTCATATCCTTTAGCTTATGCTTCATCAAGGCGTATTTTGCCTCAAGCTCACTTGTCTGCTGGTCTGTGATTTTCAGTGATTCCATCAAGCGGACAATTCTTTCTTCATAATGATGCTGCTCTGTTTGAGCAAAGGCAAACAGCTCTTCTTCCCCTGCTTTTGATGCGATTTCTGCTTGATTTTTACGTTTTGCTGCTAGCTCCTCAGCCTCTTTAAGCTCCTTTGTGAACGCTTCTTTCAATACATATTGGCGCTTTACAAGCCCTTTTACCTTTTCTGTCTCTTTTTCACATTCTTTTAAATATTGATTGAGCAGAGCAAGAGGGTTCTTGTTCTCTTTTTTATCCAGCACTTCATTGATATCTGCCATTACTGCATTTTTGATTCTTTCTAATAGTTTTGCCATAATTATTTTCCTCTTTTCTGTTTAGTTTTTGTTAAGTTCAGACCATTGCTTCTCAAAATTCTGGAACGGATCATCAGAGGTATTGATTTTTTCTGTGACACTCGGCTTTTTCCACTTTTTAATTACTAAAAACAGGATGTACGCTGCAGCTAAACCAAGTATTGCAGGAAGATTACTTGCAGTGATACAGAGTAATATGATGCCTAATGCTCCCCATCCTATCTTCGCTCCTGTATGCCCTGCCTTTAAAAATTGCTTGAACACAAGGTACAGCAATGCTCCGCTTATAATCAGCCCAACTAGAGGACCTAACTGTGACAGAAGGATAATTGCCGCTGTCGCCCCGATAAGAACTAAACCTACTTTTTTCATTTCATCAATCTCTCCTTTCATTTCATACTCCTATCATAGCTTTCAGCACGTTTTTTCATAACGTGCTTCCGCTTGATTTCTCTCTAAGACTTGAGGCTTAGTGGATGCTCAGCTTTCTGGCGGCATAAAAAAAAGACCTTCTCTTCAAAAGGTCTTTAGGCTGGCATTAATCATCCAACGAGTCTGCTGTAAATGGCTCTTGCCCTTGAGCGCTCATCAGTGCCATGGATAATGGCACGTCCGTCTTTAAATAGGACAACCCTGTGCTTTTCAAACTCACAAGCGAGTAAATAGGGATTAACAATCATATGTTCAACAACATGCTGAATGCTTTTAGCAAGGGCATCCAAATCAAAGCTTTGTGAAACTCCCGGCCGGATTTGAATGGCATCCCTGCCGCATAATATATCTGTTTTCGTTTGATTACCTGTGTCCAAATAGGAGAATAACCTTTGGCTACATGCGGGACAATGAGGGTCTTTCAGTTTATCGGCATGAATCTCTGCCTTTTGCATACTCCAAATATCATAGGATACGAGTATCGGTTCGACTGCCTTGCCTGAGAGAACCCTCAGCGCGTATGCAGCCTGAAAAGCTGCGACAAGCTGGACAATAGGACTGATAATTCCAGCACTGTCACATGTTTCTGTTTGTGCTGGGAGCTGCTCGATAATACAGTGCAAGCACGGTGACTCACCAGGAATGACAGGGTATGTCAGCCCATAGCTGCCGACACAGGCACCGAATATATATGGTATATTCATTTTTACAGCAGCATCATTGATGATAAGTCTTGTTTCAAAATTATCCATTCCATCGATAATAATGGAAGCTCCCTTAATCATTTCTTCTATATTCTTGCCTGTTATGTCCTCAACCCGGCAATCAATCTGCACATCACTGTTTACCTGTTCTAGTCTCCGTTTTGCAGCAATTGCCTTTGGCAGCTTTAATGCTGCATCTTCCTCTGTGTAAAGCTGTTGTCTTTGTAAATTGCTCCATTCCACATAATCTCTATCGATGATTGTCAGCTTTTTAACGCCTGCTCTTGTCAGCATCTCTGCTGTCGATGAACCGAGTGCCCCCACACCTAAAATAACGGCATGACTTTCCTGCAATCTCTTTTGACTCGATTCCCCAATAAACAGCTCTTGCTTTTTATATTTGCCAATCATGAGGTCACCAGTCCGCTTGCCGGGCTGCTCGCTTCTCCATATTTCTTCATCGCCATTCTCCCCGCTTCAAAGCCTAGTCTTCCTGCCTCAATCGCCAGGCTCATGGCTCTTGCCATCTTCACAGGATCTTCTGCATTGGAAACTGCCGTATTAAGTAGCACTCCGTCTGCCCCAAGCTCCATGGCAAATGCTGCATCCTTTGGAGAACCAACGCCAGCATCGACAATTACAGGGATTTTTGATTGCTCGATAATCAGACTGATATTTAGCGGATTAATTATCCCTCTGCCTGAGCCGATTGGTGCCGCACCTGGCATGACAGCATGGACTCCCAATTCCTCAAGGCGCTTAGCGAGCACCACATCATCAGAAGTGTAAGGCAAAACAGTAAATCCTAATTCAAGCAGCTTCTCTGAAGCCTTCAATGTTTCAACAGGATCTGGCAGCAGTGTTTTGCTGCAGCCGATTATTTCTACTTTCACCATGTCACAAAGACCTGAAGCTTTTGCAAGCTTCGCAATTCGTACTGCTTCTTCTGCATTTTTTGCTCCAGCCGTATTCGGCAACAAGGCATATTTCGTCAAATCCAATTTCTCCAGGAAGTTAGGCTGAGATTCTTCAAACACATTCATTCTTCTGAGTGCAAATGTTAATATTTCTGCACCGGATACTGCTACTGCTTCCTTTTGGATATCATATGATGGATATTTACCTGTTCCTAGCAATAATCTTGACTGAAATGTACGGTTACCTATTTTCATCATTTATTTCATCCTCCTCCGACAAAATGAATAAGCTCTAAAATATCCTTCTCTGTAAGTGCTGTAGATTGATAGGTTTCTTTCTTAATAATTTCTCTGTTTAATTCAGCTATAACCATTCGATCCTGCAAACCATACCAAACTAGTAAATCTTGCAATGTTCCTATATCATCAGGAACATCTATGCTTTTCCCATTTAGCTGTATATTCATTTCTTACACCCTCTCCATTTGGGAATGCTCTGCTCTGTCGATTCTGAATGCCTTCAGCCAAAGCTCATTCACCTTTCTTCCCATTATTAAATCTGTTATCATCATCCCTGTTGCTGGTGCCATTAAGATGCCGTTTCTCTGGTGGCCAGCAGCAAAGTATAACCCTGTGGTTTCAGGATGCTCACCGATAAAAGGTCTTTTGTCGAAGGATTGCGGCCTTAACCCTGCCCAAAACCTGCTTGGGCGCATTAATGCAAGCTCTGGCATCATTTTCCGTGCCTTCTCCATGATTTCCTGTATGCCGCCAAAGCTCGGCAACTCATTCCAATCATTCCATTTCTGTGTTGCACCTATTACTAGCTGATTATTATTTCTTGGCACAATATAGCTCTTTTCATGAAATAAAGTTTTGCTCAAAGGCAATCGGTCATTGATAACAGAGAGGCACTCGCCTTTAACAGGAACTAAGGCATTTCCAAGTCCAAATTTAGCAAAAAACTTATTTGTCCATACTCCAGAGGCAATGATTACTTTTTCCGCATAGAAATCACCTTTCGTAGTTTTTATAAGATACTCACTGCCAAATCGCTCCACTTCAAGCACAATCGTATGTTCAAAGATTTGTGCACCTAGCTGATAGGCACCTTTGCTGAATCCGTTACAAGCAGATATCGGCGTGACATGGACATCGTCTTTCATATATACAGCACCGAAGATGTCTTGGCTAACATGCTTCTCTATTTCCCAAACTTCCTCTGCAGACAGCCATGAAACAGAAGGTAAGTGAAGAACAGAATTAAATTTTTTCTTTTCCTCCTCTGAATAGACTAGATTAAGAATCCCTCCCTTTTTCAATTCAATATCAATCCCGCAAGTCTCTTTTAACTGCAGCGACAACTGGTTATACAAATTGTGGCTGTCTGCGACAAATGGATACAGTTCTTTAAATTCCTCCCATTCAGAATGGGCACCCAGCATTCCTGCTGCAGCGCTTGTTGTTTTCCCGCCAATCTCATTTGCCTCGAATACGGCAGTCTGAATGTTTTCACTGGATAGATGATAAGCAATTGCACTGCCGATAATGCCGCCGCCAATAACAGCAGCTTCAAATTTTCGTGTTTGCATACTCTTTGCACCTTTCTTGATACTTTTTTGCGGCGAGCTTTGGACTTCCTGCAGCAAAAATCCCTGACATAATGCAAATCCCATCAGCACCGCATTCATACAGCCCAGCCACTTTGTCCTCACTTATCCCGCCGATTGCATATACAGGAAGCTTGACTGCCTGCTTGATTTCTTGCAATGTCTTTATTCCATTAGGAGGCATCCCCTTTTTACTGTCCGTTTCATAGCAATGTCCATAAATAATATAATCTGCCCCTTCCTTTTCTGCTTCTAGTGCTGCCTTAAGGCTATGTACTGATTTCCCGGCGAGCTGGCATGCTGTCCTTCGGCGCGTCCTTTCAATCAGAAACCCCTTTTCGGGGAGATGAACATGAAGCATATTGGCTAAAAGCAGGATTTCTTCCCTTCCATTGATAACTATTTTTCGTTTATCTGCCCCTCCTGCCAAAAGCTGTTTACAAAGACAATATATCTCCAGCATCGATTTAGACTTTTCTCTTATATGAATAAAATCAACATAATCATGAATCTCCAGTATTTTAGTGCATGTTTCCTCTACTGAATAAGCATCATTTGTTATGGCAATAAGCTTCATTTCATCAATAACCACCTTTACCTATGAAATTACTCAACTTTAATTGGTAGCCATCCCTCCAATCCTCCCTTTTTCCAATAAAAAAAGCCACTTTATCCCATAGGAAAGTGGCTTTTGATTGTATGAACAGTAAAAAGTACATAACAAAACAATCTTCCACTTTCCTACGCAGGTACGAACCTGTTCAGGTTATGAGGGTTTAAAAGTAGCTACTTTATTCTCAGCCCTTATCAAGGGATCCCCTAGTGATGATTTCTCATTTAATTTTCGTTTGTACATACAGAATATCATATCTATTTCATATTTCAAGCAATTATATTAAATTTTGGGAATCATTATTATTTTTCGTTATTTCTCTACTTCGTCAAGGAAACTGTCTGACCTGATTCCTGTCCTTCTTAAGATGAACTCAAAGTCCACATTTACTTTGGCCTCTGAAAAGTATTTGTTCCAGTCGTCCTTTATCTTTGCAAACTGGTCATTATGCTGCCTTCTCATCATTTCTCCGAATCCAAATATATCCAGCCCGTATTCATTTTGCATTTTTTCGACAGTGCTTTTAATTTTTTCTGATGCTTCTTTACTGACAAGGTCTTCATACTTTTGAAAGGTCTCTATTTTATCCAATGCTTTAAAGCATTGTGTGCCTTCAATATAGCCTTCTGCTTTAATATTGATGTTGAATTCAGGTATTACTCCATCCATTTTCGTCTGGACATCTGTTGTTGAGTGGATAATTCTCACAGCACTATATTCATCATCCCCGCATTGTACTGTCAAGGTTGTATTTTGAAATTTATTTGTTATCCATAAATACACTCGAGTGTCCTCTATTGGCAAAAAGCCGACTAGCTTCTTTTTGTCAAAAACCGCAAGGGAATCAACTAGTACGATTGCTTCTGGTGTAACATTATTCATATTTTCAACAGTTGCTCCAACTTTCTTGTCTCCTTGTACAACTACTGCATTTAAAATTGCTTCCTTCCCTTCTAAAGTGATGTCATTGATAAAGTCATTTATTCTCATATCCGGATCTCCGCCCCAGTCTTGGAACATGTTTTCAAGCTGTGTCGACAACTTCAGAGAAGAGGATTTCCGGTAGAGATTTGTCACCTTTAACACATCGGACGCTTTCGTGTCCTTTGCAATTAGAATTTTGAAGTCATCACGAAGCTCCCTGTTTCTTTCTAAATAATCAATAAAATCAATCATCCCAGTCCTTGCTACATCTTCTCCAATAACGAGGAGCTTCATATGAGAAAAAACAAGGTATTGAGCATAATACTGGCTGAATTGATGACTGATTTCCGATAAGGTTTCTCCTTCAATCGTTTCTACTAATGCAGGAGCATTGCCTCCGCTCGTCCGTGAATTCAATTCTGCTGCATTTAATGCCTCTACCGTCACTTTATATTTGCCGTCATCTCCTCTATCAACCGCCATCCCTGAAACGAGTTTAATTTCTGACAGTTCCTTCCGATCCCAGCAGCCACTCAAAAGGAAAACAATCATAATGGAGATAAGCAGTTTTCCATAAAGCTTCAATCCCCGCTTCCTCCTTTCGTCTGTTTAGGAGGAGATGGTGAACCTTGCGGCTTTTGCTTATCTGTGCTGCTAGGACTTAAATAGGCAGGCCGCTTATTTTGAAACCAGATTGGCGTGCGAATAAATATATCCTTTTGATCCTCGACAATAAACGGGGCAACTGGCGCCAAGTACGGCACACCAAAGGAACGGAGCGAGCTAAGGTGGGCAACCATAAATATCAGCACAAGTAATACTCCATACAATCCGAGTATCGATGCAACAATAATAAGCACGAACCGTATCAACCGGGAGGCATTCGCAAAGCTGTAATTCGGAAAGACAAAGTTAGCAATCGCTGTGATCGCTACAATAATTACCATGATATTAGAAATGATTCCCGCTTCTGCTGCAGCTTGCCCGATTACCAATGCTCCAACGATGGATACTGTCTGACCTACTGCCCTTGGCATGCGGACACCGGCCTCACGGAGAATTTCAAAGGTTATCTCCATAATAAATACTTCAATAACTGCCGGGAACGGCACACCCTCCCGCTGGGCAATTACGCTTAACAGCAAAGTTGTCGGCAAAAGCTCTGGGTGGAAGGTTAATACTCCTACATAGGCAGAAGGCATCAGCAAACCAATCATAAACGACAGGTAACGGATCATCCTGATAAAGCTGGACATGAAATAATTCTGGTAATTATCCTCAGATGAAATAAAGAAATCTGTCAGTACGGCAGGCACCAGCAAAATAAACGGTGTCCCGTCGGTTATGATGGCGATTTTTCCATCCAAAAGCGCTGAGCAGACTGAATCCGGCCGCTCTGTATTCAAAGCCAGAGGAAAGACAGTCGCCGATTTATCCTGAATGAGCTCTTCTATGTTCGCAGATTCAAAAACAGCGGAAATATTAATATCTTTTATTCGTTTCCGCACCTCTTCTAATATCTTTTCATTCACAACCCCTTTTATGGAGCCGACATACACACTCGTTCTCGTTTCATTTCCTACCTTGAATTTCTCAAACTGGAGATTATGGTTTTTTATCCTTTTCCGGATTAAATTAATGTTGGTTGATATGTCCTCAACAAATGCATCCTTTGGACCTCTTACAACTGTTTGTGTAGTCGGCTCCGAAACGGTTCTTCCTTCACTGTTGATGAAGCTGATAGTGAGTGCAGCCGGTATCCCTTTTATAACAACTGCAATTCTTCCCTCAAGAATTGTCTCTGTCATTTCACTGATTGTGTTAATAAGTTTATAGCCTGACACACCAAAAGCTTTTTTCCCAAATGCTCGCAATTCTTCTTCACTCGTAATCTTAAAATCCTGTTCAACAGGACTTTCCAAAGTTTGTCCAAGCATATCCTTGAGAAAGTCGGTATTGATGACCGTGTCTAAATAAAAAATAATCGCTTCTGACTTACCTACTAATACATCATCTGCCTTTAAATCTGCTGTATTGCCAAAAATCCTTTTAATCTCGTCCTTCACGGTTTCAAAGCTGATTTCTTTCATTTCAATTTCTTCCGCTTTTGTCGGTTTCGTATTAGAAGGTATTTGTTTTTTGCTGTTGATGGAAAGCAGCTTTTTCAAGAACTTCTTCATGCTTTTGCCTCCTTGCCTGAGCCTCGGTCTTTCCTCCACTTTTTAAACAGTAATGTGGCCAGCACTAAAATTGGGAACCCATATTCCAATGGCAGATGTAAGATAAATATATCCACATAAAGACCCTCTTTTATATGGTCTGCAAAGTCATTACTAATAAAAACAGCGAAGATCGAGACGATGCAGGCAACTGGGATAGAAAAAAACCGGTATGGCTTATTGAATACATACTCTAATCCTTTGAGACCGCCATAAATAAAGACAGAGCTCTTAATTAAAATTCCGAGCATGATAATGAAGACGACTAATGCATCAATCCGTTCAATAAATTCACCAATACTCACAAGCCTCGCTGCACTAAGCAGGGGAAAATTGGAACGAAGGGCGATGTTTTCACCTAAAGATGTGACGATTAAAAACACAGACAGAAGCAGCAGGAAACTAGCAATGGCAACACCCATAAGGCTTACTTTCCTGCTGTACTTGAAGTTCGTCACATCTGCAAGGACCACTGTGAATGCAATCAGCTCCCCAAAGGGAAAAACAGAGATAGAGGGAATGATTGCTTTCAGGATTGGCATAAAACCGGTTGAAGCAACTGGCTGAAGATTGTCCAGCTCAATATTTCCGCTCCCATACAAGAAAATAAACAACAAGAGCATGAAGGCAAATGTATATGGTGTAAAGATTTCAGAGGTTCGTCCCAACACTTCAATCCCCATATAGAGGATATAACCTATGACAAGGACAGGCAGAACTACTGTAACTTCAATGGGCGTTAACGGAAGAATCGCTGCTGAAATCAGCTCTCCAAAATCTCTAATTACCCGGCATGCTATATACAAAAAGTAGCAAATGTATACGAGAGACATAACGACTGCTACAGGTCTGGAAAAGCAAATTTCCATTATTTCAAAGAGGTTTTTTCCAGGCTGCAAAGACAGTAAAAAATAATAAGCAGACATGATGAGGATTCCGATAAAAAAGCCTGCAATTACGACCATCCATGCATCCCGCTTCGCCTCTAACCCTACTCCGACTACAATAGCGCTGCCGAGCAGGAAATTTATAACTAATGTGATTAATTGGCTTAATGAAATATTTTCCTTTAGCATACGCTCAACACCTTATGGATTATTGCACAGCAAGTTACTTTACATATTCCTTTCCTTCATCTGTTTGCCATTGTTTTTCCCTCTCCATTTTTTAAAGAGCAGGATAACTAATAACAATGCAGGCAGCCCAAATTGCAGCGGTACATGCAGCAAGAAAGGATTGGAAAGCAGTCCTTCGTTAATATGATCGGAATAGCCTTTTGCAATAAAAATCGAGAATAGTGAAATTAAACATGAAACGGGAATTGCAAAAAAGCGAAATGGAATCGAAAATACATACTCTAGTCCCTTCAATCCTCCATATATG
>Ga0268256_1001374_pt1 | contig 14799 bp, 4 predicted proteins | sample AgamicAtAmrz_FD_200247 | JGI IMG/M metagenome (GOLD analysis project Ga0268256, IMG submission 200247) | Agave microbial communities from Guanajuato, Mexico - At.Am.rz (v2) (version 3) | ecosystem: Host-associated > Plants > Roots > Rhizosphere | place: Guanajato, Mexico | collected 2012-06-07
GAGCGCGGCGACGAGCATGGGCGCTGTCTCGTTGGTCGGGCAGGAGTTGCATCTCAATGCGGCCTGTACCGCCGAGACTTATGACGAATTTGCGGATTGGCTCTATGACCAACTGATCAGTCTGCGCTCGCAAGAGAAGGACGCCGTCCTGCTGGAGCTCTTTGCATGGGTGGCGTGCGAATCCGCCAAACGGCAAACGTCGGGTTGGATTTTGGAGATGACAAACACAGAACTTGCCGACATCGCAGACGCCGCCCTGCCTTCTGGCGCGGATGACGAGGACGAACGACGGATGAATTCCGTCAAAGTGCCGTACTGGCGCAGATGGCTCGTCTTTCTGGGGTTGATGGAGGAGATTTCTGCAAACCCTTCCTATGAGATCGACATGTCCCGACGTTTGCGGCGCGAAATTTCGAGGCTTCAGGTTGAGCGCAACGTTTCGATCGCGGCGGAAGAGTTCTTGAGCCTGTTGAGACAGAAAATGCCCTTCATCGATGGCGGCCGAATGTATTCGGAAACCGCGCGGCGTATCAATTTCTCGCAGGATCCCCGCCAATTGTCGCCTGTACTTTCAGAGGCCCTTCGGGACTTGCACGATGAAGGCATCTTGGAGTTGGAAGTCCTCGGAGATATCTCCTCCAACCATCGCCTGCACCCCAACAGCACACATAAGATCAGTGCCTTTTTCGCGGTTTCAATAAGGGGAGGCGCATGACATGAACGCTCCCATGAAGGCGTGCTGGCGGGTCGAAGACGCGACCGCCATTATAAGCAACGAGGCGTTGGAAGGTCATGAGGGTATCTTCCTGGCGACCCACTCGCCGATCGCCGACTTCGATGTTTCGGGAAGCCATGGTGGCGAAATCAATGGCCGCGACGAGGCCGCTCTATTGGACGTCCTGTCCGACAGCGCGCGCAAGCACGCGTTCTGCGTCGTGCAGGGCGAGCCTGGATCAGGGAAATCCCACCTAATCCGCTGGCTGTCCGTGAAGTGGCCGGAGAGCAATGACGTCAAGCTCTTGCTGCAGCGTGCCGACGGCAGCCTCGAAGGCGCCCTTCGGCAGATGCGTGAACGCTTGCCGGCAGAATTTCAGGATCTGTTCGATAAAATGGGCCGGCGGCTTCGCGCCACAGACAAGGGCCGAGCGAACCTGCTCCTGAGCAACCTTGCCAATGCGCTGCACCCGGATCACTTCGATCCGCCCCTCGACGACGTCGAATGGTGTCGCTCGGCTCTTCCCGGCGAACTCATTGACTCACCGGCTATTAAGCGCCATTGGCAGGGACCCGCGCGCATACTTGGCCTCATGGAGGGCAAAGGTGATGACGAAGGCTCGGAGCGCAATTCGCAGTCGGCCAGTTTCAACGTCTTTGATATCGAAGAATTGGCAAGTCATTGCGGGGCTGTCTTCAACAGTGGTGTCACCGGCCCGACCGAAAGACTGGCACGCAAACTGATCGAAGAAGGACTGTATATCACCGAATTGCGCGAGTCTCGCTGGACCGCCGATGAAATCGCGGCTGAGCAGGCAGCCAAGATCCCAACAACCATGAGACTTGTCGGGGCCCTTAATCGCCGCCGAAATGATGCCGTTCAAAACCTCCTCGGCGTTTCGGCAGAGGGATTGAAAACTCTGTTTCGTCAGATCCGCGTCGCTCTCGCCGCGCGTGGACAAAGGCTTGTCCTTCTGCTTGAGGATATCACCAGTTGGGAAGGAATAGATGACAGCCTGATCGATGTTCTCGTCACGAACGCCGAAACGAGAATGGCAGACGGTGCGTCAGATATGTGCCCCCTCATCTCCGTTGTCGGCGTTACACCTGGATACTACAGGAAGCTGCATGGCAACTATCGCGCCCGCATCACGCACGAAGTCAATCTCGGGGCCGCGCAGCAGGACGGCGAACTGCAGGATGTTGCAACCCTAAGAAACGGTAATGATCGCCTCAGGTTCGTCTCGCGGTATCTCTCTGCTGTCCGGGCAGGCCCAGATGCGTTGGCCAAATGGCGCAAAGACCTATGGCAGGACAGAAATGCGACGCCGCCGAACCGTTGCGACCATTGCGAGGTCAGAGAGCGATGCCATGCGACTTTCGGTACATCCGGGGGGGTTGGCCTTTATCCGTTCACGGAGAAAGCGCTGGATCACTTCTTCGAAGCGCTGAACGACAACGACAATGGCATGACCTGGAAGACGCCCCGCGGTGTCCTACAGGCAGTCCTCAGTCCCAATCTGCTGCAAGTCAAAGCCATCAATGATGGCTCCTTTCCTACTATCCTCACGGAAAATGCGGCGTTGGTGGCCGAAAGTCGCAATCTCGGTCGTCGCATCACCGCGGTCCTGACAAACCAGCTTTCCGAGCAGCCCGCAGACTTCGCAAGGGTCCGCCGAATAGTTTCCTACTGGGGAGACAAGGAGCGCGCCGACACGGTCACCGATATGTCTGGTGGCCTGTCTTTTGCCGGGGTGCCTAAATCCCTGTTTGATGCCTTCGGATTGCCGTGGGTGGGAACAGAAGTGGGTGCCCAACCAGAGCAGCCGGCGCCGTCGTCGAAGCCTGTCGTGCTGGTTCCTCCCGTGCGTGAAGATGAGGTCCACGGACCGACGCCGCCAAGACCTCCGGCCGTCCGAACAACCCCACTCGCGGCATCTTCGACGCAAACACGCACGCCTCCTCCACCGTCGGCGAGGAGGTTGATTGCCAAGTCCGATCTGCAAACCCGCCTCGACGAGATCCGAAATTGGGAAACCAGCGGTCAGCCGCAAAATCCCTCAGTCTACAACTCGGCCCTCTTCGACATCCTGTCTCAGCTTGATCCGCGTCGCGTCGGGCTCGATCCCTATTCGAAAAAGCGAATCCTTACCGAGCAGCAGGTGAAAATTGAGGGCACCGGACCTTCGCAGCGCGGGTATTTGACCATCCCTAAGCAAGAATGGCTCTGGCGTGGTCTCGAGGCTGTAGTAAGCTTGCAACTGAATGGCAGTATGTCGGTCAACGATATCGCCTTCCATCGCCATTCTCTTGCCGTTTTGACGACCAGGCTTGAAGGTCTTCTTTCCGACTACGCAGATCGCCGCTTGGGAAAGACAGACGGTTCCCGATGGAGCCCGGTTCCCCTGATCACGCAATTGTTGGTCGCTAGGGCGTGGCTTCGGGGAACCGTGAATCCGAATGATGCGCATTTCAAGCAGTTGCAAGGCATTCTGTCCGACGAACGCCCGAATGAAAGTGACCCGGCAACACGTTCGACCCCATGGCAGGAGTTTCTCAACAGGACAAAGGGTTACCACGCGACCTTTCGGGATGCTCTTCGGGCGATGATTTCCCTGCCGCAAGGTGCCGCTGCCGGGTTCGGACTGGCGGATGTCTCAAGGGTTGCCGGCGCCATCAGACGCCTTCGTGATACCCAAAGATTTGATGAGCCGCCATCGGGCACCGGAGAAACCGGTGTTTCGGAATTCGATGCCGCTCAAGAGATTGCATCCCACTTCAAGCATAGCATGGGCCAAATCGTCAGAATTGAACGCCAGCAACTGGAATCTCGCGCTTCGAGCCTCAAGGATCTGCTGCGGGGCAGGACCATTGAGGCGCATTTGGGAAGACTTGACGTCGTCATGTCGTCGGTTTCCAGCCACTTACCACGCGCGAATCCTGAAAGTATCACTGCGTGGAAAAATGAATTCGGCAAGGCGACCGCTAGGATAGAGCAAAAGGCCGACCAAACTGTCGAGGACTTTATCCTGCTCGTGGCCGAACTGCGTGACATTGGATCGGGCCTCGGCCTCGAACAACTCAGTCTCGCGCCGTCAAAGGATCTGGGCATCTTTCTGGACGCCGCAAAAACAGGTGAGCAGACCACAGTCCAGTTGCTGGGACATGTCAAAGACTGCATCAACGATGGCCGCGGGTCCTCCTCTCTCGCGCAGGTCCACGACGTGGGTCGTGTCGTGACGCAAGTCCTAAGCGATCATGGAAAGCTCAATGACTGACGCCCTCGAAGAACTAGAATCGCTTCTGCCTGAATTGCCCCAGGCGCTGGAACGCCGGACTCTCGGCGAGAGCCTGGCGCGCGTTGCTTCGCTGTTGAAGGACATAACCCTTGCCGCTCATCGTCTTTCTGACACCTACGATATTGCCGAAATGATCGGTTTCGGTGATGTCCCGGAAGCCGCTGAGAAGATCAGTGACATGAGCGACATCGCCAGGCATCTGGCGTCATTGCTCGAAGGGGCGAACGACGCAACAACCCTGCATCAGATCGAACGTGACTTTCCCGAACTCAAAGCCGCCATTGGCGCCGCCTTTTCGGCCATGAAACAACGATGGCGCACCGAAGTAGCCGCGGAATATCGGCCGTTTCTCTCCCTTGGGCAACTTCTCGCGAAGATTGATCACGACAGCACGCTCGGTGCACGCATGGTCAAGCTAGGAGAAGACGCGAACACGAGCCTAAATGTGACGCAGACCGACCAGTTCAAACAGGTCGTTGCAAACCTCATCGACACGCGTGCGCGGCTCGAATCGGAGAAGACATCATTCACCTCCGATGAAGAGGTCGACAACTTCTTGTCTGCCCTCGCGCAAAATCAGGCCAAGCTTGGATCCGTCACTCCGGACATCCTGCGTTGGCTCGCCGAGCACGATGCCCTTGACCTCTTTGAGGTGCGCCCGATCGGATGAAACCTCAGGCTGTTGTGCAGAGATATCGCTGCAGCATCGTTCTGCTCGTCGACGACGCGACCATATTGTCGCTCATCATGTCGCTCTGTTGGTGGACACAGGCTCGGCAACCGTCGAAGCATAGTGTCCCGTTCAACCTGGCGACCTGATCCGTCAGCCTGCCCTCGGGGCTCAGAGCTTCTTCGAAGATTGCGTCTTCCAGACCACCATATGCCGCCAAAAGCTTTCCCAGATGCGCGTCGGGCTCTTGCTGAGCCCGCTTAACAGCGAAACTGGCCAGCTCCCACAAGGTTGGCCGACGTTGTGATTGGCCGATAAAATCGGCATTGACCTGTTGCACCGCAGTCGAAAGTTCATACAGCGAGAAACGTTCGGCGCCGATCGTTTCCGTTCCGTAGAGAACCCGAAGGATTGGGCTCGGAACTGGTCTTTCGCCAAGTTGAAGCGTCGCAGATATTGCTGCAAGAGAGCCCGGATCGTACGGGTCGAGGTCCTGCCACGAGGCATGGCGATCCTCATTGTCGAGGAAACGGCGATAGATCGCGTCTTCTTCCGCGTTAGGGCACCGGCCCAACCCCTCGACCCAGTCGTTCTGGAATGCTGAAAAATTGGCGACGAAAGCACGAGCCGTACCATCGCCAAAAGCGCCAGCTTCGCAGACTGTGATTTCCAGATCCTCTGCATTCTTGAATTGGATTGGCAGGCGTGCGTGGGCGATAACACGCCTTTCGTCCCCGCCACCGAACTGAGAGAAGGATGCTTTGATACGATTTGCCAAACTGTGGATGAGCGCGCTCTTCAGATAGCGCCGGAAGTTGCCTTGATCGGAAACCGAGGAGATGGCTTCCTGGAAGATCTTCTGAAACCGTTGATCGGACAGCGATTTTGCGACCGCCTTAGTGCGGGCCTCTGTCAGAAGTGGATGTTGCGAGAGCAGCGATGACCGCGTTTCTTCGAACACTTCATAAAGTGCCTTCTCACCCCAGAATGTACGTAAGCGGGTCACCTTCCGACGCAGTTCTGGATCTGCGGCGGCGCTGACGATCAGTTCGGCGCCTCGCATCGCGTCGTAGCTGTTGACACCGGCAAACGTCGCCTTGCTCTCGATCAAGAAGCGAAGCATCTGGCCCGATCGCCATCGTTTGAGTTGCTCATCCTGGTCGAGGTCGGCCAGTTCAGCATCAACCACCCGGTCAAGCATGGCGGCGTTCAGACGAAGACTGACGCCTTCCGTCTGCACATGGTAGCCATGCAGCATTGGCCGATTGTCGCCGGGCGCCGTGAAAGTCTGGGTGAAGGTAACCGGCTCGAGACGAGGATCCTCCAACTTCGCTTCGGCATCGGCACCCCAATAGACTTTGGCAAGTGCAAGCCCTGTTGTCTGTCCTCCCATTCCATCGCCCTTGTAGTACTGGACTTGGTCAATCCAAGGACCAAGCGGGCCGGGATCTATCGACGTTGCTGCGGCGTCCTGCTTCTTGATGATTGGGAACCCGCGCAAGGTGCTGCGTGAATCATGTCGAATACGCTGTGGCTTGTCCGTGCCCGCAGCCGTCATCCGGGCGGTAGCCCCATCTATGCTCCAGTCGGACTGCCACGCCGCCCCAAACATCTGCCCGAGCCTTTGAGCCGTCACGCGGCCAGGCCTGAAGTAATCGGGGACAATCTCTTTGAGGAGGTGGCTCGCATCGTCGGGAAGCCTTTGCAACCACGCATTAGCATCGTCGCCGAAGGGTCTCTTTTGATAGCCCGCCTGATAGTCACTTGCAGCGAACCAAGGCTCGTTTCCATTTGCAGGGGGGATCCACACCACATCCGTGCCGTCGTAGCGCCTCGACGCATTTCCCGGTGCGAGCGTGGAGAGGCCGATTGTAACATCCTCCGGCCGTTCTTCCTTGCCGGCGACGTCTACGATGATCCGAGGCAAATTGATAGTGTCGAACAGGAGGTCGGGAATCCAATCGCATTGAGTTCGCAAGCATCTTGCGTTGTCGTTCGGATCGCCCCCGGTGGCGTTTGCAGTTGCTGCACTCCATAGCGATGAAAGGGATTCTTTCTCAAATTGACGCCAAGCTTTCTCACCGAAAATCGCTTCAACGAACAACTCCGCCGCTTCCATGGCCGCTGCCGGCGGGTTCCAATAGTTGATGGCGACCCGATGCGTGCGCTGGTAGCGCGCTAGCGCGTCCAGGGTTGCCGAAAGGACATGCCCCCGCCGGACGAAGTAGTTCCCGGGGTTCATCGGTGTCTCAAAACCACTCGGCTCGATCATCTCGCGCGGCTTCTGAAACCACCAAGTATCTCGATTTGAGTAGATTGAGAGCGTCACCGCAGTCGTGGGACGATCGTCTGCACCCCGGCCGCCACGCCCCTTTCGCTGAACAAAACTCGCGAGATTGGCGGGTGAATAATGCTGATAAACCATCGAGATATCCGGATCGTCATAACCAACTTCCAACGACGAGGTGGTGAAGACGATATCGGAAGACCGGATGAGCGTTTCTATCCGCCCGGTCGCACCTGAGAATACAGGTTGATTGGCAACCGTCAGAGGACTGCCGGGAACCTTTCGACCGCCAGCCGAGATTTGTGCTTGATCATTGGCTGCAAAATACCAGCATTCGCCGTTTCGAAATGAATCACACCCATGCGGCTCACCGCAGCATTCCGAGCGCTCGTTGCCAGTCACGGGATCGTCGGGGAAGTCTGCAATCCGCAACTTCGCCAGAGCTTGATTTTCCGCATCTTGATAGGCGGCGTGTAACCGTCGAACCTTGTCGATGGAATCCAGGAAAACAAGGCTGCGGAAGCCTCCAGCCTTGCCTGTTCTTCGCCGCATTCCATGCGTCAGGCACATGATGGACTGAATAGAGGTAGAGGCTCCGGCGATGTCCTTTCCTCTCGATTCCACCTCCGGCTGGATGAAATAGAAGTACTCCCGGCCTTTGGGGTTTCGCTGTCTTTCCTTCCCTTCCGGTGACAGCAGGTCTGCCGCTTTCGATGCACCGATCAGTTTTGCCCATGCAGAACCCGGGTCGCCGAGAGTGGCGCTCATTCCGATCATCAGCATCGGATCGCGGGGATTGTTCACGCCAGTCCGAGCGGCAAGGCGCTGAAATGTGTAGCCGACCTGGGCGCCGTGAATGTGCGAATAGAGATGGATCTCATCAGCGACGAGGACTTTCGGCGAAAGCCAGTCCGGATCGTCGCCAAAGATGCGTCCGTAGCCAGGATCGTGCATCCACTGATGAAGTGAGTCTGTTGTTGGAAGGAAAAATGCCGGCGGCGTGCGCTGCAATTTTTCCTTAGAGCCAATCCATCCATCGAATGCCCAGTCGCAGGACGTGCATGAAATGCGATCTGCGTCCGCCCGGCCGGCGTCGACTCTCAGTGTCAAATCTGATGAGCAGTGGGGACAATTGAACAGCGGGAAGCTGAATTCGTTGGTGCCGAGCGCCTGCCAACCTGCATTCACATCGTAGTCGCGCAGACTGGCAAAGGACCGAGGGACTTGCGCAATCTGCACACCGAGCGTCAGATCCGGCATGCCCCTTTGATTGTTGAACTTGGCGAGATAGCCAGCAATGCGCTGAGCCTGATTTGTCGCCAGACGAACACGAGGATAAGCGAGAATGACGCGCACGCCGCGCTTCCCTGACAGGTAATCCGCAGATGCGCCGGCGATCAGCGGCAAGATCGCTGCCTCGGTTTTGCCCGAACCTGTATCTGCGGCAATCGCCAAAGCCGTCGCGCTGCCGGTGCTCCATGCGCACGTGATCGTTTCAAGGCTCCTGGCTTGAAATCCCGCGATCTGCGGATCCGCCCCCCAGAGTTCTTCCAGCATGCCATACAGTGCATCGAGAGACTTGGCGTGTGCCGCGGTGACGTTAGGTTTGACGGCGTCGATCGTTTTTTTAAGGGAGACGTTGCGCTTCGGCTTGTCACGGTCACGCAGTTCCACTTTGAGACTGCGGACCAGGAACGGCCTTTCGTCCGCGTCATCACTTTCGAAACGCTGTTTGACGTAGCGGATCTCGCGGGCAAGCTCTGCCATGCGCGAGCGTATTCTGCCTTCACCAGCCATCATCAACCAGCCATTGGCGACCAGTTTCGGCAATGCCGCGGCAACGTCCAATCGAGATCGGCCGGTGGTGTCCGCAAGACCTGCCGCAGACGTCCAACCTTCAAAGACACCGAAGTTGATCCGATTGACTTCGATGTCTTCTAAGGCGTTGAGGATCTCGAAGTCACTGTCGTTGAGTTCCGGCGGTTCTTCCAGCGGCGTCGAATTCTGCTCTGACGTTTTGTCGATCCAATCGAGCAACCTTGTTGTGCCGCTGACACGCCATGCAACAAGTCCCTCGGCCTGGAGTTGATCGATCTGTGGCTTCAAGAGGTCAGACCCGGCTCCATCCATCCAAGCGTATGGCTTTCGCACGTTGTCGTAGAAGGCGAGTGTTCTGCCGCTGGTATTGCGAGCGATGACATCTTTGAGGGTACGGCGGACGGTCTCTATCTCGACGTCAAACACCTTTCGACGCTTCTCGAACGGCTTGGCGCACCAGAAGTGGCCGTATGCCCCGGGGCGGTGTTCAAGGCCGAGATGTCCCATGGCATGGAGTTGCGCGAGGCCGGGCAAGACATCATCTTTCCGTGCCAGCGCCCGCTGGATCTTGCTTATGGTAGCACTTCCGTGTGGATCGACCAAGGAGACTTGCTGCACGGCCCGAAACAGAAGATCAAGATGCTCGGGAAGGGCATCCCCTTCGTCCCCCTGGTCATCTTCGATCGGCTCGAAGGGCTCGATTGCAGGGCTGTTTTTGAACCCGAATGACCTGATTTCGATTGGTACCTTGGCACCGGCATTGTCCGCGACGAGAGCCGAGCCCCGGACTGGCGCACTCATCGCGAACTCGCGCAGGAGTTCCGCCTTGTCCATCTGCTCTTGATCTGTGGGTATGGCATCGAGCAGGCGTCGTCCGACGAGCATCACCAGTTTCTTGCGCGCCCGCGTAATTGCCACATTGAGCCGCTCCGAGGCGAATATGAAGTCAGCTTCGGCGACAGCGAATTCGGGGTCCGAAACGCAATAGGAAAGGAAAATCGCATCCCGTTCCTTACCTTGAATGCGATCGACGGTTTCAACGAAAGCATTGGCTCGCAAATCGATAGGTAAGCCATTGCGAAGGGCGGCATTTTGCGCTCGATGCGGACTGACGATGGCCAATCGCTCTGACCAAAAGTCGGCAGGCAAACCACCCGTCTGCTCTTTTGCCGCAACGCGTTCTGCAAACTTCTCAGCCAGTCGCGATACCAGGCTGACTTCAAAAGGATTGCTGGTGGCTGCCGTTGGACCATCGTGCAGTATCACGACGACCGGATAGTCCGGATCAAGTGCTGCAACTTCCCAGTCCTGCAAGCCATCTTGCCATCCGGGTGCAAATTGAAGGCGGCTCTCGGGAACAGCCGATCGGTAGGAGCCTGGATAGAATTTTGTTTCCGGATAGTGGGCAAGTGGTTGGTTGAGCCGGAAAGTCTCGTCGAGCGCAAACTCTGGCACCGCAGCCGATTTCAGGAAGCCATAGAGGGACCCTCCCAGTTCACGCTGTCCCATCTTTATCTCGCGCCCCGAACGGATCGGCGGGAGCTGACGGTCGTCCCCCGCGACGATCAGTCGGCCGCCGACGCGAAGCCCCGCTGTCGCCATCAGTCCGTGGGACAGAACCATCTGTGAGGCTTCGTCGACACAGACGAGATCGAACATGTCGGAGGTAAAACCGTCGCCGTTCCTCGACGCACCAACAAGTCGATTTACCGTCCAAACCGACGCGCCCAGCACGAACGCATCCTCAGCGAGATCATCAAGGGCGCTGGTGACAGTATCGTTGCTGATGATCTTGCGGTGCTGCACATCCGATCGAAGACCACTGGCAGGGCCGTTTCCGAAATAGCGGACGTCGACGCTTGCCGGGCAGTGCTCAGCGGTGCTTTTGGCTACTGCATCGATGACATTGCCGATAGCGTTGCGCGTGAAGGCGGTTACCAGCACCCTGGCACGCAGACCCGCCGCCCTTCTCGAATGGATGTATCCGAGTATCAGCCAGCTCAAGAGATGGGTCTTGCCGGTCCCCGGCGGACCGAGAATGAGGCCGGTCCTGGTCGATGCAAGGCCCTGCCATGCGGCGACCTGCGCCGGGCGCAGAGGATATTGGCCCTCTTTCGCAAGATTTGGTACCGCAAAATCCGTCAAACCAGACAGCCATATGTCCGAATCGTCGGCCCCTTGGGCAAACGAAGCTGGATCGCGCAGGAACGACAGCGTTTGGCTACGGATATTCACTTGGTCTCTCCTGCGGCGAGATAGCTGAGAAAGCGTGCTGCTCGATCGGTGTTGACGTCGAAAAATGCCTTGTCGACGAACCAATTGTTTCGCCCGTGGCGCTGCATGACGCCCTGAAAAATCGGGCCCTCGAACACCGCGCGATCCATCTCCAAGTGAAGGACACGGGGGTCAGGTGCTGCAGTGTTCACCTGTTGTCTGATGCGGCATGCAAAGGCCGGCCAGAGAGCTGGATTGAGCCGGTTGTCAGGGTCGTCGTCGGTGAGGATCAGTCCGAACTCGCCGGCATTCAGTTCCGCACTCTGGCTTTCGATCGGCACCGAAAACTGCATGAAGACCTTGCCGCCGCGCTTTTGAGAATCGCTAAAGTGGAGGTTGGCGAAGCACTTACCGGTGTCGCGGCGCCGCTCGGCCGGCTTGGCGAGGTTGATCAACGCGTCGAGCATCCCGGCGCGGTTTTCGAGAAGTTCGCAGGCAAGCAGAACGTCCAAGTCGACAGCGTTCAAAGGGTCGAAGGTAGCCTGGAACCGAAAGGGCTTTTTAGCCAGGCGCAGCAGAGCCTTCCCGCTCGAAGCCGCTTTTCGGTTTTCAAGCAATATCCAGTCCGTCAAAGCCTGTATGGCAGACAGTCTGTCGGAGACGTCCCGGCGCACATCGTCAAAGGAGGTTCTGATTTCACCGTTCTCGCGTAAGTCGCGAATGACGTCGATCGACAACAGCGATGAGAAGGGGCGCTCAAACTGGGGTGCGGGAGTGTAGGCGCGCTGATCTGTGGAGCCGAGTATGGCCTGGGAGACCTGACGGAGATCGTATGCGACGCTGACAGGCATGGCCCATAATTGCTCGATGACAGACCTGAGCGCTGTGGCTGGAAGATGGTGGACTCCCCGCAATTCCGGCTCGGGAACAAGATGGTCGGGCGGGAACAGTCGCACGAGATGGAGCAGCCCGGATCTGATCCTTTCATCGTCAAGGTGGCGTCCAATTGCCGCTTGAAGGTTGATCACCTCAGAGGGTTCGAAAAAGAGGATATGGGCGTAGATCGAATGCTGATCGTCGCCCTCGACGGCTATATTGTGAGCGTCAATCGCCGTGAGGTCGCCGATCAAGGCCGCCAGCACTTCCACCAGCGCATCGATTTCATCAACCGAGTTTCCGGACCGAACAACTTTGACGAGGTCTGTTCTCACGGCACCGTTGTCGACACGTCTATAACCAATGGCTGCAATTCGCTCGTCGACGGGATCGTGATCGACCGAAATCAGCAACGCCGCATCGATGCGAGGTGGCATCAGGTAGGTATTTTGCTCCTCGGTGCGAAGGATTGTCCCTTCCGTTAGCGCTGTCGCTCGGTTGACAAGCAATCCGGCCCGCCTGGAGAGTGACCAGCTGATGCCGGGTGCCTGAGCAAGACCCTTTGCGGTCGCGAGTTGACCGACCGATCTTACGCCGAGGTTTTGAAGAGACCGCTTAGCTTCGTGGGTCAACCCCGCAACCGCTGAAACGTCCCGAGAGAATGGCGGATTGTGGTCGTCGATTGCAGAGCGGCAGTGCTCCAGAAAATTACATTGCTCGCATTTGAAATAGACATGGAATTGGGTTTGATCCAAGCCTGCGCCGACCTGCTTTGAAGCGATTTCCGGCAGACGTTTCGCGCAAAAGTCATCAACAAGGCGGACGTAGGGGTCGAGAGCAAACTCATCGACCTGCCACTCATCGGAATCCGCGGAACTGTCATCCTTGATCCGCCAGATCTCACCCATTTTGCTGATCGACGCGTCCGAAATCTTCATCTCATCGAGAAGCGCCTTAAGAACCCGCGCGTAAAAGGCGACCTGCGTCTTGTGGAAGGGGGTGGCGCGGCGGGTCGCCTTAACGTCGATGATTGTTAATTCGTGGTGACCTGGCTCAGTGGTGGAGGCCGATCGACGGACGAGATCTGCAAGATTGCGATTGAGGAAAAGCCCGGTCCCATCGAGAAAACGCACAGGCCCGCTCGGTCGAAGGTTTATTTGCGCAGCGTAGACTTCCTGGCGTTTACCCCGGAGAAAAGTGCCGGTCAAAACCTCGCTGAGGGCGTTGTCGCCGGCCGCGGGCCGTAAAACCTTGGATTCTCGCGCAAGTCTTTTGACGACGCGGTCTTCGAACTGGTTCCCAAGGATCGCCCACCGCTGTTCTCGCACGTCGCGGGCGATGGGAATCGCTGCCAATTCGACATCGGAGGAAAGCTCGTATCTGACTTTTCTCTCACAGCGATATTGGAACCACGACTTGATCGTCGACGCGCTAAAACCCTTCGCCATATTCAACCCGTGCTTGCGATTCGAACATCAAAGCGAACGATGGCGAGCTTGGGAGCCAAGTGCAAGCAATTGGTTTTATTAAAGCAATCCGGCCGGAATGCATTTCACAAGCCAACCAGGGCGAGTACATCGCTAAGCTGGGCTGGTATGTTTCTTCGCGTTCTTGGTATATTGATGAGGGCCTGTTTGACAGATGTACTGATCAAAATTACAGATTGACCAGGGCAAGTCGGAGATGGACCCGAGGTGTGGTCGATCTGCCGATCGTCATGAAATTATTTGGTCAGACGGCTGCCTGAGAACGTGCGGTGGCGGCAGGAGTATGGCGCCCAACGAGAAACGCCGAGAACAGCTCCGCACAGGTCTCGGTCCGCAGAATGTATCCTCGTGAAAGGAACCCAGTAACCATGGCAATCCAGATTCCTGTCGTCAAGGGGAGGACGCTCTCAACGGACTACTGGCTGGGAAGCCTGTCGTTTTCGGCTATATCGAAATACGTCAAGCTTCCGGAAAATAGCGACTGGGACGACGTGTTCGGCGGAAAAGGCGGGCAGGAGGCGCAGCGCAAGCTCGCCAAGTCGCGTGTGACCAACGAGATCGTCCCTTATCTCCTCAACAGCGATGATGCATTCTTCTCATCACTCGCGCTGATCCTCGTGCCCGCAAGTGGTAGTCGGCTCAAGGAAGGCTCAGATTTCAAATTCATCCCGATTGCAGCAGACAGCAAAATCGGTACGCTTGAGATCGACGAGAGTGTCGATATGTTTCCAGCGGACGGGCAGCACCGGGCTGCCGCTATCATTGAAGCATTGAAGCAGGACCGTGGCAGGATGACGCCACAGGAGGTTCCGGTTGTTCTCCTGCCTTATGTCGACAAGGAAAAATTACGTCAGCATTTCAGCGATCTCAACCTGAACGCAAAGCCTGTCTCACAGTCGATCGGCTACGCTTTCGAAAGCCGAGATCCGATCGTGATCATTACGAAGCGGATCATGAAGGATGTGCCGCTGTTCGAAAAGCGCGTGAATGAATTCTCGAATTCGCTTGCGAAGAAATCTCCTGACGTCATCACGATGGGGACACTGGTTCAGGCCCACCACATCCTTCTCGAAGCGTTCTACGGTGCGAAATACAAGGATGAAGGCGAGATCACCGAGCTCCGACAGATTGATCCAGCCGATGATCGTGTTGGCGCCGTCGCAGAAAAGCTGCGGGACGTCTGGGAGGTCATCATCGATAACATCCCGGAATGGGATCTTCTGATGAGCGGCAAAGTGTCGGCGCGCGAGTTGCGGGAAGGGGACGAGGCCAAAGGCGCGCCAGGATACGTGTTCGCCTTTGGTCTCGGCTGGCAGGCGATCGCCACAGCTGCTGCGGCCCTTATCAAAGACGAAAGAGACGACTGGTCGGAGGACCTTGCCCACTGCTTGCGTGCCGTCGATTGGAACAAGGGCGGACATTGGCACGGGATCG
>Ga0268256_1001378_pt1 | contig 14779 bp, 9 predicted proteins | sample AgamicAtAmrz_FD_200247 | JGI IMG/M metagenome (GOLD analysis project Ga0268256, IMG submission 200247) | Agave microbial communities from Guanajuato, Mexico - At.Am.rz (v2) (version 3) | ecosystem: Host-associated > Plants > Roots > Rhizosphere | place: Guanajato, Mexico | collected 2012-06-07
AATGGCCGCCTGGCGACTCAGATGATCGTTGATTCGTGCCGATTGTGCGGGCGGATATACCGGTACGACTATCGCCCCGATGAGCAGGATGCCCGCAAAGCACGCGAAATAGTCGCTGCCCGTCGGTAACATCATTGCGACCGTGTCACCAGGGTTCACGCCGAGCCTGCGCAGCGCGCCAGATACCCGCTGAGCGGCCTCGTACAGCGCGGCGTAGGTCATCGTGTGCGACGAAGCGTCGTCGTCGACAAATACGATGTGCGAGTGTTCAGCTCGGCGCGACATGTGCCACTGCAACGCTTCGACCAGCGTTTGCGCATCGACCGGCGGGTCCAGCGCGCCTGGCGGCGCCTGAAGCTCTGCGGGTCGGACCGCACAGCCGGGTTGGCCCGATCGTGCGCCTTCAAGGGCGCGCAGCAAGTCGCCGGGTGTCCTCGCCTGCCCGAACAAGGCGACCGGAAACTGCACGCCGAGCTTCTTTTCGACGCGGGTCAGCAGTTCAGTGCGCGCGAGACTGTCAAGACCAAGATCGCGCTCGAACTCGCTGTTCAGCGTGACGCTATGTGGCCTGTATCCCCGTGGGCTTACTTCCTTGGCGAAAGCATCGGCAATGTCGAGCAACCGCTGGGGGTCGGTCGGAGGGGGGCGCATGACATTTTCATTCATATCGCACGGGCGCTTCGTGTTGGAATTCCAGCATAGGCGCGCCGGGAAATGGACGTTTGATCGTCGTCAATCGCAACATTGCACTCGGGTGCAGTTTCGCCGCCGTCTGTGAGCGAAGGGGTCGCTGGCTCCGTCAAGTCAGAATACGGCGCAGTACCTTGCCGAGCTGGTTCAGAGGTAAGGTGTCACGGAATTCAATGGATCGTGGCACCTTGTAGGCGCTCAGATTGGCCCGGCAATGCTCCAGCACGGCAGCGGCCGTCAGATCCGCCGAAGACCGTACGACGAACAGTTTCACGGCTTGCCCAGTCCGTTCATCCGGCACTCCGACTGCCGCAGCGGCGCTGACACCGCCAAGTGTGCGGACCACGGCTTCGACTTCGGAGGGGTAGACCTTGAAGCCGGACACAACGACCACGTCTTTCTTGCGATCCACCAGGACAAGCATTCGAGCGGGTGTGAGGTAACCAACGTCCCCCGTGCGAAGCCAGCCATCGGGCGATATGGCTTCGCTGGTTTCGGCCGGGTTCATCCAATACCCGCGCATGACTTGCGGACCTCGGACCCAAACTTCTCCGATGACACCCGTGGCAACCGCCGCCTTGTCGTCGTCGCGGATGCTGATTTCGGTTGAAGGTAATGGATAACCGACTGATCCGGAAAATTGCCCGGCATCCACCGGATTGGCGCAGACGACTGGAGACGCTTCGGTCAGGCCGTACCCCTCGATGATCGGCACTCCCGTTACCGATTGCCATTGCGTTGCAATGGAAGGCTGGATCGCTGCGCCGCCGCCGATGACAAGGCGCAGGCGCGACCAGTCCACCTCCGCGAAATGCGGTGCGGCGAGAAGGGCGTTAAACAGCGTATTTACGCCGATCAAAGCGGTCGGCCGCGTGCGACGCAACGTTTTGACGATCGCGGCGGAGTCGCGAGGATCGGTCACCAGCACATTGTGGCCGCCGATCTCAACGAAGGTCAGCAGACTGGCGGTGAGCGCGAATATGTGAAAGAAGGGCAGCGGCGTGACAATGGTTTGTGGCGCGGAGCAGAACGCTGGACCAAGCCATGCTCGGATCTGCGCAACGTTCGAACCAAGGTTGCGGTGTGTCAGCATCGCGCACTTTGGCGTGCCTGTCGTCCCGCCAGTGTATTGAAGCAGCGCAACGTCGTCGAGACAGGCGCGAAAGTGAGCTCGCTCAACCGGGTACCCGTGCGAGAGAGCGGCAGCGAGTGTTCGGTATTCCCTCTTCGCTGTCGGAATGGAGGCACGAATAACGCGTTGGACAAAATCGATGGCCATGCGACGGGGCAGCGGAAGCAGGTCGCCCACCGCGACTGATATGACAGCTTTCGCCCGACTCTCATCGAGGATGTCATCCAGTTTGCAGGCAACATTCTCCACAACGATGATTGCCGATACTTCCGCCGTGCGAAGCTGAATTTCAATCTCACGAGGGGTGGCAAGCGGGTTAACGTTGACCACTATGAGCCCTGCGGAGAGCACGCCATAGAAGGCGACAACATAGGGCAAGCCGTTCGGCAGGATGAGTGCCACGCGCTCGAGTGGCGCCAGTCTGAATTCGTTGACGAGAAACGTGGAGAAGCGTTGCACATGCAGCGCAAGGTCCCGATAGCTAAGCGTGTGACTAAACGAGCTGAACGCAGGGCGTTCGGCGTAGTGCTCGCAGGCAATCTCGAACATTTCGGGCAATGTTCGAACGCTTCTCGCATCGATGGTTGCGGCACTCGACGCGGGCAAGGGGGTGGCTACGGTTTCCGGGCGCATCATGGCCGCTCGAATCTTTATGGAAAGCATGGCAGGCGCTAGCACTGCTCATACTGCCTCCCAAACTGTTCAGGTTCGCTCTGAATCGAGAATAAGATTCGCCCTCTGCGACCAGTTGACGTGCATCAAAGCTAGCGAAAGCCCGCCGCAACGAATGCGGCAATAGCTCGTCGTGTCTGCGTCATTGCTTGCGGAAATTGAATCACGCTCCCGAGCATGAAGCATCCAATCGTGCAAGCTTCCATTGCCGCAATGACGAGTGAGCGAGTGGATTGACTCATGTCAACAGGGAGGATGATTCGCGCAATAGAGTGAATCACGGGCGTAATTGATAGATGCCGGTATGGACGACCCGCTGGCAGAGCAGACGAGTCATCCGCAATGCGCTAATTACCGCCGGAGGGAACATGCCGGTCCATAATGCAGACGTGGCGGCGATTTTCAACGAGATCGCCGACCTGCTTGAGATTCAGAGCGCGAACCCGTTCCGGGTGCGAGCGTACCGGAATGCCGCCCGCTCCGTAGGCGAACACGGGCGCAGTGTGCAAACCATGATCGGCCAGGGCGAAGACCTGAAAATCATTCCCGGTATCGGCGACGATCTGGCGGGAAAGATTGCGGAGATCGCCGGCAGTGGTACGTGCGAACTGCTTGAGCGTCTACGCAAGACGTTGCCTGCGGCGATCACAGAGTTGCTGCAGATCCCCGGCTTGGGTCCAAAGCGGGTTCGTGCGCTGCACGAGGCACTCGATATACAGACGCTGGAAGACCTCGACCGGGCTGCACGGCAGGGGCGAATCCGGCTGTTGCCCGGTTTTGGGGAGAAGACCGAGCAGCGCATCATCGAGAACATCGAGGCTCGGCTGAACAAATCGCGACGCTTCAGGTTGGATGTGGCCACGCAGTACGCCGAACCTCTGCTCAAATATTTGCAAGCTGGGCAGGGCGTAGATGCCGTATTTGCCGCAGGCAGTTTTCGTCGCCTGCGCGATACAGTCGGCGATCTTGATGTCCTTGTCGCGGCACGCGACAGTGCCGCGGCGACACGCCGCTTCACGCACTATGAAGAGGTGAAGACGGTGCTTGCGAGCGGCGACACCCGCTCAAGTGTGGTTCTCGCTTGCGGCATGCAGGTGGACCTGCGTGTCGTTGCACCAGAGAGCATCGGTGCGGCGCTGGTCTACTTCACGGGATCAAAGGCGCACAATATTGCCTTGCGGCGCGTCGCTCAGACCCAAGGACTCAAGATCAATGAATACGGCGTGTTCAAGGGCACCCAGCGCATCGCCGGAGAGACGGAAGACTCTGTCTATCGGACCATTGGGCTTGGATGGGTGCCCCCAGAATTGCGCGAAGATCGAGGCGAGATAGAGGCCGCTCGTACGGGGCATTTGCCGACTTTGATCGAACCTGGCGACCTGCGCGGCGATCTGCACGCCCATACCAAAGCGACGGACGGCCACGATGGCCTGCGCGATATGGCGCTTGCCGCCCGTCAATGCGGATTGAGCTACCTCGCGATTACCGATCACTCGCAGCGGGTTGCAATGGCGCATGGACTCGACCCGATACGCCTCGCGAAGCAGATTGACGAGATCGACCGGCTGAACGCAGTGCTGGAAGGTATCACGCTGCTCAAGGGCATAGAAGTCGACATACTTGAAGATGGCAGTCTTGACCTGCCAGATTCCATCCTTGCCCGCCTGGACATCGTGCTCGGTGCGATTCATAGCCACTTTGGTTTTTCTCGCGCCAGGCAGACAGAGCGCGTATTGCGAGCGATGGACAATCCGTATTTCAGCATTCTTGCCCATCCCACCGGGCGCCTGATCGGTGAGCGGGACGCCTATGACATCGATCTGCTGAGAGTTATCCGCAAGGCGCGCGCGCGCGGTTGCTACCTCGAGTTGAACGCGCATCCTGAGCGGCTCGATCTGCTTGACACCTACTGTCAGATGGCCAAGGGAGAGGGCGTCCTGGTCGCGATCAACTCGGACGCACACAGTCGTCTCGAGTTTGCCAACCTGCGTTACGGAATCGGTCAGGCTCGCCGTGGCTGGCTGGAAAAAGCCGACGTACTCAATAGCCGGTCGCTTGCGGAGTTGCGACCACTGCTCGCGCGCACCGTATGTGCCGCGGAGTCGACATGAACACTTGTGAGTACTGTCATGCCTGAGCCGTCTCCCAGCTTGCTGCTCACCGACCTGTACGAACTGACGATGCTGCAGGCGTACTTCGACTGTGGCATGAATAGCACTGCCACGTTCGAGTTTTTCGTTCGCAAGCTCCCCCAGCAACGCAACTTCCTGCTGGCCGCGGGACTCGCGCAGGTGCTCGACTATCTCGAAGGACTGCAATTTTCGGCGGAAGACATTTCCCTTCTCGCAGGCACGGGACGTTTCACGCAGGGTTTTTTGAAATCGCTGGAGGGCCTGCGTTTCACGGGGGATGTGTATGCGATGCCGGAGGGCACTGCGTTTTTCGTGGATGAGCCGATATTGCGGATCACGGCACCGATACGCGAAGCGCAACTGGTTGAAAGCCGCGTGATGAACCTGCTGCATTACCAGACGCTGATTGCGAGCAAGGCGGCCCGCGTTGTGCTGGCAGCGCCAGACAAGCTACTGGTCGACTTCGGACTGCGACGCGCGCATGGGGCCGAAGCGGGCATGCTGTCGGCCCGGGCTAGCTATCTCGCGGGCTTTTCCGGTACGGCGACTGTGCTGGCCGGTAGCCGCTTCGGCATTCCGTTATTCGGCACGATGGCGCATTCGTATGTTCAGGCGCACGCTGACGAGGAGGACGCATTCGAACATTTTGCACGCTCGCAACCGGAAAATGCGACCCTCCTGATCGACACCTACGATATACAAGCCGCTGCACACAAAGTAGTGAACGTTGCGACGAGGCTGCAACGGGACGGCATCGCGATCAAGGCAGTGCGCATCGACAGCGGAGACCTCGCGGAGCACGCGCGACGAGTTCGAGCCATTCTGGATGCCGGCGGCCTACAACACGTCACGATCTTCGCGAGCGGCAATCTCGACGAATTCACACTGCTTCAATTGTTGCAGGCGGGTGCGCCCATCGACGGGTTCGGGGTGGGCACGCGAATGAACACGTCGTCGGATGCGCCCTATCTCGACTGCGCATACAAGCTGACGGAATATGAGGGACAACCACGGCGTAAGCGTTCGGAGGGAAAGGCCACATGGCCTGGCCGCAAGCAGGTCTACCGGCACTATGATGCAGACGGCCTCACGACGTATGATGAGCTCACCCTTGCTGACGAAGTGCGAGCCGCCGTTCCATTATTGCAGCCCGCGATGGTAGCGGGAATCCGCACCGGGCCGTCTCCAACCCTGGCAGCAAGCAGAGCGTATGCGCGCAGCCAGCTGTATGCGTTACCGGAACGGATGCGCTGCCTCACGCGGTCGGAGCCATACGCGGTTATCGTGTGCGAATCGCTGAAGGCGATGGCGCGGAGCGTGGATGCCGGCGTGCGCTCTAGCCGCGATACGGGGCATGAGACAGGCGGACGCAATGCTCGGTGAGGCAATCCCGATCGCGGCCAAGGTGGCGCAACTACGCAAGGCGGCGACCTATCCCGAGCCGTCGCCAACGGTCGATGTGGTCGAGACCCACATGTCATGGGTTTTTCTCACTCGTCAATATGCGTACAAGCTCAAAAAGCCGGTACGCTACGATCATCTGGATTTCACGACGCTCGAGGCAAGGCGGTACTACTGCGCTGAAGAATTGCGCCTCAACCGCCGTCTTGCAAGGTCCGTCTACCTGGACATCGTGCCGCTGGTCGTCAACGTCAACGGGACCATCCAGCTTGGAGGGGAGGGCACAGTCACTGACTGGCTCGTGAAGATGCGCCGGCTTCCCGCGGACCGCATGCTTGATTGGGTGCTTACCCATGGCAATGTCACTACTGACGATGCGCGTGCAATAGCCAGCCGATTGGGCGAATTCCACATGACGCTGCCTGCGGTGTCCATCACGCCCGCCGAATATCGGCGCTGGTTGCGGCAGGGGATCGATGAGTGTGAGCGCGAGTTGTGTGATCCAGTGTTTGCGCAATCCGTCGGGCAGGTGCGCTCGTTATGCGCCGCGCAGCGTGAACTGCTCAAGCACAATTCGGAGATCTTCGACCGGCGCGTGCATGAAGGCAGGATTGTCGAAGGGCACGGCGACCTGCGACCCGAACACGTTTGTTTGGCCCCGCCGCTGGCGATTATCGATTGTCTCGAGTTCTCGCCCGTGTACCGTACGCTCGATACAGCAGATGAACTGGGGTTTCTCGCGCTCGAATGTGAGCGGCTGGGCGCACCGGAGTTTGGTCAGGTGGTGTTGGAAGCGTATGGTGCGGTCACGAAAGACAGGCCGGGCGTTGCTCTCGTTCACTTTTATCAGGGCTATCGGGCCGGAGTGCGCGCGAAGATTGCCGGGTGGCATCTGCGGGAGGAAGAATTCCGTGATTCTCCAAAATGGTTGGGTCGGACCCGGCAATACCTGCAATTGGCACAGCAACACATGCACGCTGCCGAACGCGCGTTTGACCGCGAGGACCTCAGGCCTCGAGCAGTTCGCTGATCGAGCCTCCGCTGTGTATGCGCTTGATCGCATCGGCAAACAGGGTCGCGCCATCCAGAACGACCAGTTTGTCCCTGACCTTGCCAACCGGCAGCCGGAACGGCGGTACAGTGTCAGTGACGACAATCTGCGTCAGCGCGTCGTCGGCGAGTACTTGGGGCGCATCGCCCACGAACAGGCCATGCGATGCGGCAGCATAGACCTGGGTAGCGCCACGGGAAACACAGGCCTTCACCGTGCGGGCAATTGTCGTCCCCGCGCTGATGAGGTCGTCCACGATGATCGCGCATTTGCCCTGCACGTCCCCCACGATCAGCTCGCCGCTTACAACCCCTTGGGCGCGGTGCTTTTCGGCGAACGCGGCTGCAACCGGCCGGCCAAGGTCGTGGCTCAGGCGCAGCCTGAATTTTTCAGACCGTTTGATGCCACCGGCGTCCGGTGCCACGACGACCACCTCATGATCGCGCACGAGCGGCGCGAAATACGCTGCAAACAGCCCCGTAGCCTGCAGATGATCGGTGCGGCAGCGAAACGCATTCTGGTAGGCCGCAAGATTGTGCACGTCCATGGTCACGATCCGGTCGGTGCCGACAGCCTCAAACATCGCGGCGATGTAGCGCGTAGTGATGGGATCGCGGATCTGCGATTTCTGGTCCTTGCGCGCGTACCCCAGATAAGGAACGATCGCGGTGACGGATGCTGCGGAGGCGTCTTTGAGTGCGCCGATAAAAAAGAGCAGACTGCAAAGCTTGTCATTGACGCTTTGCCCGTTGTCTCCATGCAGGGATTGCACGACAAAGACATCGCGCCCGCGCACATTGACGAGCGTTCGCGCCTTATGCTCGCCGTCCTCGAAAGCTCGTTCTTCGTGCGGGCTCAATGCCACGCCCAACTGACGGCTAACCCGTTCGCCAAAGGCCCGCGTCGCATCGAGTGCGAACAACAACAACTCTGGATCAGTCATGATTTGGCGACACTCCGTTCATGGTACGGTGAAGCATGAAACATTTCGACGTATTCAACGGGGACGCCGACGGAATCTGCGCATTGCATCAGTTGCGATTGACGAAGCCATTGAGATCGTTGCTGATAACAGGTGTCAAGCGCGAGGTGCAACTGCTCTCCCGCGTTCCGGTGAGCTCCGACGTATCAGTGACGGTGCTGGACATCTCGCTGGACTCCAACCGGGAACCGTTGCTTGCGTTGCTTCGGCTTGGCGTCGAAGTAGAGTACTTCGATCATCACTTCTCTGGCGCAATTCCTGATTATCCCAACCTCAGGCCGCACATCGACACGACGCCGGCAGTCTGCACCAGCCTGCTTGTGGACCGTCACATCGGCGCAAAGCATCGCCTCTGGGCGATCGTCGGCGCCTTTGGAGACAACCTCTCGCCTGCTGCAAGCAAGCTTGCCGAAAGCCGAATGCTCCAACCGGAGCAAATTGAGCGCCTGCGTGAACTGGGCGAGTCGATCAATTACAACGCCTACGGGGACACTGAGGCGGATTCGTTGATCTCCCCTCTCGACCTTTACAAAACATTGCGCGTTTATTCCGATCCATTTGATTTCCTGGCGAACGAGCCGATTGCACAGGCGCTGCATGAGGCTCGACACCGGGACATGCAGTTGGCACAGAGGCTGCCGCCCAAAGTTACTCTTTCGCGCGGAGCACTCTACGTGCTGCCGAACGAGCCATGGGCACGGCGGGTGCGCGGTGTTTTCAGCAACTTCCTGTCGACGACTTTCCCCGATCGGGCTCACGCGGTACTGAGCAAGGGCAGCACGGGCGATTATGTCGTGAGCGTGCGCGCACCGCTGGAGAACCCTCATGGCGCCGACGGTCTGTGCAGACGCTTCGCCACGGGCGGAGGACGGGAGGCTGCGGCCGGTATCAGTCGGCTTCCGCATGATCGTCTCGGCGACTTCATTACCGCATTTGAACAAGCGTTCGCCGACGATTCGCAGGCCAAGCCCGGTTATCGGTGAAAACTTCACACGCCACCGCTGTAGAGAGCGGGTGAAACGCCACCGAAAGACGATGCAGTGTCCGCCGGCGGTTTGCCCGCCACCATGCAATCGGTCGTCAGCAGCAGCGATGCAACGGAGACTGCGTTTTGCAACGCCGTGCGCGCAACCTTGACCGGGTCGACGATGCCGGCCTCGATCATGTCGCCGTACCGGCCATGCGCTGCGTCGTATCCGTAGGAGCCGCTTGCTGCGGCGACTGCGTGCAGGACCGCCTGGCCGTCGGCACCGGCGTTCTCCGCGATCTGACGCAACGGTGCTGCGAGCGCATTGAACACGATCTTTGCCCCGGTATGCTGCATCTGCGTGCCGCCAGCGGACTCGTCGAGCACACGGCGAGCGCGCAGCAGCGCGACGCCGCCGCCTGGCACAATGCCTTCTTCCACCGCCGCACGGGTTGCATGCAAGGCATCCTCGAAGCGGTTCTTGCGTTCATGGAGAGCGGCTTCAGTGGCGGCACCCACCTTGATTACTGCAACACCGCCCGCGAGCTTCGCGAGCCGGCTCGCCAGTGCATCGCGCTCGCGTCCTGAGCCGAGTGTATCAAGCTGTTGCTTCAGGCTGGCGATCCGCTCGTCGATCCGCTTGCGCTCGCCTCCGCCCGCTACGATGGTGGTCGTATCACGCGTGACTTCGACGCGCCGTGCGGAGCCGAGATCATCGAGCGTCGCATGCTCAACGGTGCGTCCCATTTGCGGCGAAATGACTGTCGCGCCTGTCAGCGCGGCCAGGTCGGCGAGTTGTCCCGAACGCCCTTCGCCGAATCCGGGCGAGCGGATCGCACAGCACTTCAGCGTGCCGCGCAGGTGATTGACGACCAGCGTGGCCAGCGCTTCGCCTTCGACTTCGTTGGCAACCAGCAAGAGCGGCTTACCGATGCCGATGATGGCTTCGAGCACCGGCAGCAGATGCGCGATGGCGGTAATCGTCGTGTCGCACAGCAGGATACGCGGCTCCTCGAGCACTAGCTCGCGGCTCTGGCCCTCAAGGAAGAGGGGCGAGAGGTAGCCGCGCTCAATCAGGGAGCCGTCGACTATCTCGAGTTCGTCGTCGAGCTTTGAACCATCCTCGATGCTGATTGCACCGTCCTGGTGGACTCGCTCCACCGCTTGCGCCACCAGCGTACCGATACTTCCGTCCCCACTTGCCGAAATAGTCGCGATCTGCCGCATTTCCTCGATGGTGGAGCAGGGCCTTGCAAGATGATGCAGTTCATCGACGACACATTTGCCGGCGGCCTCGATGGCCCGCTTCAGTGCCATGGGATCATAGCCGGCGGTCACGCATTTCATGCCCTCGACCATCATCGCCTGGGCAAGCGTGGTAGCGGTGGTGGTGCCGTCGCCGGCCACTTCGCTGGTTTTGGTCGCAACCTCGCGTAGCAGTTGAGCCCCCATCGCTTCAAAGCGATCCGGCAGATCAATCGAACGCGCGACGACAACACCGGAGTTCGCGATCAACGGCGACCCATCGGGCTGCTCGACAATCACGTTGCGCCCCCCGGGGCCGAGGGTAACCTTGACTGCTTCTGCTAACGCGTTGACGCCGTTCAGCAGCAAGTGTCTCGCACTCTGATGAAAGACCAGCGACTTGGCCGACACAGTTCACCTCCACCGACAAAACGGCTCGCGCGATGTGCGAGCACACCGCACGGTCCGTGCGGCAAGGACCTCATTGGGCCGAGCGAGCACGCTATGGCCTGAGGCGATTTGATAACAGTGGCACCTCATAGATTCTCATTTCATACTCTGCGGACGGTGAAGCGTTGATATGAATCAAGCCCGGCCCGCGGGGGGCGCTATTTCTGAGAACTGGCTCGTTCGTACCATTGCGTAACGAGTCGCCAGATTTGTGGAGCGGTCTCGGCAACGCAGAACAGGGCCGCATCGCTTTCGGCAATCATGCCCTCGTCAATGAGGAACTGCACATCGACGGCCTGGCGCCAGAATCGCTCACCGACGAGCACCACGGGAAGCGGCTTGATCTTGCCTGTTTGCAGGAGCGTCAACACCTCGAACAACTCGTCGCAGGTGCCATAGCCGCCGGGAAAAAAGACCGCCGCCTTTGCACGCTCGAGCAGATGCAATTTACGGATTGCGAAATAGTGGAAGCGCAAACAGAGATCAGGGCTCAGGTACGGATTGGGCAACTGCGCGTGCGGCAGCGAGATGTTCAGGCCGACGCTGGCTGCACCGACCTCGAACGCGCCGCGATTGGCCGCTTCCATAATGCCGGGTCCGCCGCCTGTGACTACCGTCAGCTTCGGCAGCGTCGGTGTCGCCTCCGCGCGTCCTATGAGACGGCCAAGCTCGCGGGCAACCGTGTTGTACACGCTCTTTTCGAGAAGACGCTGCGCGAGTGCGACTTCGCCCATGCAGATGGGATCGCCCGGGGCGGCGTTTAGCGCGTGCTGTGCTGCTTCAAGCCGCAGTTGCGCCGTGCCTGGCTCGGTGATGCGCGTACTGCCATATACAACGACGGTATGGTCGACCTGGTGACGCTGCAGCAGCTCTTCCGCTTTCCAATAATCCAGTTGCAGGCGCACGCCGCACATTTCGGGGCGCTGCAGAAAAGCGAGATCTTCGTCAGCCTGCCGGTAACTCGGGCTCTCGACGAGCCTCCGAACCCGCAGGTCCGTGCGAGGAGCTGACAGCATGGATGCGGCAGCGGGTTGTTCAGTCACGACATGCTCTGTGCGAAGGAGGCGGAGGCGCCCGCGTTGCAATAAGCTCTATGATTGACGCGTGCCGGTTGCACTTCATGATCCACATCAAGCATGACCGCGGTGCTCCCGAACCGCCCGATGCCGAACATCGCGCTGCCAACAACGGTAATGCTGGCGCTTTATTGATACCTATCAAGCGCCCATCGACTCACCGCGTGCCGGCGTCTGCTGAACTGTCTATAACATCGGTAGGTTGCCTGACGTCGGGGCGCAGGAGTCCCCTGATTTCTACCGCCTCCACGGCCGCTTCCAATGTTCAGATGTGTCTAACTTCCGACTGTCCTCGCCATGATTTCCTCCGACGGCAAATACGCCGCGCGTGCCGCAATCCCGATCCTGGCCTGGCTGCGCCGGTCGCCGCCTGCGGCCGCGCATATGTCGGGCGAAAGCAGCGAAACACTCAGTGAGTTCGCGCGAATTTCACCCGATGAAGCGCTCCAGCGGCTTCATAGCACGGCGCGCGGTCTCGCAATCGACGAGGTGGCGCAACGGCTCAGTACTGCAGGTCCCAACCAGGTAGCTCACGAGGTACGCCACACGGTCCTGGGTGAAATCGCAAAGAGATCGATTAATCCTTTAAACCTGCTGCTGCTGGCGCTTGCGTCTGCGTCGTACTTCCTCGGCGATCCACGCGCGGCCATCATGATCGCGGTGATGGTTATCCTAAGTGTTTCACTCGGCTTTCTTCAGGAGCATCGCTCGAACAAAGCCGCTGACGCATTACGCCTGATGGTGCGTACGACCGCCACTGTGCGCCGTCGCACACCGGGTGCTGAGGCGGACGATGTCGACGTTCCAATCGAACAGCTCGTGCCTGGCGATTTGGTCCTGTTGTCCGCAGGCGATCTGATTCCCGCGGACTTACGGCTGATCTCGGCGAGAGATCTGTTCGTGAATCAATCAGCTCTGACCGGCGAGGCAATGCCGCTTGAGAAGGTCGCGCATGCCAGCACCGCATCAACCGAGACACACTTCGGTCTGGAGAACATCTGCTTTATGGGCAGCGCTGTCGTTAGCGGAATCGGCTGCGGCGTTGTTGTGCTCACGGGAGGCCGGACAGCTTTTGGCCGCGTCGCTGACATGATCGCGGCCCAACGCATCGAGACAAGTTTCGACAAGGGCATTACGCGGTTCACCTGGCTCATAATCGGGTTCATCTTGGTGATGGTGCCACTGGTGTTCGTCATTAACGGCCTGACTAAGCACAATTGGTTCGAGGCGCTGCTTTTTGCGGTTGCTGTGGCGGTAGGGCTCACGCCCGAAATGTTGCCAATGATTGTGACGGTTAATCTCGCCAAGGGCGCCATTGCGATGTCGCGCAAGAAAGTCATTGTGAAGCGGCTCAATGCGATCCAGAATTTCGGTGCAATGGATGTTCTTTGTACCGACAAGACGGGTACCCTGACTCAAGACCGCATCATCCTGAAGCGTCATCTCGACCTTCACGGCAACGAATCGGACCAGGTTCTCGAATACGCTTATCTGAACAGCACGCACCAGTCGGGCCTCAAGAATCTGCTCGATGTTGCTGTGCTAAAGCATGTCGAGCTTCATGAGTATCTCAAAGCACATGAACGGTTCACCAAAATCGACGAGATGCCGTTCGATTTCGAGCGACGCCGGATGTCAGTCGTTCTCGCGCGGGAGGACGGTGCGCATATCCTGATCTGCAAAGGCGCCGTCGAGGAGATGTTCTCCGTTTGCACCCGTTACGTCGTTAACGGCGAACAGGGCATGCTTGACGAAAGTCAACTCACCGCGGCGAAGTTAACTACTGCTTCGCTCAATGCAGATGGGTTTCGAGTCATCGCGGTCGCGTACAAGGAGACGCCGCCCGGGCAGGCGGCCCATTCAGTCAGAGATGAGGCGGATCTGACGCTCCTCGGCTACATTGCGTTTCTTGACCCACCGAAGGAGACAGCCGCAGCCGCAATTGAAGCATTGAAGGCGCGCGGAGTGCAGGTGAAAATTCTCACCGGCGACAACGACATAGTTACCCGCCACATCTGCCACGAGGTCGGGCTTCCGGTGGATCGGCTCGTGCTTGGCAAAGAACTTGAACGACTATCCCCTGCCGAGTTGGCCGATCTCGCAGAAAGGGCTTCTGTATTTGCAAAAGTCTCGCCCTCGCAAAAGGCCTCGATTGTGGATGCCTTGCATCGGAACGGGCATGTCGTCGGTTTTCTGGGGGATGGCATCAATGACGGACCGGCGCTCAAAGTAGCAGACGTGGGCGTTTCAGTGGACAGCGCTGTCGACATCGCGAAGGAGTCAGCCGATATCATTCTGCTCGAGAAGAGCCTCGCTGTACTCGGTGAAGCGGTACTTGAAGGCCGAAAGGTGTTCGGTAACATTACCAAGTACATCAAAATGGGCGCCAGCTCGAATTTTGGCAACATGTTCAGCGTGCTTGGCGCAAGCATCATCCTGCCGTTTCTGCCGATGGCGCCGATTCAGGTGCTCACCAACAACCTTCTATACGATTTTTCCCAAACTGCCATTCCTAGCGACAACGTCGACGAAGAATATTTACGCGTGCCCCGGCGGTGGGACATCACCAACATAATGAAATTCATGCTTCTGATTGGACCAATCAGTTCCATTTTTGACTACATCACGTACTTTATGATGCTTTATGTCTTCAGTGCCTGGGACAAGCCTTCTCTTTTCCAGACCGGCTGGTTTGTGGAGTCGCTTCTCACCCAGACGCTGATCATTCACATTATCCGCACCGCGAAGTTACCGTTCGTGGAGAGTCGTGCTAGCGGAGCGTTGATCACGACAAGTCTCATCATTGCGACCGTGGGAATCGTAATACCTTTCACGTGGCTCGGCGCCTTCCTGGACTTTACACCGTTGCCGCCGACCTACTGGCCAGGGCTTCTGCTCATTCTTCTAAGTTATGCCGTAGTGACGCATCTGACAAAAACCTGGTTTGTCCGGCGATTCGGCTTGAATTGAGCACTGAAAGC
>Ga0268256_1001380_pt1 | contig 14764 bp, 11 predicted proteins | sample AgamicAtAmrz_FD_200247 | JGI IMG/M metagenome (GOLD analysis project Ga0268256, IMG submission 200247) | Agave microbial communities from Guanajuato, Mexico - At.Am.rz (v2) (version 3) | ecosystem: Host-associated > Plants > Roots > Rhizosphere | place: Guanajato, Mexico | collected 2012-06-07
CCCTCGGGCACCTCCGGCACCTCGGGCACCTCCGGTACCTCGGGCACTTCCGGCACCTCGGGCACCTCCGGTACCTCGGGTACTTCCGGCACCTCGGGCACTTCCGGCACCTCGGGCACCTCCGGTACCTCGGGCACTTCCGGCACCTCGGGCACCTCCGGCACCTCGGGCACCTCCGGTACCTCGGGCACTTCCGGCACCTCGGGCACCTCCGGTACCTCGGGTACTTCCGGCACCTCGGGTACGTCGGGCACCTCCGGCACCGGCGTCACCCCGCTCGGCAATGTCCTCCAGAAATCCGGCAACCTCGTGACGGCGCTCGGCACGACGGTCGTGAACGGCGGCGGTCAGATCGGCGGCGTGCAGATTCCCGGCACGAACCCGACGACGGCCACCAGCATCGGCAACGCGGTCGGCAGCCTCGGCAACGGTGTGCAATCGCTCGGCAACGGCATCGCGGCCGGCCTGGGTTCGATCGGCGTGTCGGCGAACCCGCTCGGGCCGACGATCACGTCGACCACCGGCCTGCTGACCGGCGCCGGCGGCGCGGTCAACAACCTCGGCAATGCCGTGACGAGCCTCGGCACCGGTCCGCTGTCGCCGCTCGCGCCCGCGACGACCCTGGTCGGCAGCCTCGTCAACACGGTCGGCACCGCGGTCAATTCGACCGCATCGGCGCTGAACACGGCACTGAACAGCTCGCCGGTCCAGCAGATCGAAACGCAGCTCGGCAAGGTGATCAACCCGATCACGAACACGCTGACCGGCGGCGTCACGACGCCGGGCGCCACGCAGACGCTCGGCGGCGTGACGCTGCTCGGCACGCCGCTCAACGGCCTGCTGAGCACGCTCGGCAGCGGCCTCGGGCTCGCGGGCACGAAGGTCGGCGGCGCGACCGACAACCCGGTCGGCGCGGGCCTCGGCGGCGTCGTGACGCAGCTCGGCAACACGGTGACGTCGACGGGCGGCCTCGTCCACGACAACAACGCGGGCAGCTCCAGCAGCGGCACGGGCGGCAGCAATCCGCTCGCGCCGATCACGGGCCTGCTGGGCACGTTGACGGGCGGCCTCGGCGGCGGCAGCTCGAGCGGTTCGGGCGGCACCAGCGGCACCAGCAGCGGCGGCCCGCTCGCACCGATCACCGGCCTGCTCGGGACGGTGACGGGCGCACTCGGCGGCATCGGTTCGAGCGGCACCAGCGGCACGGGCGGAACGAGCGGGACCGGCGGCACCAGCGGTACGGGTGGCGCAGGCCTCGGCGGCCTGCTGGCGCCGGTCACCAACCTCGTCAACGCGCTGACGCCGCTCGGCGCGAGCCTCACCGGCACCGTCACGACGCCGGGCGGCAACCTGTCCGGCACGCTCGGCGGGGTGCTGACGAGCGGCCCGGTCGGCACGCTCACGGGTGCGCTGGGCACGCCGGCCGGCTCGGCCGGCGCCACCGGCACGGTCAGCCCCGGCGGCGCAGCAGGCACCGTGACGACGCCGGGCGGCAGCGGCTCCGTGGTGACCGGCCTGACCGGCAGCACGGGCGGCGCCGCCGCGGGCGGCACCGGCAACCTGCTGTCGCCGGTGACCAACCTGCTCGGCGGTCTGCTGGGCGCCGGCACCAAGAAGTAAGCGGTAGCGCATCACGTATCAGAACGACAGGCCAATGGCCGGGCGCGCATCCATACAAAGCCCGGCCGACGGCCGGCGTCACCCGCCAAGCGGGGGCGCCGGCCCTCATCCCTACGAGGATCCGATCATGAACTCCACGCTCGACGGCATCGTCGCTGCCCCGGACCGCCCGCCCCGTTCCGCCACGCCGTTCCGCGCCGGCCTGCTCGGCATCACGGCCGGACTCTTCGCGCTGTGGATCACGCGCGATCACCCGGCGCTCGACGCGGCCACGCGCGCGGTCATCGCGAGTCTCGCGATCATCGGCACGATCGCGCTGCACGAACTCTTCATCTCGTGCGTCTACCTGCGCCCGAGCGCGGGGCTGTCGCGGCAGGCCGTCCGGCCGCTCGGCATCGCGCGCGTCGCGACGCGGCTCGGCGCGCTGACGTCGATCTACGCGGGCATCGGCGCGATCTACTGGCTGCTGCCCGAATACCACGGCGCGTTCTACCTGCCGTTCTGGTCGCTGCTGCGCTCGCTCGCGCCGTATGTGATCGTCGCCGCGCCGTTCTACTTCGCGTGGATGGACCGCCACCAGCGCGAGACCGACGACGCATACCTGCTGTGGGGCCGCTTCCTGTTTCGCCGCGAGCGGCCCGCGAGCTGGAAGCCGGTGCGCGAGATGCTGGCCGGCTGGGGCGTGAAGGCGTTCTTCCTGCCGCTGATGACCGTCTACCTGTCGAAGGACGCCGATCACCTGAGTGCGTCGCTCGCGAACGCGATGCACGCGCCGATGACGATCGCGACCTTCGTGTTCATGTACGACCTGTCGTTCACGATGGACCTGATGTTCGGCACCGTCGGCTACCTGTGCACGTTCCGCATCCTCGACAGCCACGTGCGTACCGTCGAGCCGACGACGCTCGGCTGGGTCGCCGCGCTGATCTGCTACCAGCCGTTCTGGTCGCTGATCTCGAACAACTACATCCGCTACGAAGGCTCGATGTTCTGGGACAACTGGCTGCTGTCGGCGCCGACGCTGCGCGTGATCTGGGGCACGGTGATCATCCTGCTGCTGCTGACCTACGCGCTGTGCACGATCTCGTTCGGGCTGCGGTTCTCGAACCTCACCAACCGCGGGATCATCACGTCCGGCCCGTACCGCTTCACGAAGCATCCGGCCTACATCACGAAGAACCTGTCGTACTGGATGGTGTCGGTGCCGTTCGTCGAGCCGCTCGGCTGGCAACTCGGGCTCATGCACTGCGCGGGGCTCGTCGCCGTCAACCTGATCTACTACACGCGCGCGAAAACGGAAGAGCGTCACCTGATGCGCGATCCCGACTATCGCGCGTATGCCGAATGGATCGCGCAGCACGGGTTGTTCGCGCGGATCAGGCAGGCGTTTGGGCGGCAGGCGGTATGACGAAGCAACCGGGGCGGCCTCCATGCCGCTCCGGTCGCCGCGCGGATGTCGCCTATCGCGGAATTGGCGCCCGCCACGACACTTTTCCACGCAGGCCTGCGCCACTCGATGATGCGTGTTGGCGTGGCGCGCCGAACGTTTCTACTCGTGCCATGCGGCCAATTGTCGCGAAACGCCGCGATTCTCCGCTTTTCGTCGCCTTTTCTCCGCCAGTCCGATTGCCCGCCCCCGGTACGTCGCGTATGGTGCTGGCCGTCCGCGTACGATCCGTCGCCGGACACCCGACCGTCGTCCCGCACGACGGCCGTGCGGGCCGTGCCCGCCGCTCACCGTCTCCGCGATGCCGCCCGCCGGCGCCTCGCATTCATGAGGAAAGAGGCGTGATCCACAAAGTCCTGATCCTGTTCGCACTCTGCATCGCGGGCCTCGCCGCGATCGCCGCCGGTTTCCAGCACATCCCCAGCTGATTCGCGGCCCCGGCTCGCTTCGCCGAGCCCGGGGGCCGCTTCCATTTCCGTTTCCCCGTTGCCATGAATCCCTTTCTCGATGCGCCCGAGACGGGCGCCTTTTGCCATGCGTATCGACGTACAGCATTCCCAGCACGACATCGACGACGAACTCGACACCCTGTATGAACGTCTCCACCAGCCGGGCCATCGCCTGCATGGGCTGCCAGCCATCGCGCTCGGCCGCTCGGGCCTGATCGTCCGCCACCGCGAAGCGGACGGCGAATACCTCCTGTACGTCGAGGATCCAGCCGCACGCCAGCTCGCCGGCTACACGGTGTTCAACCGCCTGCCCGAACTCCCGCGCCGCGCCGACCGCTACCTGCGCGCGCCGCACACGCGGCTGCGCGGCTCGGCGCAACGCAAGGGCCTCGCGACGACGCTGTACCGCTGGGGGCTCGACGCGGGCCTGTGCCTGATCAGCGGCGCGCGCCAGTCGGTCGGCGCCGCGCGGCTGTGGACCGCGCTCGCGCACGATTACCGGCATGGCTTCGTCGATGTCGAGGGCCGCGCGCTGCGCTATCTCGGCGAAGCCGTTGCCGACGACGTGCACGGCGCACTGCATACGCGGCGGCTGTTGCTCGGCAGCGGATGGACCCTCGGTGAACTGGCGCAAGCTACCGGGATGACCGGCGTCGATGCCGCCGAATATGCGAACGTGAACGTGCGGCGCGGCGAACACGAACGACATTCCGTGCGGAGCGTCGACCACGCGCGGCCCGTCGCTCATACGGCTCACGTGACTCATGTGGCTCACGCGCCGATGCGATAATTCGCCGGAGCCGCGCCGCCCCCGCGCGAGCCACCTACCCACCCGTTCCGCGATGGCCAACGAAACCCGAACCGATTCCGAGCGCTCCCTCGACATCGTCGCGCTATGCGGCAGCTTGCGCGCGCAGTCGTACAACGCGGCGCTGCTCGATGCAGCCGCACGCGTTGCCCCGCGCGGCATGCGCATCGCCCGCTTCGATCGTCTCGGCGAATTCCCGTTGTTCAATCCCGATGCCGAATACCCGACGCCCGCCGCGGTGCGCGACCTGATCGACTGCCTGAACGCGGCCGACGGCGTGCTGATCGCCAGCCCGGAATACGCGCGCGGCGTAACGGGCGTGATGAAGAACGCGCTCGACTGGGTCGTGGGATGCGAGGCCGTCGTGTACAAACCGGTCGCGGTATTGAACGCGTCGCCGCGCGCGACGCATGCGGACGCGGCGCTGCGGGAAACGCTGTCGGTGATGTCGGCGCGCATCGTCGAAGATGCTTCGATCGCGTTGCCGATCCTCGGAAGCCGGCTCGACGCGGCGGGCATCGCCGCGCATCCGCCGTTCGCGTCGGCGCTCGTCGATGCATTGCACGCGCTGCGCGCGGCGATCGACGACCCGGCCACCGACCGGTAGGCGATCCACACGTCGAACGCGTGCGCCTTTGCGTTGTGTTATCGCGCCTTCGCGCGCGTCGTCTTTCTCGCCGGCTTCGCCGCCTTCGCACGCGGCGCTTCCTTCTCGGGCTGCGCGCCGCCGCCAGCGAGATCCTCGAGCCATGCAAGCGCATCGACGTACGACAGGAACTGCTGCAGGTATTCCGGCGACAGCTCGCGCATCGTCGCGAGCGAGCGGTGCACGAGGCTGTTCGAATTGAGCGGCCCCGCGTTGCGCGGCACCTGGTCGAGCGACTGGCGGTATTGCTGTTCCGTGCGGACTTTCGACCACATCGTGCGGAAGTAGTCGACCAGTTCGGGATCGAGCCCGCGCCGGTCGGCCTGCGCATCGCGCGCGAAGCCTTCGACGAGCGCGGCCAGCGCGCCACGCGCGGGCGCGCCCGTCGCGGCTTGCACCGTCTCGCGCGTCGCTTCAGCATCGTCGTCGTCGCGCGCGACGCGCTTCGCAAACCCGTCGATCAACGTCGCCAGCCGCGCATCGAGCAACACGCGCGCGGCGCCGTCGAGCACAGCCGCGCGCCGTTCGAGCGCATCGATCCGATGAAAACCTACCGGATCGAGCCGGTCGGCGCCCTGCTCGCGCCATGCGTCGAGCATCGCGCGAACCTGCGTCGCGTCGCCCGTCACTTTGCCTTTCCTCCGTTCGACGCCGACTTGCGCGGCACCGGCGCAATTTCCACGCGACGGTTCTTCGCGCGGCCTTCATCGTCCGCATTCGAGCTGACCGGCTGTTCGGAACCGAACGCGGCCGCGAACACCGACGACGCCGGCACACCGGCATCGATCATCGCGCGCGTCACGGTCAACGCGCGCTTGGCCGACAGTTCCCAGTTGTCCGCGAACAGGCGGTTGCCGGCGTGCACCTGCTGGTCGTCCGCGAAGCCGCTGATCATCAGGATCTCGTCACGGGTCTTCAGGTAGGTGGCGAGCGGGCTCGCCAGCGTCTTCAGCAGGTCGCGGCCCGCGGGCTGCAACTGATCGGAGTTCAACGCGAACAGCACGTTGCCGCTGATGCCGATGCGCCCGTTCACGAGCGTCACGCGGCCGGCCGCGAGCGGCCCGGCGAGCGCCTGTTCGAGCGACTTGCGCTGCTGCGCTTCAAGCTGGCGCGCGCGCACCGCTTCCTCGAGCTTGGACGTGAGCTGAAGCTGCATGCCGATCACGCCGACGAGGATCAGCACGAACGCGCCGAGCAGCACCGACATCAGGTCGGCGAACGCGGGCCACACCGGCGCCGATGGCGCGCCGCCGTCGATTTCGTCGTGCATGCGTTACGCTCCGACGCTCGCCCGCCGGCCGGCGAGCTGTTGCAGATCCTCGACGATCTGCTTCTGCGACATCACGCTCAGGTCAATCACCTCGCGCGCCTGCGCGACGTAGTACTCGAGCTGTTCGTCGCTGCGCGCGAGCGATTTCTCGAGCGCGGCCTCGATGCGCTGCAGATGCGTCAACAGCTTGTCGTTCGATTCGCCGAACACCTGCACGGCCATCCCGAACGCATCGCCGAGGCTCGCCACTTCGACGGCCCCCGCCGTGACCTGCGCGGCCACCGAATCGAGCTTGCGCGTTTCGGCATCGACGGTGTCGTTGAAGCGCGCGCCGACGCGGTCGAGCAGATCGGCCGACGTGCTGACGAGCGCGTCGATCGCGGCGCGCTGTTCGGTCGACGCGTGGTTGACCGCGCCGAGCAGCGTCTCCAGCGTCGCGAGCAGGCGGCTGCGTTCCTCGAGCGTCGCGGTGTCGCGCACCATGCTGTCGGACAGGCGCTGGCGCAGCTCGGCGACGACGTCGGCCGCGGCTTTCGGCGCTTCCGACGCGGCCTGCACGAGACGCGCGATTTCGTTGATCGTGTCGCTTGCGTGCACCTGCGCCTGCGCGGTGATGTCGTTCGCGGTGCGGGTCAGCGTGTCGCAGATGTCCTGCTGGCGCGCCGCGGCCTGTGCGCTCGTCTGCGCCCATTCGTCGCGCAGCGCGACGGCCATCGCGGCGAGCGAATCGTTCCAGGCGGACAGGCGGGCTTCGTCGCGGGCGGCGAGTTGCGACTGGAGGCCCGCATGCGATTCGCGGATCGTCGTCAGCAGATCGTTCGAGCGTTGTTCGAACGTCGAAGCCTGGGCGGCGAGATCGCGCGTCGTTTGCGCGAGCGCGTCGCAGATTTCCTGCTGACGGCCGGCGCTGTGCACGCCCGCGCGCTGCCATTCATCGCCGAGCTTCGTGGCCATCGCGGCCAGCGACTCATTCCATGCAGACAGACGTTCTTCGTCGCGCGCAGCGAGTTGCGATTGGAGGCCCGTGTGCGAATCGCGAATCGTCGACAACAGATCGTTCGAGCGTTGTTCGAACGTCGATGCCTGTGCGGCGAGGTCGCGCGTCGTTTGCGCAAGCGCGTCGCAGATTTCCTGCTGACGGCCCGCGCTATGCACGCCCGCGCGCTGCCATTCGTCGCCGAGCTTCGCGGCCATCGCGGTCAGCGATTCGTTCCATGCCGACAGACGTTCTTCGTCGCGTGCGGCCAGTTGCGATTGCAGGCCGGTGTGCGAATCGCGAATCGTCGTCAGCAGATCGTTCGAGCGTTGTTCGAACGTCGACGCCTGTGCGGCGAGGTCGCGCGTCGTTTGTGCGAGTGCGTCGCAGATTTCCTGCTGACGGCCCGCGCTGTGCACGCCTGCGCGCTGCCATTCCTCGCCGAGCTTCGCGGCCATCGCGGAGAGCGAGTCATTCCATGCCGACAGACGTTCTTCGTCACGTGCCGCCAGTTGCGATTGCAGACCGGTGTGCGACTCGCGAATCGTCGTCAGCAAATCGGTCGAGCGTTGTTCGAACGTCGACGCCTGTGCGGCGAGGTCACGCGTCGTTTGCGCAAGCGCGTCGCAGATTTCCTGCTGACGGCCCGCGCTATGCGCGCCCGCACGCTGCCACTCGTCGCCGAGCTTCGCGGCCATCGCGGCCAGCGAGTCGTTCCATGCAGCGAGACGTTCTTCATCACGTGCGGCCAGTTGCGTCTGCAAACCCGCGTGCGACTCGTGCATCGCGGCGAGCGTCGCGGCCGAATGGCGTTCGAACGTCGCGGCGGCCTCGCCCAGCGCGCGTGCATGCTGGCCGGCCAGCGTCTCGCCGACCTGCTCCTGGCGCGCCAGCGCATCGCGCCAGGCGTCCGACAGGCGGCCTTCGGTCGACTCGAGGCGCGTCGCGACGCCGTCGAGCAGATCCGACGAACGCTGCGCGAACGTGTCGGTGAACTGGCCGAGCGTCGTCTGCAACTGCTGCGCGACGGCGTCGCCCGCGCGGCGCTGTTCGTCGAGCGCCCGGTTCCATACGGCCGTCACGTTGCCGGTGGTCTTCTCGAAGCCGTCCGTCAGCCCGTCGAGCTGACGCTGCACCGCACCCGTCACGGTGTCGCGCAGCGCGGCCATCTCGTGCGCGAGCCCCGTCATCGTCGCGGCGACGACCGGCTGCAGCGCGGCGCCGGCCACGCGCGCGCTTTCGGCGGCGCTTTCCTTCAGCGCGTCGCCGACGTTCGACGCCAGGCCCGCATACGCCCGCTCGGTCCGGTCGAAAAATGCCTGCTGGCTTTCGATCTGACGATCGTGCAACGCGACGCTGCGCGCCTCGAGCGTCGTCATCATCGTCTGCAACCGGTCGACCAGCGCCGGCATCACGTCGGCCTGGCGCTGCAGCAGCCGGAACGATTCGTCGCGCTGGTGCGCGGACGAATGCACGCGCAGCGTCGTCGCGATCTTCGCGTCGAGCTGCTGGGCCGCGTCGATCCGCTCGCGGCGCACGAGCGCGGACAGCAGCCCGAGCATCGCGGACGTCGCCACACCGGCAATCGACGTGCCGAACGCGAACCCGAGCCCCTTCACCGGCGCGATCAGCGACGCGCGGATCGCATCGAGATCGGTCGCGCTCTCGAGCGCGGCGCCCGTGCCCTTCAGCGTGACCACCATCCCGAGCAGCGTGCCGAGCATGCCGAGCAGCACCAGCAGGCCGACGAGGTAAGGCGTGAGCGCCGGGCCCGGCAGCGCGACGCGCGCGCCTTCGACCCGGGCGCGCACAGCGCCGCGCAGGCCCGGATGCAGCGTGTCGAGCCACGGGTCGAGCGTCGCGGGCGGCGCGCTCAGGCCGGCGACCGCGTGCGACAGCGTGGCGGTCGCCTGCCGGTAGCGCAGCAGCTCCCATGCGCCGGCGACGTAGCATGCGCTGATCAGCAGCGTGACGGCCGCCGCCAGCGGGTTCGACGCGACATAGCCGGCACCGATCCAGCCCACTGCGAGCAGACCGGCGACGAAGACAACGAGATCAAGGCGAATTCTGGACATAGCGTGTTGATTAGCAGGTGCGAAGGGCCGCGAGCAGCCCGTCTACCGTTTGAAACCGGACTTCGAGTTCGGCAAGCAGGATGCTGTGCATCTCGTCGCGAAACGTATCGAGCCATGCGCCGGGCACGATCGCCGCGACGGTCGGGGTGTCGGCCGCCGCGCCCTCATCGGCCGGAGCGGATGCGTCGGCGTCAGGCGCAGCGGCGGCCGCGGCTTCGGCATCGTCCAGCGCCTGCCGCTCCGCGTCGCGCAGCCGCGCGAAGCGCGTGCCGAGCAGCGCGGGTATGGCCGACAGCAGGCTGCGCTCGCGCGCGCCGAGCACGCGCTCCATGATCGTGTCGAGCGTCGCAAGCCGCGCCATCCCGGACGAGCGCGCGGCGAGCGCGACCCGCAGGCGGCCGCGCAACTGGCCGATCGCCGTTTCCATGTCCTGCTGGAGGGTCAGGTACCGCTGGCGGAAATCCGCGAAATCGGCCGTATCGGCAGCTGGCGGCGGCAGGTCGCCCGGCCGGCGCCGCGCGCGCGGCCGCTGGGTGGCCGTGATCGCCTGCGCGAGGTCGTGGCGCACGCGCGCACAGTCGCGCTCGGCGTCGTAGCCGCGCACGCCGGCCGCGACACCCGGCGGGCTCGCATTCAACGCGGACGACAGCGTGATCGCGTCGGTCCAGCCGAGCCACTGGCTCAGCCGGTCGGACAGCGTCTGCCGGGATTCCGCGACGTCGGCATCGGCCAGGCGCGCGAGCAGCCGGACGAGCGTCGGACCGCTCAACGCCGGGCGCGGAGATGCTTGCACCATGCTGCAAACCGTCAAAAAAGGCAGCAGTTTACACGTCGTCGGGCGGTCGGCCGCCAGAATCGGGGAAGCGGCGCGGTTCGGCGTGCCGCGCGACACACGGGAACGCCCGTCGGGCAAGGCTCGGCGGACGGTGGTGACGAGCGGGAAACACGGGAGGCGGCGGCCGGCGAGCGGCCGCGCCATCGGGAAGTCATGCGTGTGTGTTTGCAGTGCCGACCCGGCATGAACGATGAAGGGGCCGAGCCGCCACGACGGGTGCAGGCATTCCGCAAGCCACGCCTGACTATGGCCTGACGATGAACCGGTAATCCTGGAATTCGGGACGCCGACGCGCGCTCGGGCAAGCGGCGCGGGCGGTTCCCGCCGCTAACCGGCGACGGCCAGGGCCGGCAGCCGCCACGTGCTGACAGAGAAAGAGAAGCGCTCAGATCCCCGCTTTCGGCGCATTCAGGATCAGCCGGAGCCCAAGCAGCGCGATCGCGCCGGCCGCGATGCGGTCGACCCACTTCTTCGCGCGCAGATAGAGTTCGCGCGGCCCGCGCGTCGAGAAGCACAGCGCGACCAGCGTGTACCAGCCGAACTCGACCGCGAACACGAGCGGCGGCAGCGCGAGATAGCACCACAGCGGCGGGTGCTGCGGGAGCAGCGCCGCGAAGATGCTGCCGTACCAGATCGCCGTCTTCGGGTTGCTGAGCTGGGTCGTGAGGCCGGTCCAGAACGACTTGCGCGCGCTGCCGCCGGCCATCGCCTGCGGATCGTCCATCGCGATCGGCCGGTCGGCGCCGCGCCAGATCTTCGACGCCATGTAGATCAGGTACACGCCGCCCGCGACCTTGAGGCCCACATACAGCCATTCGACGGCCTGCAGCAGCGTGTAAAGCCCCGCCAGCGCGACGCCGCCGAACACGATGCCGCCGATGCCCATGCCGAGCGCGGTGGCCAGCCCGTCGCGGCGCGACAGCCCGATCGAGTTGCGGGCCACCAGCACGAAGCTCGGGCCCGGAATCATCGCGCCGAGAAACAGCGCAGCGAGGATGGCGAGTACGGCAGCCGATGCGGTCATCGAAGTCTCCTGGGTGAGCGACGCCGCTGCGCCGGCGCCTGCGTGTCGTTTCCGACGGTCGAGCCGCCGATTCTGGCACGCTTCGCGCATGGCCGAAAGCGGCCGTGCGCTGCTATGCTGGCCCTCTTTCCTGTCATCTCGCGCCGCCCGATGATCGCGATCCGCGCCGCCCGCTATCCCGACGATGCCGCCGCCGTCGAAGCGATCTTTCGCGAGTACGTCGCGAGCCCGACCGTCAGCCTTGCTTTCCAGGACTACGAGCCGGAAATCGCCGCGCTGCCCGGCAAATACGCGGCGCCGCGCGGGCAGCTGTTGCTCGCGTGGCGCGGCGAGCGCGTGGTCGGCTGCGCGGCGTTCCGCGAAATCGACGCGGTGACCTGCGAGATGAAGCGCGTGTACGTGCGGCCCGACGCACGCGGGCTGAACGTCGGCCGCCAGCTCGTCGAACGGCTGCTGCACGACGCGAAGGCGGCCGGTTACGCGCGCATATGCCTCGACGTGCTGCCCGAGTTCGTCGCCGCCCGGCGACTGTATGCGTCGCTCGGCTTCACGCCCGCGCCGCCCGTCGCGTTCAATCCGGTGCCGGGCACGGACTTTCTCGGGCGCGATCTGTAACGCCGCGCGGCTCATCCCGCCTCTCCCCCTTTCCCCCTTTCGACCGGACCGCCCGCCATGCGCGCTCTTCGCCTTTCCGCCCTGCTGCTCCCGCTGCTTGCCGCATTCCCGCTCAGCGTCCGCGCCGACACCCTGCCGAAGTCGATCGCCGCACAACTCCCACCCGGCTACCAGCCGCTGCTCGCGCAAGCCGGCCCCGATGTCGACAACGGGCGGCACAGCTTTCTCGTCGTCGTGCATCGCGCGGTCGACACACACGACCAGCCATCGCCGCGTCCGCTGCTGATCTACGAGGAACAGGCCGACCACACCTACCGGCTCGCCGCCCGCAACGACCAGGTCGTGCTGCGCGCGAACGAAGGCGGCCAGTGCGACCCGTTCGATCCTGAAGATGCCGCCGACAACGGCTTGTCGGTGAAGGGCCGCTATTTCACCGTGCAGAACTTCGTCGCGTGCGGCCAGCACTGGACCGACTACATCACGTTCCGCTACGACCCGCGCACGCACGGCTGGCTGTTTTCGAACCAGATCGTCACCGAATCGTTTCCGCTCGACGACCAGCCCGACCACGTCACCGTCACGCGCGCCGACGCGCACCGGCCGGCGTCGTTCGGGCAGTGGAAACGCAAGGACTGAAGGCTGCGCGCCGCCATGCCCGCGCGGCGGTGCCGTTTTTCAACGCGACGCGACGCATCGCCCCCCGCTCGCGGCCCCCGGCCAACAGGTCTACCATAGGCGCTCGTCGCCCGCGCGACCGCCGGCACGGCATGCGGCTTGCGCCTGCCCCTTTCCTCGTTGCCCCTCGCACAGGAGGACGTCATGACGCAACACTTCGATGCGATCGTCATCGGCACCGGCCAGGCCGGGCCGCCGCTCGCCGCGCGGCTCGCCGGCGCCGGCATGAAAGTCGCGATCGTCGAGCGCGGCCGCTTCGGCGGCACCTGCGTGAACACCGGCTGCATCCCCACCAAGACGCTGATCGCGAGCGCGTACGCCGCGCAGCTCGCACGGCGCGCCGGCGAATACGGTGTGTCGGTCGGCGGCCCCGTCAGCGTCGACATGAAAGCCGTGAAGGCGCGCAAGGACCAGATTTCCGGCCGCTCGAACCACGGCGTCGAGCAATGGGTGCGCGGCCTCGACAACACGACCGTCTTTCAGGGTCACGCCCGGTTCGAACGCGTGAACGCGGTGCGCGTGGGCGACGACGTGCTCGAAGCCGAACGCATCTTCATCAACGTCGGCGGGCGCGCGCAGGTGCCCGCGATGCCGGGCCTCGACTCGGTGCCGTACCTGACCAACTCGACGATGATGGACGTCGATTTCCTGCCCGATCATCTGGTGATCGTCGGCGGCAGCTACGTCGGGCTCGAATTCGGTCAGATGTACCGCCGCTTCGGCTCAAAGGTCACGATCGTCGAGAAAGGCCCGCGCCTGATCCGCCGCGAGGACGAGGACGTGTCGCAGGCCGTGCGCGAGATCCTCGAAAACGAAGGGATCGACGTGCAGCTCGACGCGAACTGCCTGAGCGCGCGCCGCGACGGCGACGGCATCGTGGTCGGCCTCGACTGCGCGGGCGGCGGCCGCGAGGTCGCGGGCTCGCACCTGCTGCTCGCGGTCGGGCGCGTGCCGAACACCGACGATCTCGGGCTCGACCGCGCGGGCATCGCTACCGATGCGCGCGGCTACATCACCGTCGACGAGCAGTTGCGCACCAACGTGCCCGGCATCTGGGCGCTCGGCGACTGCAACGGACGCGGCGCGTTCACGCACACCGCCTACAACGACTACGAGATCGTCGCGGCCAACCTGCTGGACGACGATCCGCGCAAGGTGTCCGACCGCATCATGGCCTACGCGATGTACATCGATCCGCCGCTCGGCCGCGTCGGCATGACGCTCGCGGAAGCGAAGCAGACGGGCCGCCGGCTGCTGGTCGGCACGCGCCCGATGACGCGCGTCGGCCGGGCGGTCGAGAAAGGCGAGAGCCAGGGCTTCATGAAGGTGATCGTCGATGCGGACAGCCACGCGATCCTCGGCGCGTCGATCCTCGGCGTGACCGGCGACGAAGTCGTGCACGGGATACTCGACGTGATGACCGCCGGCGCGCCGTACACGACGATCAGCCGCGCGATGCATATCCACCCGACCGTGTCCGAGCTGGTGCCGACGCTGCTGCAGGATCTGCATCCGGTCGAATGACGCACGGCAGGCGGGCGGCCGCGCATCCGGTTCCATCGGTGTGAGAAGATGGCCGCTCGCCACGCCATCCGGGAACGCCATGGACCGCCTGCAAACGATGCAGATCTACGTACAGATCGTCGAACGCGGCAACTTCACGCAGGCCGCCGACGCGCTGCAGCTGCATCGGCCGGCCGTCACGAAAGCCGTGCAGCAGCTCGAACAGGAGCTCGGCGTGCGGCTGCTGAACCGCAGCACGCGCCGCGTCAGCGTGACGGCCGAAGGCGAGGCGTTTCATGCGCGCTGCGTGCAACTGCTCGCCGGCATCGACGATGCGTTCGCGTCGTTCCCGAAGCAGCGCGCGGTGCCGAAAGGCCGGCTGCGGATCGACATTGCGCTCGCGCTCGCGAAGACGATCGTGATTCCGGCGCTGCCCGACTTCCAGCAGCGCTATCCGCAGATCGAACTCGTGCTCGGCGCGAGCGACCAGCCGGCCGACCTGATCGGCGAAGGCATCGACTGCGTGGTGCGGGTCGGGACGCTGAAGGATTCGAGCATGGTCGCGCGCACCGTCGGCGCGGTGTCGATGGCCACGTGCGCATCGCCGGCCTATATCGCGCGCCACGGTTTGCCGCGTACGCTCGACGATCTGCGGACGCATCGCGCGGTCAACTTCTTCACCGGCCGCAACCGCCGCGTGCTCGAATGGACGTTCCGCCCGCACGGCGAAACCGTCGCGGTGAAGCTCGCGAGCAGCCTGCTCACCGACAACTCGGAAGCGTTGCTGTCGTGCGGGCTCGCGGGCCTCGGCATCGTGCACG
>Ga0268256_1001392_pt1 | contig 14681 bp, 13 predicted proteins | sample AgamicAtAmrz_FD_200247 | JGI IMG/M metagenome (GOLD analysis project Ga0268256, IMG submission 200247) | Agave microbial communities from Guanajuato, Mexico - At.Am.rz (v2) (version 3) | ecosystem: Host-associated > Plants > Roots > Rhizosphere | place: Guanajato, Mexico | collected 2012-06-07
ATATGGCCCCCACATGCCCGTGCTGCGTTTGCGTTCGCGCGCAAAGGAAACCACGCAGCTCGAGGTTCCGGCAATCAGCGCCAGCTGATGCTCCAATGTGGCGGCATCGCCTGCATGGGCCGCAAGCGCGCCGAGCGCGCCCGCATAGGCGTCGATCATGCCCGCACCGACATGGCATTCACGGTCGAGACCCAGCGCTTGCGCCGCTTCGGCCGTCAGTGTGCCGATGGACCGGCCGACGGCAACGCTCTCGTCGGGCAGGCTGCCGCGTTCGCGCAGATCGCCAAGGCCGATCACGTTGAGAAAATCGGCCTGCCAGCCCGGCTGCCGATGCGCCAGATAATTCCATTTCGCCACCAGCGTGGAACGCGACCGCGCAAGCGAACCGGTCGCCTTCCAGGTCATGAAATCGGCAAGATCGAAAAAATAGCCGGCCTGCGCCCAGCTTTCCGGCAGGTTCTCCTTCAGCCACATCAGCTTCGGCATTTCCATTTCCGGCGACATGAACTCGCCGGAATATTCGAGAACCGCATGACGCGTCGCCGTGCAGTAATCTGCCTCGGCCAGTGCCCGATGATCGAGCCAGACGATGGTATCGAATCTCTTCTCGCCACCGGTGGAAACGGTGAGTTGCCCGCCATCGCGATCCCGCACGACCAGCGAACAGGTCGCATCGAAGCCGATCGCACCGATGACGGACGCATCGACGCCGGATGCCTTCAAAGCTGCGCGAACGGCAGTGCAGACGGCGGCCCATATATCTTCGGAATCATGCTCGGCGTGATTCTCACGCGGGCGATTCATCAGGATCGGATGTTCGCTTTTTCCCAGCAGTGAGCCGCTCGCCGTGAAGACACCCGCGCGTGCGCTACTTGTGCCGATATCGACCGCAACCACGTGATCACGCATGCAAAAGAGGTCCCGCCCACTTATCTCTTGTTGCGGACAAGTTGTATCAATTCCGGCATCGCGTCAAACACGACTTCCGGCGAAAGCTGCTCCAGCTCCGCCCGGTAGCTGGGCGAATGGGCGTGCGAACCGCCGGTGAAAGCGAAGACCGTCATGCCGGCCGCGCGCGCTGCCGTGATCCCTGCCGGACTATCTTCGACGACAATGCAATCCTTCGGCGGAACGCCCATTTTTTCGGCCGCATAAAGAAAGAGATCCGGCGCCGGCTTGCCGCGCTTGACCATGGTGGCGCTGAAAATATTCGGCTCCAGTTTCTCCAAAAGGCCGGTGACGCCGAGCGAGAGACGGATGCGCTCAAGCTGGCTCGACGAGGCGACGCAGCGCGGCAGCGAAAGTGCATTCAGCGTTGCCCCGATACCGTCGATCGGCTTCAATTCATGCTTGAAGCGTTCATAGAGATCGTTGCGGATACGGTCGAGAAATGCCTGGTCGATGAAGACATCGAACTCCGTCTGCATCGTGTCGACGAGCGTCGCCAGGCTCTTGCCGAGGAAGCGGCTGTAGACATCCTCCTCGCTCATCTCGACGCCGACATCATGCATCGCCCGGATGAGCACGCTGACCGACAGCGGCTCGCTGTCGACAAGCACGCCGTCGCAATCGAAGATTACGAGCCCTGTTCCCGCATCCGCCATCACAGATCCAACCTGAATTTTGTTGCTGTCCCGCCAGCCGGAAACCCGGCACGGCAATGGAAAACGGCCGGAACAGGAGAGGTCCGGCCGCTTGAAAATTATTCCGCGAGTTTGTTGTCCAAGTATAGCTGCAGGGTGACGCGGGTACCCTTTTCCCACAGCGTTTTCAGTGCATGCGCGAAGCGCTTGCGGAAGAGATCGGATTTGGCCACATCGCCGAAGATGTCGTCGAAGACCAGGAAGGCATTCGGATCGTCCTTCGCCTTGAGCGCGGCTTCATGCAGCCGATCGGCGCTGGCATCGTTGAAGACGATATCCTTGCCGCTGTCGCTTTTGCCGGCGAAGTAACGGCACCACAGCGCCGAAACGAGGGCAAGGCCGACAATATCCTCGCCGCGGCGGAGACGATCGGCTGTCGATGGCAGGATGAACTTCGGCTGGCGATTGGAGCCGTCCTGCGCCAGGCGCGGGATAGTATCGGCGATCTTCGGATTGGAGAAGCGGTGCTCGATCAGCTTGAAGTAATCCGCAAGCACCGTGTTCGGCACCGGCGGGATGACGGGGATGATCTCGTCATTCTCGAGCTTGGCGAGGAAGGCTCGGATCAACGGCTCTTCCATGGCCTCATGCACGAAGTGAATGTCCATCAGAGCCGCCGGATAGGCGATCGCCGCATGGCCGCCGTTGAGGATGCGAATCTTCATGTGCTCATAGGGCGTCACGTCGGGCACGAAAGTCACGCCGACCTTTTCCAGCGGCGGGCGGCCTGCGGGGAAGTTGTCTTCCAGCACCCATTGCTTGAACTCTTCGCAATAGACGGGCCAATTGTCCTCGATATCGAAGACTTCTTTCAGCAGGTCGATCTCGCGTGCGCCAGTTGCCGGCGTGATGCGGTCGACCATGCCGTTCGGGAAGGCGACGTTCGCAGCGATCCAGTCGGCAAAGGCCGGATCGGACAGCTTTGCCGTGCCGACGACAGCGGCTTTGGTGACGCCACCATTGTGGGGGATGTTGTCGCAGGACATGACGGTAAAAGGCTGCAGGCCGGCGGCGCGCCGCGCCTTGAGGCCGGCGACGATCAGGCCGAACACGGTCTTCGGCGCATCCGGGTTCTGCCCATCGGCCACGATTGCCGGATGGGCGGGATTGAACTTGCCGGAGGCATCGATGAAATACCCCCCCTCGGTAATCGTCATCGAAACGATGCGGATCGCGGGATCGGCAAGCTTGGCGATGATTGCCTTGGCATCGCCGACCGGCAGGATGTCGACCATCGGCGCAGTCACGCGCGCGGCCGTGCGATTATTGTCCTGCTCGACCACTGTCGTCAGAAAATCCTGGGCAGCCAGCTTCTCGCGCATGGCCGCATCCGACGGCAGCACGCCGGCGCCGATGATCGCCCAGTCATGGGCCTCGCCGGTATTGAAAAGGTCGTCGAGATAGATTGCCTGATGGGCACGATGGAAATTGCCGACACCGAAATGCACGATGCCCGCCGAAAGCGACTTCCGGTCATAAGCAGGAATAACCGCCTTTGCAGCCGCCTGCTGGAGAGTTGCGAGCGATAATTTGCACGTCATGTCTCTGGTCCTTTTGAAGGTCTCTGGCTCCGGGCAGCTCGGGAACGCCGCACCGGCTGGTATGCTTGACCGGTCCACGTAGATCGATGGACGCGAACCGGAACAGATGCATCGGCCGTGCGCGCTCAAGCGCACACGGCCTTGGCTTTCAGGCTGAAATCGCCAGCCCTTCGGCGTTGAACCGGTGAATATGCGCCTTGTCCGGTGTCAGGTAGACCGTATCGCCGGCCCGGGCCGGGAAATCGCCCGAGCCGCGCGCGGTCACCGTGCCGATCCCGTCAACATCGATATGCAGGAAGGTGTCGGAACCGAGATGCTCGGCAACGAGTACCTTGCCCTGCCAGTCGCCCGACGTGGTCGACAGCAGCACGTGTTCCGGCCTGACGCCGATCGTGTCGCCGCCGAGGCTCTGGGCATAGGCGCCCTTGACGAAGTTCATCTTCGGCGAACCGATGAAGCCCGCGACGAAGAGGTTGCGCGGGCTGCGATAGAGCTCCAGCGGCGAGCCCACCTGCTCGATATTGCCGCGGTTGAGCACGACGATCTTGTCGGCCATGGTCATGGCCTCGACCTGATCGTGAGTCACATAGACCATCGTCGTCTTCAGCTGCTGATGCAGTTCGCTGATCTCGAGGCGCATGTTGACGCGCAGCGCCGCATCGAGGTTCGACAAGGGCTCGTCGAAGAGGAAGGCTGCCGGCTGGCGCACGATGGCGCGGCCGATCGCGACGCGCTGGCGCTGACCGCCGGAAAGCTGGCGCGGCTTGCGCTCCAGATAATCCGTCAGGTTCAGGACACGTGCGGCATCCGCGACCTTCTTGTCGATTTCCGCCTGCGGCATGTTCGCCATCTTCAGTGGAAAGGCGATGTTCTTGCGCACGCTCATATGCGGATAGAGCGCGTAGGACTGGAACACCATGGCAAGGCCGCGCTCGGACGGCTTCAGATTGGTGCCGTCCTTGCCGTCGATCATGATCTGGCCGCCGGAGACGTCTTCGAGGCCTGCGATCAGGCGCAGCAGCGTGGATTTGCCACAGCCCGACGGGCCGACGAAGACGACGAACTCGCCATTGTCGATCTCCAGGTCGATGGAAGGGATGACCTTGGCTTCGCCGAAGACCTTGGAGACTTGTTTGAGAACAATGCTACCCATGTTTCTCTTCCTTACTTAACCGCGCCGAAGGTCAGGCCGCGAACGAGTTGCTTCTGGCTGAACCAGCCGAGGATCAGGATCGGAGCGATCGCCATGGTCGATGCCGCCGAAAGCTTGGCATAGAACAGGCCCTCCGGGCTGGAATAGGAGGCGATGAAGGTGCTCAGCGGCGCCGCGTCTACCGCGGAGAGATTGAGCGTCCAGAAGGCCTCGTTCCAAGCAAGGATGATGTTGAGCAGCATCGTCGAGGCAAGGCCCGGGATCGCCATCGGCGTCAGCACGTAGATGATCTCCTTGGCAAGCGTCGCACCGTCCATGCGGGCGGCCTCGAGGATTTCGCCGGGAATTTCCTTGAAGTAGGTGTAGAGCATCCAGACGATAATCGGCAGGTTGATGAGCATCAGCACGACGACCATGCCCACCCGGCTGGCGAACTGGTTGTTCAGGAGGCCGAAGCTCTGGAACAACAGGTAGATCGGAATGAAAGCTCCGACCGGCGGCATCATTTTCGTCGACAGCATCCACATCAGGACGTCCTTGGTTCGCTTGGTCGGCGAGAACGCCATGGCCCAGGCGGCAGGCACCGCAACGAGCAGACCGAGAATGGTCGAACCGAAGGCGATGATGACCGAGTTGCCGAAGTGGAGGAAGTAGTCCGAGCGCGACTGCACCTCGAAATAGTTCTCCAGCGTCCAGTGGAAGAAGAGGAACTGCGGCGGCGAGGCAATCGCATCGCCTTCTGTCTTGAAGCTCGTCAGGATCGTCCACAGGATCGGGAAGAAGATGAGGATTGCCACGATCCAGGCGGCGATCGATACGACGATCTTGCGTTGCGTGGTGACTTTGCGTGCCATCTCAAGCCTCCAGATTCTTGCCGACTGCGCGCATCAGGAAGATCGCGACGATATTGGCGAGGATGACGGCGATGATGCCGCCCGCCGATGCGCCGCCGACATCCTGCGACAGAACGATCTGCGAATAGACGAGATAAGTGAGGTTGGTCGTCGCCGTTCCGGGACCGCCATTGGTGGTGACGAGGATCTCGGCGAAGGCCGACAGCATGAAGATCGTCTCGATCAGGATGACGACGGTGATGGCCCGTGCCAGATGCGGCAGGATGATGTAGATGAACTTCGAAACCGGTCCCGCGCCATCCATCTCGGCAGCTTCCTTCTGCTCCTCGTCCAGCGACTGCAGGGCCGTCAGCAGGATGAGTGTTGCGAAAGGCAGCCACTGCCAGGCGATGATGATGATGATCGACAACAGCGGAACCGTCTCCAGCCAGGTCAGCGGATCAAGCCCGAAGAACCGGAAGAGATGTGCCAGGAGCCCGTTTACCGGGTTCATGAACATATGCTTCCAGATGAGGGCTGCGACCGTCGGCATCACGAAGAAGGGCGCAAGCACCAGCATGCGCACGATGCCCTGGCCGAAGATCGGCTGATCAAGAAGGAGAGCGAGCGCAATGCCGCCGATGACGGTGATCAGCAACGCACCGCCGACGAGCAGCAGCGTCACGATCAGCGAGCTCAGAAAGGCAGGATCGGTGATGAAATATTCGTAGTTGAGAAACCCGAGGAAATCATGCGTGCCGGGGTTCAGAAGATTGTAGTTCAGCGTCGAGAAATAGATCGTCATCACGAGCGGGACGATCATCCACGCAAAGAGGAGCAGAACCGAAGGCGCCATCATGACGCGTGCGGTGGAACGGGTGTGCAACGTTGCCATGGCAAGTACCGACCTATCTTTAAAGGAGGGGGTGGCCGCGGACCGGCTGAAACAAAAGGGCCGCCAAGGGCAGTTCGGCGCTCGGCGGCCTAGAGGAAAGCAGTGCTCGAGAGGGGGCGCTGCTTTCCTTAGCTTCGAAGGCCCTTACTTCGGATAGCCGGCCTTCTTCATTTCGCGTTCCGTCAGCTGCTGGGCAGCCTTCAGGGCCTGATCGACGGAGATCTGGCCGGCGAGAGCAGCCGAGAACTGCTGGCCTACAGCCGTGCCGATGCCCTGGAATTCAGGGATAGCGACGAACTGAACGCCGACATAGGGAACCGGCTTGACGGTCGGATGCGTCGGATCAGCCGAGTTGATCGAGTCGAGCGTCATCTTGGCGAAAGGCGCTGCCTTCTGGTAGTCCGCATTCGCGTAGAGCGAGGTGCGGGTACCGGGAGGTGCGTTCAACCAGCCTTCCTTCTGTGCGACCAGGTTGGTGTAGTCCTTGCTGGTGGCCCAGGAAATGAACTTCTCAGCGGCTTCGGTCTTCTTCGAGGAAGCCGGGATGGCGAGGTTCCATGCCCAGAGCCAGTTGCCGCGCTTGCCGAGGCCCTTATCCGGAGCCAGAGCGAAGCCGACCTTGTCGGCGACCTTCGATTCCTTCGGATCGGAAACGAAGGAGGCAGCAACGGTGGCGTCGATCCACATGCCGCACTTGCCGGACTGGAACAGGGCCAGATTCTCGTTGAAGCCGTTGGACGATGCGCCCGGAGGACCGGCATCCTTCATCAGCTTGACGTAGAAGTCGAGCGTGTCCTTCCATTCCGGCTGGTCGAACTGTGCCTTCCACTTTTCATCGAACCAGCGAGCGCCGAACGAATTCGACATCGCCGTCAGGAACGCCATGTTTTCGCCCCAGCCCGCCTTGCCGCGAAGGCAGATACCGTAGACTTCATGGTCCTTGTCGGTGATCTTGCGGGCGGCATCGGCGATGAAGTCCCATGTCGGCGCGTCCGGCATCTTGAGACCAGCCTTGTCGAACAGGTCCTTGCGATACATCACCATCGAGCTTTCGCCGTAGAACGGTGCCGCATAGAGCTTGCCGTCGGTCGTCAGACCGCTGCGAATGGCCGGGAGAAGGTCATCCACATCGTAGTTCTTGTCGGCGGAAAGCTTGTCGAGCGAGGCAAGCCAGCCGAGCTTGCTCCAGATCGGCACTTCATAGGTGCCGATGGTCAGCACGTCGTACTGGCCGGCCTTGGTGGCGATATCGGTCGTAACCTTCTGGCGCAATACGTTTTCTTCAAGCGTGACCCATTGCAGGTCGATACCGGGGTTCTTGGCTTTGAAATCGTCCGTAAGCTTCTGCATACGGACCATGTCGCCGTTATTGACCGTCGCAATGGTGAGGGTTTCGGCGGAAGCCAGGCCGGCGAACATCAGAGCCGAGCAGGCGCCCAGCAGTAAAGTTTTCAATTTCATATCTTCCTCCCAGAAGATTAAAAATGAGCATTCGCTTTGCTCATGGGCAATTACTCACTTCTTGCGACAAAATGTCAATGCAGATTCGTTGCTGCATTGCCGAGCAAGCAACCTATCCTTTTGTTTCTATGGGTTAAATTTTTTGCTCACACCTTGAGCAAAAATTCGGCAACTGCCTCGTCCGTGATCAAACCGTTGATCTGCTGACCGACGACGGCCGCCTTGATCGCCTGGAATTTGCGCCGGCCCTTGGCGATTCCAATGACGCTGCAGGTATCGCGCGACGGCAAGGGCGCACTGGCCACGCGCTCATTGACATCATCGGGCATGAGGTTGCCATTGCCATCGAAAACCCAGCCACAGATCTCGCCGGCAGCGCCCCGGTCCATCAACGCCAGCATCTCGTCCCTCTCGAGAAAGCCGTCGAGGCAGAGCGGCGCTTCCACGCCCATCTCGCCGATACCGACGAAGGTCACGTCGGCCTGAGCACTGATATCGAGCGTCGAGCGCACCAGTGCCTGCGCATGCAGGAGCTCCCGCTCCTCGGCCGACGACACCAGCACCGGCAGCGGCATCGGAAAGTGCCGCGCCTTGACGACGTCGGCCATGCTGAAGATGACGTTGTAATAGGCGGCCGAGCCGTCGGGACCGATATTGCCCGTCAGCGACACCACCCGATGCTGCAGACATTCGATCGCCGGCAGCTGGTCGACTGCAGCCTTCAACGTGCGGCCCGTGCCGATCGCCAGCACGATGGGGTCGGCTCGCCGCAGCCAGCGCTCGATTTCGGCAGCACCAGCCTCGGCGATGCCAATGGTTGAGGATGTGCTGTCGGGATCGCTTGGCACGATATCGACATGGCGCAGACCGAACTTCTTCTTGAGCTCCGCTGCATATTCAAGACAGGCGGCAATCGGGTGATCCAGCCGGACCTTGATCAGCCGTTCGGCAACGGCCAGCGACACCAGACGCTGCGCCGACTGCCGGGATATTCCCATTGCGACGGCGATTTCATCCTGCGTGCGGCCGGCGACGTAGTAGAGCCATCCGGCCCGCGCCGCATCGTCTAGCCGCCCCTGGGAATCCAGCTTCTTCGCCATCGCCTTCCTTTACCGAAACAGCGCCCTTGCTCGGGATGATCCAGACTATTCGTGCCGGATCATGCAGTCTCCGGCGGGATGACACCCTTGGTCAAGGTGAAACAGCCGTAGAAGCGGCGCTCGCCGGTCTGAATGACGCAAAAGGCATCCTTGGCACGCTCGTAGAAGGCATAACGCTCGACCGGCGTTAGCGGCCAATGCTTGCCCTCGGCCTTATCGATCACGGCCTGGACTTCACGCTGCACCTGCGGCACCTCATCTGGCGCGCCAACCACTTCCATGCGCGCCGCCGCGTCATCGATGAAGGTATCGAGCGGCATCAGGGACAAGATTGCCGCAACAGCATCGGCGGACGACACGTTGTCGATGCGCAGCAGCTCGCCCAGAACGGTCTGGCTTGCCACCGATTCAGCGGGGAAATTCGTATCAACGATGGCGAGCATATCGCCATGCCCCATGGATTTAAGCGCATAGAGCACGTCCGCATTCAACAGCGGCGAAATTCCCTTCAGCATGAACGATCCTCCGATAGCCTGTGGCGGCCACTGCGCGGCCGCTTCGTTCTCCGCGCAAACAAGTAACCATCGCGTTCCTGTCTGTCCATAGGCGCCGGGAACGTTTTCGGCGGGTAGCCTGGAGCAATTCCAGGAAAAGTGCGCAGCGGTTTTCCGTCCGGGATCGTATGAAAACAAAGGGATAGAGCGGCTCAGAGATTCCGTGAAAAACTGAACCGCTCTGGCCATGAACTGTGCATCCCGCCGCGGCTTATTTCAGCCGTTATTGACCCGATAGGTTCGTCGGCATTAACTGAGGTACGTTCAACGGTTGAGAGGTGCATGTGCGCATTCTTGTGGTGGAGGACGACGACACGATCGGCAGCGCGGTTCGCGACCATATCGCAGCGGGGCCTCATGCCGTGGATTGGGTCAGGAACCTGACCGATGCGGAAGAGGTCACCAGCGCCGTGCAATACGGCCTCATCCTGCTGGATCTACAGCTTCCGGACGGCAGCGGCATCGATTTCCTGAAGCGGCTGCGCCGCAAGCCCGACGAAACGCCCGTGATCATCCTGACGGCTCGCGATCAGATCTCCGACCGCATCGAAGGCCTGAACAGCGGCGCCGACGATTATCTCGTCAAACCGTTCAACCTTGGCGAATTAACGGCCCGTATCCTGGCGGTGGCCCGGCGTTATGCCGGCAGTCCGCAGCCGACCCTCCGGTTTGATGACCTCGAAATTGACCAGCCGCAGCGCCGCGTCAGGCTGGCGGGCAAGGACGTGATCCTGACGGGACGAGAATGGGCCGTGCTCGACCTGCTGATCACGCGGCCGGGCGCCATCGTCTCCAAGGACAAGATGGAAGAGGCGCTCTATGCCTTCGGCTCCGAAATCGAGAGCAACACGGTGGAGGTCTATGTCAGCCGCCTGCGCAAGAAGATCGGCAAGGACCGCATAAGGACGGCCCGCGGCGTCGGCTATTGCCTGGGTGAGCGATGACCGAACACAAGGAGCCCAGCCGCGCCAGCATCACTCGGCGCCTGATCACTGCGCTGACCGGCACTGTCGTCGTCTTCTGGCTGATTGCGGTCGGCATCGGTGTCTACGTCGTAAACAAGGAGCTCTCGGAAACCTTCGACGGCACGTTGCAGGAAACCGCCGAGCGTCTTCTGCCGCTGGTGCTCGACGATCTCGCCAATCGCGATCATTCCGGCGATCCTCAGAGCCTGGAAGAGCTCAACAAGGGGCTGAACCGAGAATATCTGACCTATCAGGTACTCGATGGGAACGGCAAGGTCATCCTGCACTCCCACGATGCCCCTCCAACAGCCTATGACGTGCCGCTGAAGATCGGCTTTCACAATACGTCGCGATACCGGATCTATACCGAATCCTCGGCCGACGGCACGATTTTCCTGCACGTCGCCGATGCCTTCAAGAATCGCCGCGAGGCATCGCGCGAGACCGGGGTCTCGCTGCTCTGGCCACTGCTGGCACTCATCCCCGCCAGCATCATCGCCATCGGTGTCGTCGTCGGCCGATCGCTGCGGCCGATCGACCGCCTCCGCTCGGAGATCGCCACCAAAGACGGCGGCAACATGGCGCCGCTCGTGAGCGAGACGCTGCCGCTCGAGCTGCAGCCGATCGCCCGCTCCGTCAATCTGCTACTGGAGCGCCTGCGCCTGGCGCTGGAAGCCGAGCGCGAATTCACGGCCAATAGCGCCCATGAGCTGCGTACCCCGATTGCAGGCGCTCTCGCGCAGACCCAGAGGCTGATCGCCGAACTGCCACAGGGGCAATTGACGGAACGCGCCGGCCGCATCGAGACGTCGCTCTCCAATCTCGGCCGGCTGGCCGAAAAGCTGCTGCAGCTTTCCCGCGCCCAGGCCGGGATCGGCACGGGTGACAAACCCGCCGATCTCGTGGCCATCATCGAAACCGTCATAGGCGACTACGACCGCGACACGGGAACGGCAGGCCGTGTCCTTCTGGAGAACGAAACGGCGGAGAAACTGATCCGTAACGTCGATATTGACGCATTTGCGATCGTTATGCGCAACCTCATCGAAAACGCCTTGATCCATGGGCCGGTGGATGACGAAGTGACCGTCCGGATCGACGACCGCACCGTCCGCGTCATCAACGGCGGCGCCGTGCTTTCCGCACAGGAGCTTGCCGGCCTGAAGAAGCGCTTCTGGCGTGGCAAGACGAAAGCGGCAGGCTCCGGCCTCGGACTTTCGATCGTCGAGCGCATCGTCGGCCAGATCGGCGGCCATCTCGATCTACTGTCGCCGGCGACCGGCAGGACCGATGGCTTTGAAGCCCGGATCACCTTGCCGTCCGCCTGATGACGCGCTGGCCGTCGGGGATTGGGCCCCGCAAGGATTGATCTTGCAAAGACCGGCAAAGGGTGCGAGCAAGTGCGCCATGTTTCCAGCGGGTCGGTATCCATGATCGTTTCCTTCGACATTGGCGGCAGCGCCATCAAAGGCGGCATTGCCCGCTCCATGACGGACATCGTGCCGCTGACGCGGCGCCCGACGCCCAGGCACGATTTCGCCGAATTCGTCGCTGCCCTGCGCGAGGTGATTGCCGAAGCCGGCGAGAGGCCGGATTGCCTCTCCTTCTCCATCGCCGGCGTCGTCGATCCCGATACACAGACACTCACCTGCGCCAATATTCCCTGCATTCACGGCCGGCATCTTGCCGCCGATCTGGAAGTGGAACTCGGCTATCCCGTGCTGATCGCCAATGATGCCGATTGCTTCGCCATGGCGGAGGCCATGTCCGGAGCGGGCCGTGGCCATCGCATCGTCTTCGGCGCCATTCTCGGCACCGGCGTCGGCGGCGGCCTTGTCGCGGATGGCCGGCTGGTCAATGCTGCCGGCGGCTTTGCCGGGGAATGGGGCCACGGCCCCATCATCGCGTCCTTCGCCGGCAATCCACCGGTCGCCATTCCCGCCTATGCCTGTGGCTGCGGCCAGAGGGGTTGCGTCGACACCGTCGGCGGCGCACGCGGCATCGAACGCCTGCACAAGACGCTTCACGGGCTGGAACTTTCCAGCGAGGAGATCATCGGTCAGTGGCTCAGGGGTGAAGACCGTGCCGAACGCACGATTGACGTCATGGTGGATCTGGTCGCTTCGCCGCTGGCGCTGACCGTCAACATAACCGGCGCGACCATCGTGCCGGTCGGCGGTGGCCTTTCCAACGTCGAACCGCTCCTGGCACGTTTGGACGAGGCGGTACGCGCTCGCATCCTGCGTAAGTTCGGCCGGCCGCTGGTCGTGCCGAGCGAGTGCAAGCTGGAACCGGGCCTCATCGGCGCCGCACTGCTGGGCCTGCAATATGCCGGAGAGCGCATCCATGCTGCTTGAGGTCTGCGTCGAGGATATTGCCGGTCTCAAGGCCGCCGTCGAGGGCGGCAGCGATCGCATCGAGCTTTGCAGCGCACTCCCTCTAGGCGGGCTGACGCCGAGTGCCGGGCTGATGGCCGCCGCAGCGAAGATACCTATCCCCGCATACGCCATTATCCGTCCGCGCGCCGGCAGCTTCGTCTATTCGGCGGATGAACTTGACGTCATGAAGCGCGACATCGATGCAGCACGAGCTGCCGGCTTGCCGGGCGTCGTGCTCGGCGCTTCCCTGCCGGATGGCCGACTGGATCTTGACGCACTCACCACCCTCACCGCCCATGCGGAAGGTCTCGGCAAGACGCTGCATCGCGCCTTCGATCTGGTGCCTGACACCGAGGAAGCCGTCGATGCCGCGATCTCCCTCGGCTTCGAGCGCATCCTGACCTCCGGCGGCGCAAGGACTGCGGCCGAAGGCGTTGCCATGCTCGAACAGGCGATTACAGCCGCCGCCGGCCGCATCTCCATCATGCCCGGCTCCGGCGTGACGCTGGCGACGGTCAGCCAGCTATGGCCGCGCCTGCAGATCAGCGAGATCCACGCCTCCTGCTCCGCAACCGCCTCGGAGACAGATGAGCGTCTCATCGCTCTCGGCTTCTCGGCGCCCTCGGCCCGCCGCACGGATGCCACCACCGTCAAGGCACTCAAGGCATATTTCGCCTAGAACAGATTGCACAGGAACGAGCAGCAGCTTTACGACAAGTGCATCCAAAAGCCGGAAGTCCGGAACATGGGAACCGGCTGCGCAAGATCGCGGTCTGCTTTGAGCAACATCATGAATTGACAAAGAAACATTAGAATGATCAATCGTTCATAAACGCATATGCTGTAGCCATGAACATGGCTGCGCAACATACAGTTATTGCAGCAAGCGTGTTTCCTCGGGAGTAGCTGTGATCTGAACCATGTCGGTGGCGCCACCTCGCAAGAAAAGCAGAGCTGTGTTTTGGATTGCCGCCGTTGTCATCGGTTCGATCATCCTCGCAACCGCGCTCCTTGCCAACGATATGCGCAATCTGCGGGCGCTGGATGATCGCTATCATCTCAATCTGTTTCCGAAGCCGGAACAACGCGCAACAGCGCCCGCTCAGGAACAGCAGCAGCCGGCCCATGCAGCCACGCCTCCGGCAGCGGCGCCGAAGACATCAGCCCCGGCAGCCAGCAGCGTCCGCGTCAAACCAGCGACTGTCGCCGCCAAGCCGTCCCCCAAGAAACGATCCCATCTGCTGGACGAGCCTGTCGACGCGCTGCTGAGCGCCTTCGTGCGCAGCTGGCGGATATCGGGCCAGGCGCTTTGCGCCGATCTGCAGAAGTTCGGCCTGTCCGTAGGCGAATGGCGGCAAAGCGAGCTGGGCGCCGGCACTTCGGAGTGCAGCTATGCCGTCCAGAAGGGCGCCTATGGCGATCCCAGGGCGGCTTCCTTCTTCATCATCGCCAGGGGCAAACCATCAGGCGAAATCGATACCATCCGCATCAAGGTCATCATGCCTGATAACGACGATGGAAAGGCCGTTGCCGGCACCTTTGTCGACACCGTCGTCCTATTGCTGAACGAAACCCATTGGTTGGACTTTCAGGCCGCGCTTGAGGCGATCGGCAAGTTGCAGGACGTGACGCTGCAAGCCTTCGGCGCCAAGCTTGCCTTTTTCAAGGAATTCCAGAGCGACAACAATTTCAACCTGCAACTGGAATTGCGCAGAACCTCGCCGGAGCAGCTCCGAACCGCGATCGTCTTCGACAAGGCGCGCTGGACATTGCCCTCGCCCCCATCGACCAACTGAACCCTATAGCCTTGACATTTGAGTACTCCGGTTTTTGTTGCGCTGCGCCATGGATGGTGCTCATATAGGCAACGATTCCGAAGGTCGGCGGATCACCGGCCGCCAGCACCATGTTTCCCGAGAGCACACGAGGCGGTTTCCGAAGGGATTCATGCAAATCGTCAAACGCGCCGGTCCCCAGCCGGACGTTGGAAAGCCATTTCACTTCATGGATTCGATAGATCCCAATCCGCAGGGCCAGACTTTTGCGGTCGAACGCAATCCCCGCCTGCGCTACATCATCCCCGCCGTGGTCGCCGTCGCCTTCCTGATGGAACAGCTGGATTCAACCATCCTCGTCACTGCTGTTCCCGATATCGCCA
>Ga0268256_1001401_pt1 | contig 14623 bp, 17 predicted proteins | sample AgamicAtAmrz_FD_200247 | JGI IMG/M metagenome (GOLD analysis project Ga0268256, IMG submission 200247) | Agave microbial communities from Guanajuato, Mexico - At.Am.rz (v2) (version 3) | ecosystem: Host-associated > Plants > Roots > Rhizosphere | place: Guanajato, Mexico | collected 2012-06-07
AATAGCCGTGGCAACGCCGTAATCGCAGCATGGCCGCCATCGTTTCGCGCCGGGGCGACGTTCCTACGCGAGCGGTACGCCACCTGCAATCATTGTAGGAGCCGCGCCCCGCGGCGAATGGCCGTGACAACGCCGTAATCGCAGCATGGCCGCCATCGTTTCGCGCCGGGGGCGATGCGTCTATAGGAGTGGTGGATACCTTTGATCAGGTTGGGGTGATCAAAGCCAGATCGCATCCCAATGAGGGTAATCGCCTGCTCGCGTTACCAGTCCAGCGCGTATGGGATTCGCCACGATATAGCGGGCCACGCCAAGCACGTCTTCTTCTTTGCGCAGTGCATGGTCATGAAAACCTTTTTGCCAGATCTTCCCGCCATAGTATTTTGCAGATAGCGACTTCACCCTACCGACCAAGTTTGAAAGCGTTCCCTGTCGCAACTCCAACAGCCAGTGCAGGTGATCAGGCATCACAACATAACAGAGGGTTGTATGGGATCCTGCGAGAGCGTCCTGCTGGATGATTCGGATCAGCATTCTTGCCAAGTGGAAATCGTTGAAAATCGGCTTTCTGTGGGCTGTCACGGTGGTGATCAAATAGTACTGACCGGGTACCGACCATCGCCCCAAACGAAGCCGATGCCCTGCGCTGTGCTCGACGCTCATAAGAATCCCTCCTTGGAGTCTGCAGTTTTGGCAGTGTAGACGCGTAGAAGCGGGCGATGCGCTACCTGCAATCATTGTAGGAACCGCGTCCCGCGGCGATTGGGTCGTGGCAACACCATAAATCGCAGTATGGCCACCATCGTTTCGCGCCGGGGCGACGCTCCTACGCAAGTACGCCACCTGCAATTGTTGTAGGAGCCGCGACTGCGCGGCGAATGGTGGGTACGACGCCGATCGAGGTATGGCCACCATCGCTTTCGAGCCGGGGCGCGGCGTTACCCGCGCAATCCCCCTTCCCGCTCCCAGGCACAGCGCACGCGTAGCGCGCCGTCTTGCGGGCTGTGCAGGCCGCTCTCCGACTCCGCTTCCCAGCGGAAGGTGTGGGTGCCATTCAGCTCGGTCTCCAGGTGCACCACGGCACTGGCCCAGTAGAGGCGCTTGAGCAGCGCTTCGAACTCGGCGACCCACAGCTTCCACTCGTATTCGACGGTCTGGTAACTGGCGCCGAAGTGAATCACCTGGGTCTGGTACAGGCCGCTCCCCGGTTGCTGGCAGCAGGAGAACATCTCGCGCCCCAAAAACGGCCAGGCGTCGCCGCTAGGCAACGCGTCGAGCACCTGCTTGTTGAGCAGACGTCGCAGGCGGCTCTCCGCCGGGCTGTCCGACGGCCAGTCACGAATGTTGCCGTAGACGATGGATTCCGATTCCACGGGGGCACTCCGCTAAAAACTGGCAGCCTTCTATCACAGCCCGCGATGCAGGGGAATGCTGCAGGCAGCACGGTCAGTCAGGACGGTGATGGAGATCATTCAATCACCCGGGCTCACGGGTTAGCCATGCTCCCGGGTTTCGCTTCGCGCTACCGAGGCGACAACGGGTCAGGTCGTGTTGCGGCGCGGGCCCTTGCGCATCAGCCAGGCCAGCAGCACCATCACCACCGCCATGCCGGTCAGTACCAGGAACGGCACCCGGTAGGTCCCCGACATATCCCGCGCCAGGCCACTGAGCACCGGGCTCAGGCACGCCACGCTGTAGCCCGAGCCGAGCATCATCGCCGTCCAGCGACTGACCGCCAGCGGCGAACCGGCTTCGTAGATGGGCAGCAGCAGCGACAAGGCAAAGGAGCCGCTCATGCCGAAGCCCAGGGTCAACGCCCAGAATTCCGGGACGAAGGTGGGCATGAAGGTGATCATCACCAGGCTAACCAGGGTCAGGGAGCCGCAGCCGACCATCAGCAGGTAGCGGTTCAGGCGCTGTACCAGCATGGGCAGCACGAAGGAGCTCGGCAGCCCCATCAGCATTGCCAGGCTGAACAGCGTGTTGCTGTGCATCGCCGACAGCCCCGCCTCCTGGTAGCGCGCCACCGTCCAGGTCGCCACCGCGTAGAACAGGCCGGCCTGCAGGGCGAAATAGGCGCTGATCAACCAGGCCCGGCCCTCGCGCCAGGGCAAGCCGGCAGAGGCGTCTTCACTGCTCAGCGGCTCGGCTTGCTGCTTGGGCAGAAGGCACCAGATGACCACGGCCAATACCGCCGGCACTGCCCAGATGGCCAGGCCATAGCTCCAGTCGTCGCCGAACAGCTGGGTGACCGGCATGGTCAGCACCACGCCGATGGCGCCACCCACGGCCATGCTCAGCGAATACCAAGCCAGCACCTGGCCCATGCGACCGACGAAATGGCGCTTGATAAAGCCCGACAGCAAGGGGCCGGCAATGGCGATGGCGGCCCCCAGCAGCACCGCGCTGCCGACCAGCAGGGCGCTGGCGTGACCCACCAGGCGCAACGTCAGCGCCAGGGCGATGGCGGCCAGGCACAGGGTAATGGTGCGCTCCAGGCCAAGGCGCACCGCCAGTCGGGGCGCGAGGGGCGCCAGCAGGCCCATGCACAACACCGGCAGCGCCGTGGTGAGGCTGATGAAGCCACGACTCAGGGACAGTTCCTGAGCGATACGTTCGATAAGCGGCGCCAGCGAGGTAATGCCGGGTCGCAGATTCACCGCTGCAGCCACCAGGGCCAGCAGCAGTAAAGCGCGGGAGACGGGTTTCACACGAGTTCCTGATCAGGTGGCCAGGTTTAGCCGAGGCGGCAACCCTACGCGTGCGTTTCGATTAGGGCAAGCGTGGCCGCGTGTATGCCCTATGCAATGGCCTGAGAACCTGTGCACGATCATTCGCTGTGATGACTGCAACGTGGCGGTAGCGGCCGGTCGTGTAACTCGTGGGAGAGGCTTTAGCCTCGAGCTCTTTGTTTGCCTTGATAAAAAGCTCGGGGCTAAAGCCCCTCCTACACTCGATGTCCGCTTCTGCCTTACTGCAGTCGATTCACAGGATACAAGCTCCCCAGAACCCCAAAGCTCGTGAACAGCTTCAAGGTGTCTTCGCTTCGCGCTGCCCGGCAGCCTTGGCGCGCATCTTCTCGCACATCAGGGTCATCTCGTCGTACAGCAGCTGCGGGTTCTTCTGCTTCAGCGCCCAGGCCTGGCGGCCCTGCTCGTGGGGCAGGATCATGAACTCGCCAGCGGCCACCGCCTGGAAGATATAGTCGGCGATGAACTCGGCGTTGATCGGCGAGCTCTCCAGCAACTTGCCCACCTGGGCCTTCATGGCGGGCGTCGGGCCGCGGAACGAATCGAGCAGGTTGGTCTGGAAGAACGATGGACACACCACGTGCACGCCGACCTGCAGCGGCTTGAGCTCGGCCAGCAGGCTTTCCGACAGGGCCACCACACCGGCCTTGGCGACGTTATAGTTGCTCATGCCCGGGCCCTGCATCAGCGCCGCCATGGAGGCGATATTGATGATGCGCCCGTGGCTGCGCTCGAGCAGCGGCAGGAAGGCCTTGCAGCCCTTGACCACGCCCATCAGGTTGATCGACAGCTGCCAGTCCCAGTCTTCGAGCGACAGTTCGGCAAAGAAACCACCCGAGGCCACGCCGGCATTGTTGATGATGATGTCGATGCCGGCGAATTTCTCTTCGCAGGCCTGGGCCAGGGCGGTCAGTTGGCTGTAGTCACGCACGTCGCAACGCAGGGTGAAGCCGTCGCCGCCCGCCTCGCGCACCAGGCGCAGGGTCTCGGCCAGCCCGGCGTCGTTGACGTCCGACAGCGCCAGACGCCAGCCCTCGCGCGCCCAGCGCAGCGCGAGCTCGCGCCCCAAACCGGATCCGGCGCCCGTGATCATCATGCGATTGCTCATACCCAACCTGCCCTGCTGGCCAATGAAAGACAGCCCGAGTGTAGCGAAGGCACAGGTGCCTCCCAGCCATCATCAGCTTGTTGAATGGGTGCACCGCGGGATGGGTATGACGTGGCTCGTGACCGGTTATTCCTGGGTATCGCTTCGCTCAACCCAGGCTACGGCCTCGGGGCTACTGAAACAGGCGGGTACTCAGTTCGTGGCTGGCTTCGAGCAGGATCGGCAGGAAGCGGTTTTCCAACTCCTGGCGGGACACGCGGCCCACATGGGTGCCGACGTTGAGCGCCGCCAATACCTGGCCGGCGGAATCCTTGAGCGGCACGGCGATGGAGCGCAGGCTGACCTCCAGCTCCTGGTCGATAATCACCCAGCCCTGGCGGCGGATTTCCTCGATATTGGCACGCAGGTCGTCCGGGGTATGCAGGGTACGGCTGGTTTTCACCTGCAGGTCCGCATGGCTCAGGTAGTCGTCCAGTGCCGCGTCGTCCAGCGCCGCCAGCAGGATGCGGCCCATGGAAGTGCAATAGGCCGGCAGCCGGCTTCCCACGCTCAGGTCCACGGAGATCAGCCGCTGCGGCGTCGCCGAGCGTGCGATATAGAGAATCTCGTCGCCTTCCAGGGTGGCCATCGAACAGGCCTCGTGCAGCTGCTCGCTGAGCCGGTCGAGAATCGGTTGCGCGGTAACGGCCATGGGCGTGGACGACAGGTACGCATGGCCCAGGGTCAGCACCTTGGGCAGCAGCGAGTAGACCCGCCCATCGGTGGTCACGTAACCGAGCTTCATCAGCGTGTGCAGGCAACGGCGCACCGCCGCGCGAGGGATCTCGGTGCGGTGGCTGATCTGGGCGATGGTCAGGTGGCGCTTGCGTTCCTGAAAGGCATGGATGACCGCCAGGCCCCGGGCCAGTGAGGTCATGAAGTTGGGATCGCCGGTAAAGGCTTCGATGCGCTTGGCCGGCGACGCGATGATCGGCGGCGCCATGGAACTGGGCACGGAACGGGATTCGGGCATGGCACTGTCACTCGTCCAGACGGTATGCGCGATTATCGAACTGCGGTTCGATAATCGCAAGAGAGTACCGACCTCCCCGCGAATCCTGCATAAGACGCCGGTATTGCAGCGCGGCACCCTCATTCGCGCCGGGGCGGCGCTCCTACATCAATGTGGACTTCATGCGATCGTGTAGGAGCGGCGACCTCGCCGCGAATTGGGGCAGCGCTGCAGTTACGGAGCATTACTGCAATCGTTTTCGCACCAAGGCGACCCTTCTGTTGGGTAACTACTGCGCGTGATGGCGATACAACGCAGGCGGCACGCCGGTGCTGTCCACCGGCTCCCAGGGCCCTTGCAGGGTGCCGGCCCAGCTCCAGCCGTCCTGCCAGCGGTAGAAGGTGCGCTCGCGGTAGTAGGTGTTGCGCTCGGAGTCGATCTGGTAGACGCCCAGCGTGCCGTCCCAATGGCTGGAGACGCCCGGTGGCGGCGCGAAGCGGGGATGGGATTTGCTCACCGGCGGCGAGCCGGCGGGGGCCGAAGGGCCGCCATCGGGTTTACCAGGCGCCGGGCTGTGCAAGGTACAGCCGGCAAGGCTCAACAAGGTGGCTGCTACGGCAGCGGAGATCAGTCTGTTCATGGTGGTGTGCCGTCAGGGCTATCGATGACAAGGCGTTGCACGTCCTGGGTGCTGCTGGCCACCGGTTGCCCCTGGCCGATCCACTCGCCGCTCTTTGCATCGCCGGCGCGCGAAATGCGCGCTACCAGTTGAACCTGGTCGAACGCGGAAAGTTTCAGCTGCGGCATCATCGCATCGCCGTCGGCCAGGCTGACCTGGGCCGGCAACTCGGCCACGGTCAGGCGCTTGGCCGCCAACGGCATCGGCGGCCCGGAAGCGGCGCGGGCGAAGACGAACACCGTATCGCCGGGCTGCACCTTGTCGCGCAGCGCTGGCGCCAGCTCGACCCGCACCTGCAGGCCGGCCGCTTGCGGCTGTGCGGCGGCGGCATCAGCGCCCTGGGCGCCCAACTCCTGGCGCGCGCGCTCGATCCCTCCGGCAATCGCCTGGCGCGAGGGATCGCCCTCGGGCAGCACGGCCACCAGGCGCTGCCAGTAGCCGATGGCATCCGCGAAACGTTGCTCCTCATAGGCGGCAATGCCCAGCAGGCCGAGGCTGGTCACCTCCTCCGGGTCGGCTTGCAAGGCTTCGCTGGTCAGGGCATCCAGCTGCGGGCTCCATTGCTTGTCAGCCGCAAAATACAGTGCCTGGGCCCACTGCCCGAGCAGCTCCGGCTCACGGCCGGCGACCTTGACCGCCTGCCCGAAGGCGCGCGCCGCATCGGCGGCACGTTGCTGGGCCATGTAGCTGCGGCCAAGGAAATACCAGCCCTCGGCGGACTCCGGGTTGTTCTGCACGGCTTGTTCCAGGCGCGTGGTCATCTCCTCGATGCTGTGCGGCTCACCCGCGAAGGTGCGCGCCTGCTCCACCTGGTCGATGGCGCCCCACTGCTGGTAAAGCAGCACGGCCAACACAGGCATCAGCGCCGCGGCCAGCAGCGGCACGGCGCGCCCCAGGCGGCGGCCCTGCCGGGCTTCGCTGCCTTCGGTATCGGCCAACAACTCGCGGGCGGCTTCGTCGCAGGCAGCCTGCAACTGCGCGGCATCGAGCGTGCCGGCCTGGTGTTGTTGCTCCAGCTCGCCCAGGCGCTCCTGATAGAGGGTGACGTTCAGGGCCGTACGGTCTTCCTCGGCCTGCACCTTGCGCCCGCGCAGCAGCGGAACGAGCAGAAAACTCACGGCGAGCAGACACAGCAGGCCGGCGGACAACCAGAATTCGATCATGGGGCTTTATTATCCTCAGGCGCCTGCTCGAGCAGTTGCGCCAGACGTTGCTGTTCATCGCTCGACAGACCCGTGGAGGCCTCAGCACCAACCTTGCGACGGCGCAGCACGATCACCCCCAGCAACACGAAGCCACCGGCCAGAAACGCTGCCGGGCCATACCAGAGCAACAGCGTGCGGCCGCTGACCGGCGGTTTGTAGAGCACGAAGTCGCCATAGCGGGCGACCAGGTAGTCGATGATCTGCGCATTGCTCTGGCCCGCCTCGAGCATGCGGTAGATCTCCGCGCGCAGGTCCATGGCGATCGGCGCGTCGGAGTCGGCGATGTTCTGGTTCTGGCATTTCGGGCAGCGCAGCTCTTCGGTGAGCTGGCGGTAGCGGGCGCGTTCGGCTTCGCTGGCGAACTCGTAGGTGTCGATGGCCGCCTGGGCGACGCCACCCAGCGCGAGCAGGAGAACCAGGCCGGTCAGCAAGCGCCTCATTGGCCCGCCTCATCGACCATCTGCTGGTAAAGCGGCGCCAGTTGCTCGCGCCAGATCGCCTCGTCGATCACGCCGACGAACTTGTGGCGGATGATGCCCTTGGGGTCGACGAAGAAGGTCTCCGGCGCGCCGTACACGCCGAGATCCAGGCCCAGGGTGCCTTTGGGGTCGCTGATATTGAGCTGGTAGGGGTCGTGGAATTCGCTCAGCCATTTCTGCGCGGCCGCGTTGTCGTCCTTGTAGTTCACGCCATGGATGGTCACGCCCATGGCCGCCAGCTTGTTGAGCACGGGGTGCTCGACCTTGCAGGCCACACACCAGGTGGCCCAGACGTTGACCAACGAGGGCTTGCCCTGCAGATTCTGCTGGGTAACCAGCCCATCGCCCTCCACCGCCGGCAGCGAGAAGGCCGGGAAGGGTTTGTCGATCAATGCCGACGGCAGCTCGGACGGGTCGAGAAACAGCCCGCGATAGAGCAACACCGCCACGCCGAGAAAGATCACCAGCGGTAGCAACAAGATCAGCCGTCTCATGCGCGTGCCTCCTGCAGACCCAGCGCGTCACGCACGCGGGTTTTGACTTTCATCCGATAGCGCTTGTCGGCAGCGGCGAGAAAGCCGCCGAAGCCCATCATCAGGGCGCCCAGCCAGATCCAGCGCACGAAGGGTTTGATATGGATACGCACCGCCCAGGCGCCCTGCCCCAGCGGCTCGCCGAGGGCGACGAACAGGTCGCGGGTCAGCCCGGCGTCGATGCCCGCTTCGGTCATCACCGATTGCTGCACGGTGTACAGGCGCTTCTCCGGGTGCAGCACGGCAATCTGCCGCTCGCCGTCGAAGATGCGCACCGTGCCACGGTCGGAAATGAAGTTCGGCCCTTCATGGTGCGCCGCGCCCTCGAACACGAAGCGATAGCCACCCAGCTCCACCGCCTCACCGGGCGCCATGCGCATGTCGCGCTCGAAGCTGCCCAGGCTGGTGAGGATCACGCCCAGCGCGCAGACCGCCAGGCCCAGGTGCGCCAACTGCATGCCCCAGTAGCTGCGGCCCAGGCTCGCCATACCTTTGAACAGACCCTTGTGGCGGGTCTTGTCCTGGATGTCGCGCAGCCCGGCCAGGGTTACCCAGGCGGCCAGCAGGCAGACGCCGAGCACCGCCCAGTGGAAATCGCCCCATGCCAAGCTGGCCAGCAATGCCAATATCACGCTGGCGACCAACACCGGGGTGAGCATGCCCAGCAGCCAGCGCAGCGGCGTGTCCTTCCAGCGCACCAGCACGCCGACCGCGAGCACGGCCATCAACAGGCCCATCAAGGGCACGAACAGCGCATTGAAGTATGGCGGGCCGACCGACAGCTTGGCACCGCTCAGGGCATCGAGCACCAGCGGATAGAGGGTGCCGAGCAGGATCATCGAGGCGGCTACCACCAGGATCAGGTTGTTGGCCAGCAGCAGGGTTTCCCGCGACCACAGGCCGAAGCCGACCTGGCTGCGCACCACCGGGGCACGCAAGGCGAACAGGGTCAGCGAACCGCCGACCACCAGCAGCAGGAAGGCGAGAATGAACACGCCGCGCTCCGGGTCGCTGGCGAAGGCGTGCACCGAAGTCAGCACGCCGGAGCGAACCAGGAAGGTGCCGAGCAGGCTCAGGGAGAACGCGGCGATGGCCAGCAGCACCGTCCAGCTCTTGAACACGCCGCGCTTCTCGGTAACCGCCAGCGAATGAATCAGCGCAGTGCCGACCAGCCAGGGCATGAACGAGGCATTTTCCACCGGATCCCAGAACCACCAGCCGCCCCAGCCCAGCTCGTAATACGCCCACCAGGAACCCAGGGCAATACCAATGCCGAGAAAGGCCCAGGCAACAATGGTCCAGGGCCGCGACCAGCGTGCCCAGGCAGCGTCCAGCTTGCCGCCGAGCAGCGCGGCGATGGCGAAGGCGAAGGCCACCGAAAAGCCCACGTAACCCATGTACAGCATCGGCGGATGAATGATCAGGCCGAAGTCCTGCAGCAGCGGATTGAGGTCGCGGCCATCGGCCGGCACGTTCGGCAGCAAGCGGGTGAAGGGGTTGGAGGTAACGATCAGAAACAGCAGGAAGCCGACGCTGATGATACCCATCACCCCCAGCACGCGGGCGAGCATTTCCTCTGGCAACTGCCGCGAGAAGATCGCCACGGCAAAGGTCCAGCCACCGAGAATCAAGGCCCAGAGCAGCAGCGAGCCCTCGTGGGCGCCCCACACGGCGCTGAACTTGTAGTACCAGGGCAGCGCCGTGTTGGAGTTCTGCGCCACATAGGCCACGGAAAAGTCGTCGGCCATAAAGGAATACGTCAGGCAGGCGAAGGCGAACGCCAGAAAGGCGAACTGCCCCCAGGCCGCCGGCTGCGCCAGGCTCATCCATTGCCGGTCGCCGCGCCAGGCACCGATCAACGGCAGCGTGGACTGCACCAGGGCCAGGCACAGCGCCAGGATCATCGCCAGATGGCCGAGTTCGGGAATCATCGTGGGGCCTCCCCGGTTTTCTCGTAGTGCCTGTTCATGCCGCTCTGCTCCAGGGCCTGCTTGACCTCGGGCGGCATGTAGTTCTCGTCGTGCTTGGCCAGCACTTCATCGGCGAGCAGGATGCCGCTCTCATCGACCTTGCCCATGGCAACGATGCCCTGCCCCTCGCGAAACAGATCCGGCAGGATGCCGTGGAAGCGAATGGTCACCTGCGCCGCGCCATCGGTGACCACGAAGTCGGTCTGCAGGGAATCGCTGGAGCGTTTCACCGAGCCCTCTTCCACCAGGCCACCGGCACGAATGCGGGTATCGACCGGCGCTTCACCGTTGGCGATCTGGGTCGGCGTGTAGAACAGGTTGATGTTCTGCTGCAGGGCGCTCAGGGCCAGCGCCACGGCGATACCGACGCCGGCAACGATGGCCAAAACGATAAACAGGCGCTTCTTGCGGACGGCGTTCAACGTGACTCCTCCCGGCGCATACGGCGCGCCTCATCCTGCAGGTAGCGGCGCCTGGCGCGCAGCGGCATCAGCACATTGAGCACCAGCACCACCAGGCAGATCCCGTAGGCCGACCACACGTAAGCGCCATGGTTACCCATGGCGAGAAAGTCGGCGAATGACGCGAAACTCATCGTTTGCCCTCCACCAGCGCGCGGATTTCGGTTTTCACCCAACTGCTGCGCGCTTCACGGCGCAGCACTTCGAGGCGCATGCGCATCAACAGCACCGCCGCGAAGAAGCAGTAGAAGCCCAGCACCATGATCAGCAACGGCAACCACATCTGCATGGGCATCGCCGGCTTGTCGATCACGCTGAAGGTGGCCGGCTGGTGCAGGGTGTTCCACCACTCCACCGAGTACTTGATGATCGGGATGTTGATCACCCCGACCACCGCCAGCACCGCGCAGGCCTTGGCGGCGCTGTCGCGGTTGCTGATCGCCTGGCCGAGGGCGATCACGCCGAAATACAGGAACAGCAGGATCAGCATCGAGGTCAGCCGCGCATCCCAGATCCAGTAGGTGCCCCAGGTCGGCTTGCCCCACACGGCGCCGGTGATCAGGGCGATGGCGGTCATCCAGGCGCCGATGGGCGCTGCCTGCTGCAGGGCCACATCGGCCAGTTTCATCTTCCACACCAGGCCGACCACTCCGGCTACCGCCAGCATCACGTAGATCGACTGGGCCAGGAACGCCGCCGGAACGTGGATGTAGATGATCCGGAAGCTGTTGCCCTGCTGGTAGTCCGGCGGCGCGAAGGCCAGGCCCCAGACCGTGCCCACGACCAACAACACGGCGGCGGCAATGGCCAGGCCGGGCAGCCAGCGGCCACTGATCTCGTAGAACCATTTGGGCGAGCCCAGCTTGTGAAACCATGTCCAGTTCATCAGGTCACTCATCATTCTCCAAGGTCAGGGCCCGGCGGCCATCCTCGGTAGCACGTTCAATCACTCGCTGACGCTGATACTCAGGCCGGCGGCTATGGCGAAGGGTGTCAGGGTTACCGTCAGTGCGCTGAGGCTGGCCAGCCAGAGCAGGTGCCCGGCTACCGGCAACCCTTGCAGACTCGCCTGCAAGGCACCGCTGCCGAGAATCAGCACCGGGATGTACAACGGCAGAATAAGTAGCGCCAGCAACAGCCCGCCGCGCTTGAGGCCCACTGTCAGGGCGGCGCCAATGGCGCCCAGCAGGCTGAGAATCGGCGTGCCCAGCAGCAAGGAGGCCAGCAGCACCGGCAGGCAGCGCCCCGGCAAACCGAGCATCAATGCCAGCAGCGGCGACAGCAACACCAGGGCCAGGCCGGAAAACAGCCAGTGGGCCGCGACCTTGGCCAGCACCAACACCGGCAAGGGGTGCGAGGAAAGCACCCATTGCTCCAGGGAGCCGTCCTCGAAGTCGCTGCGAAACAGGCCATCGAGGGACAGCAGTACCGCCAGCAGCGCCGCAACCCACACCAGGCCGGGCGAAAGGCTTTGCAGCAGTTGCGTTTGCGGCCCGACGGCCAGTGGAAACAGGGCGATGACGATAGCGAAGAACACCAATGGATTGGCCAGCTCTGCAGGGCGCCGACACAGCAGCCGCGCCTCGCGCATGACCAGCAGCATAAACACGCTATTCATGGGCCATGCTGTCCTAGATCAAGATCCCGGTAGCCATCCGGCATCCGGCTCAACGAATGGTGGGTGGTCAGGATCACCAGGCCGCCCGCTCTGCAATGTGCAGCCAGATGGTCTTCGAGCTGGCTGACTGCATGCTTGTCCAGGGCGGTAAAGGGCTCGTCGAGAATCCATAACGGCGGGCTAACCAGATACAGGCGTGCCAGTGCCACGCGGCGTTGCTGGCCGGCAGACAGGGTATGACAGGGCACGTCTTCGAAACCGCGCAGCCCGACGGCCGCCAGTGCCTGCCAGATCTGCTCGCGGCTTGCGGGACGATGCAGGGCACACAGCCAGGCGAGATTTTCCTCGGCGCTGAGCAGCCCCTTGATGCCGGCGGCATGGCCGATCCACAGCAGGTCACCGCTGCGGCTGGCGAGGGGCTGGCCTTTAACGCGGACGGTGCCGCTGGTGGGCGGCCTGAGACCGGCAAGCACCCGCAGCAGGCTGGTCTTGCCGCTGCCATTGGGCCCGGAGACCTGCAGCATCTGCCCGGCGTCCAGCCTGATGTCGAGGTTCTCGAACAACAAGCGCCAGTCCCGTTCGCAGGACAGCGCAGTGGCTTCGAGAAAGGGACTGCTCACAACGCGGGCACCTGGTTCAAGTCGGGACGATTGCGGCCGCTATACTGTTGCGGACGTTCGGATTGGCCGCGAGTATACATGCCCGCCCTGCTCCCCCGCAGTGTGCATTGGGCCCAGAGTATGAGACTTAATGACCGAGATCAGTGGATCGCGTCCTGTCGCCCCCCCGCCGGCGGCCAGCAGACCCGCAGTTAGTGCCGCCGACCTGGCGGTAAAGCTGCTCAAACCCCTGGACGGCCTGATGGCGGCCGGGGAAAGCGCCAAGGCCGAGGTGGTTGGCGTCAAGGAAGGCGCGCAGAACTTCCAGCTGATGCTGCGCGTGACCCTGGACGGTGGCCGCCAGGCCACCCTGCAGGCCAGCAGCCCGCAGCCGCTCGCCCAGGGCACCGCGCTGGCCGTCACCGCGCTCTCCGATACCCGCCTGGCGCTGGCCGTCCTGGCCGGCGGCAACAAACCGCTGACCAGCATCGACCTCGAGCAACTGCCCGTTGGCACCCTGCTGCAAGGCAAGGTGCTTTCTCGCGAAGCGCTGCCCGTCCAGGCTGCCCAGGCCACCGTCTTCAAAGTGCTGGTCAACCTGCTCAACACCGGGATGGCCGGCAAGACCCTGAGCCTGGAAACCAGCCTCGACCTGCCGCCTGGCAGCCTGCTCAGCGCCCGGGTGCAGGGTGATCAGTCCCTTGCCTTTCTACCGCTCAGTGGCCGCCTCGACCAGCTCGCCCTGCTCCAGCAACTCGGCAACCAGCAAAGCCGTCAGGGCTCGCTGGAAGGCCTGATGGCGGCGCTCAAGGGCATGGGTGGCCAGGGCGGCCTGCCCGAAGGCTTGAAGGGCAGCATCGACAAACTGCTGGCAGGCCTGCCGACTGGCGAGCAGATGAGCGATGGCAAGAGTCTGATGAAGGCCTTGGAAAACAGCGGGCTGTTTCTCGAGAGCAAACTGCTGGCCGGCCAGACCGGCGGCCTGGGTACCGATATGAAGGCCAACCTGCTGCGCCTGGTCAGCCAGTTGCTGCCCTTGCTGCCCGGTGCCGCGCCCCTGGCCGCGGCAACCGCCTCGGCCAATGCCATGACCCAGGCGCTGCCGGCCTTCGCCCGCAACGTGCTGGGCAATATCGGCCAGAGCAGCGGCCGCCAGCAGGCGATGAGTTTTCCCCTGCCCAGCCGCCTGCTGCAATCGATGGATGAAGAGGCCGACCTGGAGGCATTGCTCAAGCTCGCGGCCGCCGCCATCTCGCGCCTGCAGACCCACCAGTTGTCGAGCCTCTCACAGAGCCAGGTCGGCCCCGAGGGCCAGCTGTTGACCACCTGGCAGATGGAAGTGCCGATGCGCAATCAGCACGAACTGGTGCCGTTGCAGGTGAAGATTCAGCACGAGGAGCCGGCGCCCTCCGGCAAGCAGGATCCCAAGGAAGCGCTGTGGCGTATCGACCTGGCGTTCGACCTGGATCCCTTGGGGCCCCTGCAGGTGCAGGCGCAGCTGGCCCATGGCAGCCTGTCCAGCCAACTGTGGGCCGAGCGCGCCAGCACCGCTGGGCTGATCGACCGCGAACTGGGCAATCTGCGCGAACGCCTGGTCGCCGCCGGCCTGACGGTGGGCGACCTGGTGTGCAGCCTGGGCACGCCGCCCCAGGGCCCGAAAACCTCCCTGGAACAACGCTGGGTCGATGAAACCGCATGAGCCATAAAGCCCCACGCCAGGCCATCGCCCTCACCTACGATGGCCAGAACGCCCCCAACCTCAGCGCCAAGGGCGACGACGAGCTGGCCGAGGCCATACTGGCCATCGCCCGCGCCCACGATGTGCCGATCTACGAAAACGCCGAACTGGTGCGCCTGCTCGCACGCCTGGAACTGGGCGAAGCGATTCCCGAGCAGCTGTATCGCTGCATCGCGGAAATCATCGCCTTCGCCTGGTACCTGAAAGGCAAGTTCCCGGCGGGTTTCGACCCACGAGGCAAACCCAAGGACGGACCGTTGAGGCTCGAAGGGCCGGGCAAGAAAACCGGGCGCTGACTACGGCGCTCCGCCCCAGATTGCCAGCGCCCCTGTGGGAGCGCCGACCTCGGCGCGAAAAGATTGTGGCCTTGCTGCAAGAGCGGCGTTGTACGCACTATTCGCGGCGAGGTCGCCGCTCCTACGAGATCGCGGGCATCCCCTTACTCGCGTGGGAGCGCCGACCCAGCGCGAAAAGATTGCGGCCTTGCTGCAA
>Ga0268256_1001405_pt1 | contig 14596 bp, 8 predicted proteins | sample AgamicAtAmrz_FD_200247 | JGI IMG/M metagenome (GOLD analysis project Ga0268256, IMG submission 200247) | Agave microbial communities from Guanajuato, Mexico - At.Am.rz (v2) (version 3) | ecosystem: Host-associated > Plants > Roots > Rhizosphere | place: Guanajato, Mexico | collected 2012-06-07
CCTCTTCACCGCCGAGACCCTGGAAGTTGATCGGGCGGCCAATCACCGCCTGATTAATCTCATCGCTGACCTGCTGCTGCGCGGTCTGGCGAATGTGCAGCATCATGGCGCACACCAGATCTTCAAACAGCGCGACCTGCTGCGGTTTGAGGCCAGTGGCGCCGAGGAAGGATTTGGGTGACTTAACGAACCAGACCTCTTGCGGGTCCTCGACATACTGCCCCAGCGCGCTCAGACCAAACTGCACGCTTGCCGGGGTGACCTCGATATCTTCATCGCGATTGAGATTCATTGCCCGGCGCAGCAGCGCGGCATTCTCCTCGTTGCCGGTGGGTACGGCGTGGTGGCGGTGCAGCCACTCGCTCACCGCTTCACGCGTTGGCGCACCCAGCATCGACGGCAGCAGGGTGGACTCATTTTCCAGACACAGCAGGCGCGGCGCGCCGTTTTCCATGACCGCGACCGAACAGTTGGCGGTGCCGTAATCAAAACCAATAAACATCATCATCCCCATGCCGGTGAAGAAAGGGGGGCGACTTTAGCGAAATGTCGCGACGGCGGCAAATGGAATATAAAAGCGGGGCAGTATCAGCAGGTTGCCGCTAAGCTGGAACAGAATAACCAGGGAGACGCCATGTACATCTTGCCTTATACCCCGCCATACGACTGGCCGTGGATACTCGGTTTTTTACGCGATCGTGCGGTAACCGGTATTGAGCAGGTCGGAGAGAACCATTACAGCCGCAGCCTGGCGCTGGACGGGCATCAGGGGATTATCACCGTCACGCCGCATGCAGAGAAACCGGCGCTGGTGGTGACTTTGAGCGACGGGCTGTTGCCGGTTGCGGACCAGGCGCTGGCGAAGGTGGAGCAGCTGCTTGACCTCCGGCTCGACCCCACCGCGATGCTAGCCACGCTGGGCGAACTGGCGGCGGCGCGTCCGGGCCTGCGGCTGCCGGGCTGCGTGGACAGTTTCGAACAGGCGATCCGCGCCATCCTCGGGCAACTGGTGAGCGTGGCGCTGGCGGCGAAGCTGACCGGCAAGCTCGCCGCGGCCTTCGGCACCCCCTGCGCGGGCCATGACGGCTGGCTGCTGTTCCCGGATGCCGCCACGCTGGCGCGGCTGGCACCGGAAACGGTAAAAACCATCGGCATCCCGCTCCAGCGCGCGCAGGCGATCGTTACCCTGGCGCAGGGCTGCGTCGCGGGAACCTTTCCGCTGGTGCGCCCTGAAAACGTCGAGCTGGGGGTGAAGGCGCTGATGACCTGGCCGGGGATTGGGCGCTGGACGGCAAACTACTATGCGATGCGCGGCTGGCAGGCACCCGACGTGTTCCTGCCGGATGATTATGCCATCAAGCAGCGTTTCGTCGGCATGACCCCGGCCACCATTCGTCGCTATGCGACGCGCTGGCAGCCGTGGCGGGCCTATGCTCTGCTGCACATCTGGTACAGCTCAGGCTGGCAGCGGGTTAATTAATCGCAAAGTAGCTGTTGTTGAGCAGCAGATCGAGCGGCTGCTGCGGGGCGATAGTATCGCCATAGATGAGATCGATGCCGATCCCGGAGAGCGTATCCATTACCTGCGGCTGGTTAGCCGGGCCGGCAATGCTTTTCAGGCCGAGGCGCTGGGCGTGGCCGTGAATGATAGTGACCATCATCTCGTCCATCAGGTTAGTGTGTATCCAGCTTACCAGTTCGGGATTGAGCATTACGTAATCGACCAGGTCGTGGCTGAGCAGATTGAAAACTTCCAGATCGCGTCCGGTCTGATGGAGCACCAGCTGGCAGCCGGCCTCGCGCAGCCAACGCAGATGGCGGCGCGGGGCATCATCCTCACGGTGTAGCGCTTCCGCCGGTACCAGAATATGCAGCAGGCGGGCGGGCAGGGCGCTGCCAGCCAGCATGGCAGCCAGTTCGTCGATAAAACTCTCCGAGGCCAGCCCCGCCGTGGAGAGCGGCAGGGCGATACCGAAGCCTTTCTGTGCTACCGGCGTACTCCACGTGCTGAAAAATTCGCTGAAAACCCGACGATCGAGCGCCAGCATCAGGTCATTTTCACCGAGGGTGGCGCGGAACGCTTTCTCTTCCATCACATCGCCGGTACTGGTCCAGAATTTCAGCGTCAGGGTATAGAAGGTGGCGGCCTCCGGCACTTTCGGGGAGGCCACAGCGCGGGCCAGCATCGCCATCGGGTTATCGTTGATCATGCGCCACTGCTCTTCGGGTGGCATATGGGCGCGTGCCGGATGCAGCCCCTGCTGCGGCTCGTAGACCGTGACCACGCCGCGACCGTTATTCTTCGAGGCATAGCAGGCAATATCTGCCTGGGACATCACCTCCGATGCCTGATGGTTGTGTTCATCAATCAGGGTGATCCCGGCGCTGGCACCGATACGATGGGTGCGGTTATCCCAGCTGAAATGGTAATCATTGATAGCCTGAATCAATCTGGCGGAGATGGTGCGCGCGCTCTCAAGGTTGCAGTCGGGCAGCAGCAGACCAAACTCGTCGCCACCCAGACGCGCCAGCACGTCGCTGGTACGCAGCATGCTGAGCATCAGCGACGCCAGCTCGCGCAGCAGCGCATCCCCGGCAGCGTGTCCGGCGCTGTCATTCACCGCCTTAAAGCGGTCGAGATCGATAAACACCAGCGCATGCTGCTGGCGGGTTTCGCCCACGTTAAGCAGCAGACGCTTAAGGTGATTTTCAAAGCTGACGCGGTTCGCCAGATGCGTCAGACCATCATGTGAGGCGCTGTAACTGAGCTGGCGCAGCATTTTGCGTGATTCTGTAACATCCTGAATTACCAGTACAAAACCGATATTGTGGCCTTCGAGGGTGCTGAGCGGGGTAATGCTGTAGTGAATGTCGTAACTGCCACCGTTGCGACAGTGCAGCACCACGTCCTGCTCAATGGCGGAGCGCGAGACGTCCCCACTGTGGATATTTTCCATCGGCGGGCCGTTATCCCCGAAGGTGATGCGCAGTACCGATAAGACATGCTGGCCGATGGCGCGATCCTGCTGCCAGCCGCTCATCTTCTCGGCCACCGGGTTCATAAAGTTGACCTTCATCTCGACGTCGGTACAGATCACCGCCTCGCCGATGGAGTCGAGGGTGATATGCAGCCGCTCTTTCTCCTGGAACAGCGCTTCGTTGAGCTGTTTTACCTCGGTCATGTCCATATTAATGCCAAGCAGACGCTCGACGTCACCCTGCTTGTTCACCACCCGGTTGGCGAGGGCGCGGATATGACGAATGCCGCCGTTGACCTTAATGCGAAACTCCAGCTTAAACGGCAGCCGCGCCCGCAGGGCTTCGTTAATCACCGCTTCGGCCTGGGGAATATCCTCGCTGACCAGCCGCTCTTTCCATAGCTGGTAGGTCGGGCGCACGTCCGGTGAGATGTCGTACAGCTCGAACATGCGCTTATCCCAGTTCAGGGTATCCGGGCCGAGATCCCACTCCCAGATGCCGATGCCACCCGCCTCGTTGGCGAGGGTAATACGCTCCATCAGCCGCTTGTTCATCCACTCGGTTTGCTTCAGGTCGGTGATGTCTTCAATTTGCGCAATGAAATAGAGCGGGGTGCCGTCGGTGTGACGCACCACCGACACCGCCAGCAGCGCCCAGACCACGTCGCCGCGACTGGTGTAGTAGCGCTTCTCCATCGAATAGCTGTTGATAATACCGGCACGCAGCTGATCGAGCTGCTCCAGATCCTTTTGCAAATCTTCCGGCCAGGTCAGTTGCTGAAACGTCAGGCGGTGCAGCTGCTCCTGGCTATAGCCCAGCAAGTTGCACAGCGCTTTGTTGGCCTGCAGGAACTGCCCTTCGTTCGACACCAGCGACATACCGATGGCGGAGTATTCCATCGCGTTACGAAAGCGCGCCTCGCTTTCGCCGATGTGCTTGCGCTCCTCGCGGAAGGCGTACATCACCATAGTCATCACGTTGGCGGGCAACAGGATCATCAGGAACGGCAGCCAGGGGGCGTTGAAGGTCATGGCGGGATGGGGAATATCCAGCAGCTCCGGGTTCGCCGCCATGATCATGGAGACCACCATCACGGTGGCGAGGAACACGGCAAAGGCTTCGAGACGCGGCAGGCGGATCGCGCTCCACATCAGCAGGACGATAATAAAGGTGAACGGCCACGGCAGATAATGCAGCGCCACCCAGCTCAGGGCGAGGGTGGCGATCAGCGTCAGCAGCGACTCCAGCAGCAGCCGTGGGTTGCGGTGGCGCAGCAGATAGTGCGACTTAAACAGCAGCCCCAGCGGGATTAACGCCAGTGCGCCGATGGATTCCGACAGCACCCACATAAAGAAGGTGCGCAGCGAATCGCCTTCATCGTTCAGGATCACCAGCAGCAGGCCGCCGATCAGCGGCGGAACGATGGCGCCCCCCAGCGCCAGCCGCAGCCAGCTATTGAGATTTTGCAGCGGGTTGTACTGGGGCAGCAGGCGGCGCAGCAGCAGCGCGCCGATCGCCGCTTCCAGCGCGTTAAGCAAGGCGAACAGCAGGTTCAGCTTTTCCGGGGGGAACAGCGCCAGCGTGGCGGCGACGTTGCCGAGGGTGCAGGCCAGCGCAATGCCGGGCCACAGGCGGCCGGGATGGCGGAAGAACGCCACCATCATCACGGCGGTAGGGAACCAGAGCGGGGCCAGCATATTGCCGAACAGCGTCAGCTCCAGTGAAAACAGGGTGAAGGCAAAGGCCAGTAAACCTAAACTCACTAACCGCAAGACAGGATGGGGAACGGGGGCTAAAACGCGCGCTTTCTGTCTGTTCATTACCACGGGATCCGCAAAGGCTGTGCTGCCGAGAGTGAGCCCCGGATGCATAAAATTAATGGGTTTGGGCTATGCTAGTACAAACGATTTTCAATTCCTATTCCGCCCACCCATAATTTACCACCGCTTCACTATATTTTGCGCAACCCCCCCTGGAATCTTCCCTGCTGCGGAAATGTTGAGCAAAATCGTACACCTGGGCTTAACCTGGTTTTGCGTAACGGCGCGAGATTTCATCACTCTGCAGGCACTTCGGCTGGTATCAGCAGGCGGAAATCCCTATAATCGCCGCGTCAGACGCACCCGCGTCACCCTTCCTTAACTCTTGCTACAACCAGGTCGCTTATTTATGACTGACAAGTCTCATCAATGCGTCATCATCGGCATCGCCGGCGCATCGGCTTCAGGTAAAAGTCTTATCGCCAGCACGCTCTACCGTGAATTACGTGAACAGGTCGGTGATGAACACATTGGTGTCATTCCAGAAGACAGCTATTACAAGGATCAGAGTCATCTGTCGATGGAAGAGCGGGTTAAAACGAACTACGACCATCCGAACGCAATGGATCACAATCTTCTGTTCCAGCATCTGCAGACGCTCAAGCAGGGCAGCCCGATTGAATTGCCGGTTTACAGTTACGTTGAACACACCCGCACCAAAGAAACAATTCATATCAAGCCGAAGAAAGTCATTATCCTCGAAGGCATTCTGTTACTGACCGACGCGCGCCTGCGCCAGGAGTTGAGCTTCTCTATCTTCGTTGATACGCCGCTCGACATCTGCCTGATGCGCCGCATCAAGCGCGACGTCAACGAGCGTGGCCGCTCGATGGATTCCGTAATGAGCCAGTATCAGAAAACCGTACGCCCGATGTTCCTGCAGTTTATTGACCCCTCCAAGCAGTACGCCGATATCATCGTGCCGCGCGGTGGTAAAAACCGTATCGCGATTGATATTCTGAAAGCGAAAATCAGCCAGTTTTTTGAATAAATTCGGTAGATTGTGTACCGTTGAGGAAGGTGCGTTGCCGACAGCTGCGGCGTTCACACCTTCCGCAACGGTAAACCTGACGGCGCGTTATCCGTTTGCCGTCACCCTCTTCTTCGCAACAGCCAAGAAGCACGTAAGGAGAAAGTGCGATGCGTCTATGTGACCGCGATATTGAAGCCTGGCTTGATGATGGTCGTCTGGCGATTACCCCGCGCCCGCCGGTTGAGCGTATCAATGGTGCCACCGTGGACGTGCGGCTGGGCAACAAATTCCGCACCTTTAGCGGGCATACCGCGCCGTTTATCGACTTAAGCGGTCCGAAAGCGGAAGTCAGCGCCGCGCTCGATCGCGTGATGAGCGATGAAATCGTGCTGGATGAAGGCGAGGCCTTTTTCCTGCATCCCGGAGAACTGGCGCTGGCTGTTACCTTTGAGTCGGTGACGCTGCCTGCTGATCTGGTGGGCTGGCTTGACGGACGTTCGTCCCTGGCGCGTCTTGGCCTGATGGTGCACGTCACCGCACACCGTATCGATCCGGGCTGGCAGGGCTGCATCGTGCTGGAGTTTTATAACTCCGGTAAGCTGCCGCTGGCGCTGCGCCCCGGTATGCTGATTGGCGCGTTAAGCTTTGAACCGCTCTCCGGCCCGGCGGCACGCCCTTATAACCGCCGTGAAGACGCAAAGTATCGCGACCAGCAGGGCGCGGTTGCCAGCCGTATCGATAAAGACTGATTGTCTGCCCCCACTCTGAGGATGCCATGAGACGACTTTTAACCACGCTGATGATTTTGCTGGTCGTACTGGTTGCCGGCCTGTCCGCGTTGGTGATGTTGGTGAATCCGAACGATTTCCGCGCCTATATGGTGCGGGAAGTGGAGGCGCGCAGCGGCTATCAACTGAAGCTTGATGGCCCGCTGCGCTGGCACGTCTGGCCCCAGCTCAGCATTTTGTCCGGCCGCATGTCCCTGACCGCGCCCGGTGCCACCGATGCGCTGGTCAGCGCCGACAACATGCGCCTCGACGTGGCGCTCTGGCCGCTGCTCTCTCATCAGCTTCAGGTGCAGCAGGTGATGCTCAAAGGGGCAGTGATCCAGCTTACCCCCCAAAGCGAAGCACGCCGTCCGGAAAATGCGCCGGTCGGCCCGCGCGATACCGTTCCCCATCAGGACACCGATCCCCGCTGGTCGTTTGATATTGCGCGCCTGAAAGTCGCCGACAGTCTGCTGGTGTTCCAGCATGAAGGCGACGAGCAGGTCACGGTGCGCAATATCAATATTGATATGGAGCAGAACGATAAGCGCCAGGCGAGCATTGAGCTGAGCGGGCGCATTACCCGGGATCAACGCGATCTGACGCTGGCGATGAGCGCCAGTCTCGACCGCAGCGACTATCCGCAGCGCCTCACCGCCGACATTTCACAGCTCGGCTGGCAGCTGCGCGGTGCCGGTCTGCCGCAGGACGGCATCAGCGGCCAGGCCAGTTTCCAGGCGCTGTGGCAGGAGCCGGTGAAAAAACTCTCCTTCAGCAATCTGGCGCTGACCGCCAATGACAGCGCGCTGAAAGGCGAGGGCAGCGTGGTGCTGGACGATACGCCGCGCTGGATGCTGGATTTACGCTTTGACAAACTCAACCTTGAGAATCTGCTGGCATCCGATGCGGCGGCAGGCACTACGCCGGCGCAGAAAGGTCAGCAGGCGATGCCGGTGCGGGCGCGGCCGGTGATCTCCGCCGAAGCCGAACACGATGATTACCAGATGCTGCGCGGGTTTATTGCCGATGCCCGACTGCAAGCCAACAGCGTGCGCTGGCGCGGGCTGGACTTCACCCAGGTGAATGCCGTCATGAAAAACAACGCCGGGCTGCTGGAGATCGGCACGCTTGATGGCGTTCTTGGCAACGGTCGTTTATCGCTTCCCGGCAAGCTTGATGCGCGCAGCGCGCAGCCCTCGGCCGCTTTCCGGCCAGCCATCGATAATATTGAAATCGGCTCGGTGCTGAAGGCCTTCAACTATCCCATTGCGCTCACCGGGGCGTTCTCCCTGCGCGGGGATTTCGCGGGCGATCGCATTGATGCTCAGGCGTTTCGCGACGGCTGGCGCGGTGAAGCCACGATTGAGATGACCAACAGCCGCATGGAAGGGCTCAACTTCCAGCAGCTGGTGCAGCAGGCGGTGGAACGCAGCAGCAGCAACGTCAGCGCGCAGCAGAATTACGACAACGCCACCTCGCTGGCCAGCTTCTCCGCCAGTGCGCGGCTGAATAACGGTCAGCTGCGTCTGGATCAGATGAAAGGCGAGTCCGCCATGCTGGCGCTGGATGGCAACGGCCTGTTGGATCTGGTGAAAGAGCAGTGCGATACCCGTTTCAACGTGCGCGTCACCGACGGCTGGAAGGGCGACAGCGATATGATTGCCCGCCTGAAAAAAACGGCGGTCCCGCTGCGGGTTTACGGCCCGTGGCAGCAGCTGAGTTATAGTCTGGAAGTGGATCAGGTGCTGCGTAAACAGTTGCAGGACGAAGCAAAGCGCCGTCTCAACGAGTGGGCTGACCGGCACAAGAACAATGAAAAAAGCAAAGACGTGAAAGAGCTGATAGATAAACTCTGAGCCACGCTGCTGAAACGACAAACGCCCCGTCAGGGGCGTTTTTTTATGGTGAAAGCGGCTTCGCAGTAAACGGTGGGTGCGCAAGGTAAACGGTGGGTGCGCAAGCTTACCGCCCTACACGTGTTCTGGATCCGTAGGGTGGGTAAGCGCAGCGCACCCACCATAAAATCAAACAACCCATACCGGAGGGATGGCCCCATCCGGCATCAAAACCGCCGCGCCGAGGCAAGGGCAGCCCGCAGGGCCGGTTTTTTTAGCCGGGAGCCGGAATGGTGAAGGGGGCGGCGGCGAGCCCCCTTCACCCGTTCACGAGCGGCAGCGCTGCCATGTAAATGCGGTGCCACGGTGAACGGAACCTTCACCGCAATCACATAGACCACACGCCACGAACGGCGGACGCACAATCAAAGGCGGGCGCGCAGGTAAACGGTGGGTGCACTCCGTTTACCCACCGTACAAAATTCCGCCATCCCGTAGGGTGGGTAAGCAACGCGCACCCACCATAAAATTCAATAACCCATGCCGGAGGGATGGCCCCGTCCGGCATCAAAACCGCCGCGCCGAGGCGTTGAGTCCGGGCTGGCGGTCGGGAACCGCCAGAGGGCGCGAGCCCCGGGATGGGGTATCGCGCCCGACCGGAAGCGAAACGGCGGAGGCAAGGGCAGCCCGCAGGGCCGGTTTTAGTGGCCGGGAGCCGGGATAGTGAAGGGGGCGGCGGCGAGCCCCCTTCACCCGTTCATGTGCGGCAGCGCTGCCATGTAAATGCGGTGGAACGGTGAACGGAACCTTCACCGCACTCCCATAGCTCTCACGCCACAAACGGTGGGTGCGCTTCGCTTACCCACCCTACACTACTGGTACGCCGCTAAACGGCGGGTGCACTCCGCTTACCCACCCTACAAACCCACCCCAGAAACTATCCTGCCACTCACACCTCATAATCCAGCACGTCGTCGGCGACGAGCGGAACGATCTGGACCTTCTGCACCCGGTGGCTCTCAACGTCGAGCGTTTTAAGGATAAAGTCCCCGACCTGCACCTCTTCGCCCGGCGTCGGGATACGTTGCAGATACTCCATCAGCAGCCCGGCGATGGTGTGGTACTCCCGCTTCTCGTCCAGCGGTAGCGGCACGTGCTGTACCAGATCTTCCAGCGGCATATGCCCGTTGGCGGTCCAGCTGCCGTCGGCGTTTTTCTGAATATCGTGCCGGGCGTCGATCTCCGCCACTTCATTCGGCAGGTTACCGGCGATGGTTTCCATCACGTCGCTCAGCGTCACGACCCCCTCCACCGAACCAAACTCATCCACCACAAAGGCAAAGTGGGTGCGGGCGTTGCGGAACTGCTCCAGCGCGCCCAGCAGCGGCAGTCCTTCCGGGAACACCAGCGGCTGGCGGATCAGCGGGCGCAGATCCAGCGGCTCGCCGTGCAGCGACTGCTCAAGCAGGTCGAGAATGTGCACTACGCCGAGTAAATCGTCATCCCCGCCGGTTACCACCAGCCGGGTGTGCTGGTTTTTATCCAGCAGCGCGCGAATGTGCGCCTCGTCATCATTCAGATTGATGTGCTCAATATCATGACGCGAGGTCATGATGCTGCTCACCGTGCGCTGGTTAAGATTCAGCACCCGCTCAATCATCAGGCGCTCTTGCGGGTTGAAAATCGCCTGGTCGTTGTGGTCTGCCAGCATGGAGGCAGTTTCCACATCCAGATCGGCGTCCTCCTTTTTACCGCTCAGCAGGCGCATAACCGCTTCGGTGGTGCGCTGGCGCAGCGTCTGGTTAGCCGAGAGCAGGAAACGGCGGCGATTGAAAATCGCCAGCTGGTTCAGGGCTTCGATCATCACCGAGAAACCGATGGCGGCGTACAGGTAGCCTTTGGGAATGTGGAAGCCAAACCCGTCCGCCACCAGGCTAAAGCCGATCATCAGCAGGAAGCTGAGGCAGAGAATAACGATGGTGGGATGGCTGTTCACGAAGCGGGTAAGGGCTTTGCTGGCGAGCAGCATCACCGAGATGGCAATCACTACCGCGGCCATCATCACCGGCAGGTGATCCACCATGCCCACCGCCGTAATCACCGAGTCGAGGGAGAACACCGCGTCCAGCACCACGATTTGCGCGACCACCGCCCAGAATTTTGCGCCGCGCCGCTGGGTGGGGTTGTCACTGTCTTTACCCTCCAGCCGCTCGTTCAGTTCGACCGTAGCTTTAAACAGCAGGAACAGCCCGCCCAACAGCATAATGAGGTCGCGGGCCGAGAAGCTCAGGTCCGAGACGGTAAACAGCGGGCTGGTCAACGTCACCAGCCACGAGATAGAGGCCAGCAGCACCAGCCGCATCAGCATCGCCAGGATGAGGCCGGTGACGCGCGCCCGGTCGCGTTGCTCGCGCGGCAGTTTCTCAGCGAGGATGGCGATAAACACCAGGTTATCGATTCCGAGCACCAGTTCAATCACTACCAGCGTGACGAGACCGGCCCAGATTGAGGGATCGGCAATCCATTCCATAAGGCGTGGTTTCCTGCGTTAGTAAAAATGGGGCATGAGGGGGATCATGGATAACATCTTCATAAAAATCAATTTTAGTCGGCTTTTACAGCGCTGACCGAATAATGAGCAATAATCGCCACATTATATATTTCCGGCGCGAAACTTTATTGCTCCTTTTTTATCGCCGCTGCCAATAAGAATACTCCGTGCTTATCAGGTAAATGTTCTGACACTGCAAAATAATAGTCAAAGCCATAGTTTTCACCTGCAATATTGTCAACCTCAGGTTAATCCTAAATACAGCGAAATGCGCGCTTCATATTAATCTTAAAATGCTATTTAAGGGTTTATGCCGCCTTGCCTGCGTATACGTTAGCTGTAACAATCCAATCAGCCTTAATGATTGCTTTGCGGGATTCGAGCGAGCGTTAAGCTGAAAATGTACCAAAGATGACGTTTTGGTTAATTTTACGGGTAATAAGATAATTCTCTAATGCAGCTATTCTGCTGTTAAAGAACTATTTAACCTTTTGTTTATGCAGTGGATTGGTAACTGAAAGCCAAGGGCGGTAGCGTGCCTGAATACCTGCCAATAAGCCTCGATTATTCTGTCAACATGATAGCGGTAAATAAGCGTATTTTAGGACAGATTCCAGTTATATTTGGGCTCTGATGACTGCATTCTTAACACGCAAGTTATTGTCGTACGTTTATTTAAGTCCTCAGGATAATTACTCTGCCAAAGTGATAAATATTCAATGATGAAATCCAAACTAAAATTGATGCCATTATTGGTATCTGTAACCTTGATGAGTGGATGTACCGTGTTTCCGGGTAGCAATATGTCCACGCTAGGCAAGGATGTGATCAAGCAGCAGGATGCCAATTTTGATCTTGATCGGATGGTGAACGTTTATCCTTTGACCCCCCGACTCATCGAACAATTAAAACCGCGTCCTAACTTCGCTCAGCCGAACGCCAGCCTTGAGCAGGAAATTAACAACTATCAGTACCGTGTCGGTCCCGGCGACGTTATCAGCGTCACCGTATGGGACCACCCGGAGCTGACGACCCCGGCGGGGCAGTACCGTAGCTCCAGCGACACCGGTAACTGGGTGCAGTCCGACGGCACCATGTTCTATCCCTACATCGGTAAAGTGCACGTCGTGGGTAAAACCCTCGCCGAGATCCGCACGGAAATTACCGGCCGCCTCGCGCAGTACATCAATGACCCTCAGGTCGACGTCAATATCGCCGCGTTCCGCTCACAGAAAGCCTATGTCTCAGGCCAGGTGAATAAGTCAGGCCAGCAGGCGATCACCAACGTGCCGCTGACAGTGCTGGATGCCATTAACGCCGCGGGCGGGCTGACGGAAAATGCCGACTGGCGCAACGTGGTGCTGACGCATAAAGGCCGCGAGCAGCGTATCTCCCTGCAGGCGCTGATGCAGAATGGCGATCTCAGCCAGAACCGTCTGCTCTATCCGGGCGACATCCTGTTCGTGCCGCGCAATGACGATCTGAAAGTCTTCGTGATGGGTGAAGTGAAGAAACAGAGCACCCTCAAAATGGACTTCAGCGGCATGACCCTGACCGAAGCACTGGGCCAGGCGGAAGGGCTGGATATGACTACCTCCAACGCCAGCGGCATTTTTGTCATCCGTCCGCTGCGTCCGGAACAGAGCCGCGACGGCAAGATTGCCAGCATCTACCAGCTCGATATGTCTGATGCGACCTCGCTGATTATGGCCACCAACTTCAGGCTGCAACCGTATGACGTGGTGTATGTCACCACCGCACCGGTCGCGCGCTGGAACCGTCTGGTCAGCCAGCTGCTGCCAACCATCAGCGGTGTTCGTTATATGACGGATACAGCAAGCGATGTTCACAACTGGTAACGCCCATGTTTAACAAAATCTTAGTGGTGTGTGTGGGGAACATTTGTCGTTCCCCCACGGCGGAGCGCCTGCTCAGGCGCTACCAGCCGGAACTGACCGTGGAGTCAGCCGGGCTGGGGGCGCTGGTCGGAAAAGGGGCAGACGCCACCGCCATTGATGTCGCGCAGGCGCACGATCTTTCACTGGAAGGGCACGTTGCGCGTCAGCTTACCGGACGCCTGTGCCGCGAATACGACCTGATCCTCGCCATGGAAAAACGCCATATCCATACGCTATGCGAAATGGCACCGGAGATGCGTGGCAAGGTGATGCTGTTCGGACACTGGGATAACGAACGCGAGATCCCGGACCCGTACCGCAAAAGCCGTGAGGCATTTGAAGCGGTCTATTCACTCCTTGACCATTCTGCCCGCAAGTGGGCGCATGCACTGAAAGCTCAGCAGGGATAACAATGACAGATCACGTGAGACATTCTGCCGCCTCGAGTGAAGGCAACGATGAAATTGATATCGGCCGTCTGATAGGGACAGTTATCGAGGCGCGCTGGTGGGTGCTGGGGATCACCGCGCTGTTTGCGCTGGCGGCCCTGGTATATGTGATGTTCGCCACGCCAATCTACAGCGCCGATGCGATGGTGCAGATTGAGCAGAACTCCGGCAACTCGCTGGTGCAGGACATTAACAGCGCGCTGAGCAACAAGCCGCCGGCGTCGCAGGCGGAAATTCAGCTCATCACCTCTCGTCTGGTGCTGGGTAAAACGGTAGACGATCTGAACCTCGATATCGCGGTGCAGAAAAACAGCTTCCCGATCTTTGGCGCCGGCTGGGATCGCCTGATGGGACGCGCCAACGACACGGTGTCCGTCACCACCTTTAACCTGCCTAAAGGCACGGCGAATGACGTGTTCACCCTTGAGGTGCTGGGGCCGAAACAGTATGAGCTGACCAGCGATGCGGGCTTCAGCGCCCGTGGCGAGGTGGGCCAGTTGCTGAATAAAAACGGCGTCAGCATCATGGTGAGCGAGATCAAGGCTGCAGAGGGCAGCAGCTTTACCGTCACCAAATACTCGACTCTCGGCATGGTTAACCAGCTGAAAAACAATCTGGTTGTGACCGAAAACGGTAAGGATTCCGGGGTACTGAGCCTGACCTACACCGGTGAGGACCGCGACCAGATCCGCGACATCCTCAACAGCATTACCCGCAACTACCTTGAGCAGAACGTGCAGCGCAAGTCTGAAGAGGCGGCGAAAAGCCTTGCCTTCCTGGCGAAGCAGCTGCCGGAAGTGCGTCAGAACCTCGATGTTGCGGAGAACAAGCTGAACGCCTTCCGTCAGGATAAAGACTCGGTTGACCTGCCGCTGGAAGCGAAAGCGGTGCTGGATTCGATGGTCAACATCGACGCCCAGCTCAATGAGCTGACCTTTAAAGAAGCGGAAATCTCCAAGCTCTATACCAAAGCGCACCCGGCGTACCGCACGCTGCTGGAGAAACGCCAGGCGCTGGAAGATGAGAAATCACGCCTGAATGACCGCGTGACGGCGATGCCGAAAACCCAGCAGGAGATCGTGCGTCTGACCCGCGACGTGGAGTCCGGCCAGCAGGTCTACATGCAACTGCTCAACAAGCAGCAGGAGCTGAAGATCACCGAAGCGAGCACCGTGGGCGATGTGCGTATCGTTGACCCGGCGATTGCTCAGCCGGGCATCGTGAAGCCGAAACGCGCCCTGATTATTCTGGGGGCCATCATCCTCGGCCTGCTGCTCTCCATCGTGGGTGTGCTGCTGCGCTCGCTGTTCAACCGCGGTATCAG
>Ga0268256_1001407_pt1 | contig 14592 bp, 14 predicted proteins | sample AgamicAtAmrz_FD_200247 | JGI IMG/M metagenome (GOLD analysis project Ga0268256, IMG submission 200247) | Agave microbial communities from Guanajuato, Mexico - At.Am.rz (v2) (version 3) | ecosystem: Host-associated > Plants > Roots > Rhizosphere | place: Guanajato, Mexico | collected 2012-06-07
AACGTGTTCGCCAGATTCAGGTTGAAGGTCTGCGTCGTTTGCGCGAAATCCTGCAAACGCAAGGGCTGAATATCGAAGCGCTGTTCCGCGAATAAACACCCTTTCTCGTCAAAAAGGCCGGTCGTAAGACTGGCCTTTTTTCTTTTCTGCTACCCGGCAAGCGCCGTTTCATGCAGGTGCCGCCACACAAGCTTCCCGCCATCTTTCTCAAACACTACCGTTGACCAGCGCTGATGTGCTGCCTGATCGGGTAACTGTTGCGTCTCGCGATAGCGCAGCACCGCGCCACTTTCCCACTCTGCCAGTAATTCCATATCCTCAATGCGGATGCTAAGCCCCTTGCGAGCCGCACGCTGCGCCTGGAAAAAATTGACCAGCGCAGGCTTATCAAGCGTTGCTCCGCCTGGGGTAATCATGGTGAACGCGTCACTAAAGCGCGCCATCAGCGCCGCGCCATCACCTTCACCACGACCGAGCCACGCTTCAATGGCGATGTGGGCATCAATAATCTCCGTCATATAAATATTCATGATTGCTCCTGTTTTAGCTGTTGCAGGGTGTATTGGTTATCAAGGCGCAGCGTGCCCAAAAGCGGGAAAAGCGTAATTATCGCGGCGAGGATAAATGTCCCGCGATAGGCGGCGAGGCTCGGCAGAACCTGTTGCAGCAGACCGAGAACAAATGCCAGCAGCGTGGCACCGATAAAAAAGCTCAACTGGCGGTTAAGATTCCACAGCGCGCTGGCATCCGGCATCGCCTGATTGCTGATGGTAAGAAAAGCGCAGCTCTGCGCGGTGCTGCTGCACAGGCTTCCTCCCGCGCCCATCAGCGCAAAGCTGACGATAAGCACCGCCAGCGGCGTTGACGGGGTAACAAGCAGCAGCATCACAATCCCCACTGCCTGCAACAGAGCGCCGATCATCACCAGCGGGCGCGGGCCGAGGCGATTGAAATAGCGGCCGGTCATGGAAATCGCCAGTGCGGAGGCAAGCGACCACGGCACCATTAACGCGCCGGTCACCGCAGGTGTGAGCCCTATCATGCGCTGCAAATAGAACATCCCCACCACGCTGACGCCAATAAACATCCCCGGCACGCAGAGGTAGATAAGCATCGCGAAGCGCAGCAGTGAATTCTTCAGCAAAGAGAGATCGAGTAGCCGACGCGAAACGGCGGGCTTTGCCTCCTCTTTCAGCCAGCACCCGGCCAGCAGCAGCGTCAGCAGTGCCAGCGGTAGCGTGACGAAGAAGATCCAGCGCCAGCCGAGCAGTTCCACCAGCAGACCACCGACCGCGGGAGAACAGGCGGGGGCGAGCAAGGCCACCAGCATCACCGCAGAGGAGATTTTCGCCCGTTCATGAGGTTTAAACTGCTGCCAGGCGAGCGCCTGGCCGACCGGGATCAGCAACCCGCCGCCGAGCCCCTGCACCACGCGCCAGGTAATCAGGCTGCCCAGTGAGCCAGCAAAACCCGCCGCCAGCCCCGCCGCGCTGAAGAGCAACAGCGACAGCATAAAGAGCCGCCGCGCGCCGATAAAGCGCGTCAGCAGTGCGCTGAAGAGGATCGCCACCGTCAACCCGGCGATATAGCCATTGCTGACCCACGCCAGCGCGGAGACCGACGCGTGCAGGCTCTCTGACATCGCCGGGAACGCGACGCTGGCGATAAACATATTGATTAAGTCGAGAAAAAAGCCCAGCAGATAGACCACCGCGACCTTGTTGCGATACCTCATTTTTCCTCCTTCTGTGCGGAGCGCTACTGTAGCCGCTGGCCGAAAGGGGATAAACGGCGCGGGTGGCGATATACTGTCAAACCTGTTTTGACAATCACGAGAGAAGCGATGCTCAATTTGCAACGCGTCGCCATGTTTATCGCCGTCGTCGACACTGGCAGCTTTACCGCCGCGGCCGCAACGCTCGGGCAGACCAAGGCGGTGATCAGTTTTAATATCCGCCAGCTTGAGGATTCGCTGGGCGTGGCGCTGCTGCTACGCTCCACCCGCCGCTTAACGCTTACTGAGGCGGGGAGCCTCTTTTACCAGCGCGGCGTGGCGCTGTTACGGGATGCCGAGAATTTGCAGGATGAGGTGCAGGCAAACCATATCGGTCTCAGCGGCGAACTGCGCATTACCACCACGCCGGAGTATGGTGCGCAGGTGGTGATCCCGGCGCTGGCGGCTTTCAGCGAGCGTCACCCGGCGCTGCGCATTCGCCATGTCTCTTCGTCCCATCACGCGGATCTGATTAGCGAGCGTTTCGATGTTGCTATTCGCCTCGGCACGCTGGCGGACTCCCGCTATCATGCGGCGCTGATTTCAAGCTTCGACATTCTTCCTGTCGCCGCGCCGCAGTGGCTCAGCCAGCACCCGATAACGACGCTACACGCCCTGGCGCACGCGCCGTGGATTATTCATGAGCGGCTCGCTTCCCCACTGCGCTGGCAGGTCAATGATGCGGCGGGCAGCAGTGAAACGCTGGAGATAAAGCAGCCCGCGCGTATCTTCGCTGACAGCGCGCAGGCCCTGATGTCGTTTGCCCTTGCCGGCTGTGGCGTGGCGCTGCTGCCAGCATGGCTGGTGCAAAACGCGCTGGCTGAAGGGCGGCTGGTGCATCTGTTGCCGGAGTGGAGGTTTGCGCCGCAGGGCGTTTACGCAGTGTATGCCGATACGCAGCATCTCTCTGCCAAAGTGCGCGCGCTGGTCGATTTTTTGCGCCAGTGGATGGCGCAGGAGGAGGTTGCCGGATGACATTAGCGCCATCCGGCAGCGTTTGTTAGACGAGGTTTTTTAAGCGGTAGATCCACTCCAGCGCCTGGCGTGGTGTCAGGCTGTCCGGGTCGAGATTCTCCAGCGCTTCCACCGCCGGGTTGGTCTCTTCCGCCGGAGCAAGCAGCGACATCTGCGTGCCATCTATCTGTGTGCCCGCGGCACTCGGCGAAAGGCTCTCCAGCTCGCGCAGCTTGCCGCGCGCGCGCTTGATCACCTCTTTCGGCACGCCCGCCAGCGCCGCGACCGCAAGGCCGTAACTCTTGCTCGCTGCGCCATCCTGCACGCTGTGCATAAAGGCGATGGTATCGCCATGCTCAATCGCGTCGAGGTGCACGTTCGCCACGCCCTCCATCTTTTCTGGCAGCTGCGTCAGCTCAAAGTAGTGGGTGGCAAACAGCGTCAACGCTTTGATCTTATTCGCCAGATTCTCCGCACAGGCCCACGCCAGCGACAGGCCGTCATAGGTCGAGGTGCCGCGGCCAATTTCATCCATCAGCACCAGGCTGTTCTCGGTGGCGTTATGCAGGATGTTGGCGGTTTCGGTCATCTCAACCATAAAGGTCGACCGCCCGCTCGCCAGATCGTCCGCCGCGCCAACGCGGGTGAAGATGCGGTCAATCGGGCCAATCTCCACCTTTTGCGCCGGGACATAGCTGCCGATATAGGCCAGCAGGGTAATCAGCGCGGTCTGGCGCATATAAGTACTTTTACCGCCCATATTCGGGCCGGTGATAATCAGCATCCGGCGCTGCGGCGAGAGGTTCAGCGGGTTGGCGATAAACGGCTCTTTCAGCACCTGCTCCACCACCGGGTGACGCCCTTCGCTAATGCGGATGCCCGGCTTATCGCTAAAGGTCGGGCAGCAGTAGTTCAGGGTGTCGGCACGCTCGGCGAGGTTGATCAGCACATCCAGCTCCGCCAGCGCGGCGGCGCTCTGTTGCAGGTCGCCGAGGTGCGGCATCAGCAGGTCGAACAGCTCCTCATAAAGCTGCTTTTCCAGCGCCAGCGCTTTGCCCTTCGAGGTGAGGACTTTGTCTTCGTACTCTTTCAGTTCAGGAATGATGTAGCGCTCGGCGTTTTTCAGCGTCTGGCGGCGCACATAGTGGATCGGCGCCAGATGGCTCTGTCCACGACTGATCTGGATAAAGTAACCGTGCACCGCGTTATAGCCCACTTTCAGAGTGTCGAGGCCAAGGCGCTCGCGCTCGCGGATCTCCAGCCGGTCGAGATAATCCGTCGCGCCATCGGCGAGGCTGCGCCACTCATCCAGTTCAGCATGGTAGCCAGGGGCAATGACGCCGCCGTCGCGCACCAGCACCGGCGGGGCTTCAATAATGGCGCGCTCAAGCAGTTCGCGCAGTTCGCTGAACTCGCCCATTTTCTCACGCAGCGCCTGTACCGGCGCGCAGTCGACATCAGCCAGCTGCGTGCGCAGCTCCGGCAGTTGCTGAAAGGCGTAGCGCATACGCGCCAGGTCACGCGGGCGGGCGGTACGCAGCGCCAGACGTGCCAGAATACGCTCCAGATCGCCCACCTGGCGCAACACCGGTTGCAGCTCGGCGGCGCGATCCTGTAATGCGCTGATGGTTTGTTGACGCTCGGTAAGCACTTTCGTGTCGCGCACCGGCATGTGCAGCCAGCGTTTCAGCATACGGCTGCCCATCGGCGTGACGGTGCGGTCGAGCACCGAGGCCAGCGTGCTTTCAATCCCGCCTGCGAGGTTCTGGGTGATCTCCAGATTACGGCGCGTCGCGGCATCCATAATAATGGTGTCCTGCTGACGCTCCATAGTAATAGAACGGATATGGGGCAGGGCGGTACGTTGCGTATCTTTGACATACTGCAACAGGCAACCGGCGGCGCACAGGCCCCGCGCGGCGTTCTCAACGCCGAAGCCAACCAAATCACGGGTGCCAAACTGCATATTGAGCTGCTGGCGGGCGGTGTCGATTTCGAACTCCCACAGCGGGCGGCGGCGCAAACCGCGGCGGCCTTCAATCAGCGCGGTTTCGGCAAAATCTTCCGCATAGAGCAGTTCGGCAGGGTTGGTGCGTTGCAATTCAGCGGCCATGGTTTCGCGGTCGGCGGGTTCGCTGAGGCGAAAACGCCCGGAGCTGATATCCAGCGTGGCGTAGCCAAAGCCTTTGCTATCCTGCCAGATGGCGGCGAGCAGGTTATCCTGGCGCTCCTGCAGCAGCGCTTCATCGCTGATGGTGCCCGGCGTGACGATGCGAACGACCTTGCGCTCCACCGGCCCTTTGCTGGTGGCCGGATCGCCAATCTGCTCGCAAATCGCTACCGATTCTCCGAGGCTCACCAGTTTTGCCAGGTAGTTCTCCACCGCATGATGCGGCACGCCCGCCATCGGGATCGGCTCTCCGGCGGAGGCACCGCGTTTGGTCAGGGAGATATCCATCAACTGCGACGCGCGTTTCGCATCGTCATAAAAGAGCTCATAAAAGTCGCCCATACGATAGAAAAGCAGAATGTCCGGATGCTGCGCTTTCAGCTTCAGATACTGCTGCATCATTGGGGTGTGGGCGTCGAAATTCTCTAGTGTACTCATCAGTGTATGATGTCCATTTGCTTAAATTTTAATGAGTTAGTGATGTTAGTTATTATCATCAAGTATCACGTTATCTCATTTCGGCTGATGAAATGCTGCGTTTTAAAGCAGGTTAATGGCTAATTTACCGGCCTGTCCATGACAGGGCTGCGAGCATGATAACGAACTCTTTTTGGCAGTAAAACAAAAGAGAGGGCTGCTTTACTTTAACGCGATAGAAATGATGAGAAAGAGGTTGAAGATCGCCCGGTGCGCCAGTTTTGTATCGCAAGATACAGGAGAAAGAGCATCGGCTCTATTGCTTATAAGTTACTGAAAAAAAGGCTTAAAGATCGGCTTCGTTAAGAGAAATCCTAATCTAAGCGTAGCGCGAAACCTGTATTTGCATAACTTTACATTAAGCGCAGAATGGCTCTAATAAATCTTCTGAGTGTTAACGTATGGCATATACTGCAAGCACGCCGTCAGCGTATGTCGGTAAGTCTGTTGGCAATGGTCAGTGTGTGGCGTACACGCAAAAAGCGGCAAATATGCCGCGTACCGTTGCATGGAAACGGGGCGCATTAGTAAAGGGTAATACCGCGATCGCACCTGGTACGGCGATTGCTACCTTTGATGCAAATGGTCGTTATGGTAACCATACAGACGGAAGCTCCCACGCAGCGATTTACCTGGGCCAGGATGCCTCCGGGATACAGGTTCTGGACCAGTGGATGACCTACAAAAAATTGCCCAGCGGTGAACGAGTGGCGACGCCGCATTATGTCAGCAAACGCACCATCCGTTTTCATAAGGCACCTCGCGCGGAAAACAACGGAGATAACTACTATGTTGTGGAGTAAGACGCTGTTACTGAGCGCAGGCCTGTTCTTATCCGCGAGTGGCGTTCACGCAACGTCAATGATCTGCCCGTCATATCCAACGGCGCAGGATAAAACCCATGCCTTAAGTGATGCCAGCCTGTTCGTCGGGCCACCGAAAGAGTTAGTGGAGCTGATGCCGGATAGCGATCAGGAGACGGTGTGGACATTACCTGATTATCAGGATGAAGCTAAAGAGCATAAAACATCGCTCTATTTTATATGCCACTACAAGAATACGAAGCAGACCGTGGAGTTGATTGTTGCGGCTACCGCCAAAAAATGCTCTGTGGGTTATGACAAGCACAGCAAGGTTATTGCGAAGTGCGAATAAATACCTCATCTAAGCTGATATAATTACCCATAAAGATGAGCGTCAATGCAATATTTATTAACAGCGAAATGATGTTTGATTTCTTAGCGATTGGCTCTGTTTTCATTTTTTATCAGCTGCTAAGAATGGTTCTTTTTAATATTAATGATCGTTATGAAATAATTTATTGATGATGGATGATTAATAGCTGAGATAAGTGTCTTTTCTTTTACGATCGGGCATAAAAATATTAGTTATAAAAGATGAAAAGCGTAATAAATTATTTACGCTTTTATCCTTGCTGGCCAAAAAAAGATAATTCAACGCTTTACAATGTGGTTGGCATGTGATTTTCATTGTTTTTTTTCAAGAGCTTACGATTTTAGCGCAAACGAAAGCACTCTTTCTGTCATCAATTTTAACTAACACCGATTATTAGCGTTAAAAAATATGAAGAAGCGGGTTTATGGTTAGAAATAGTGTTTCATAATTAAAATATCCATAGGCGTTGACTATTGAATGGCATCTTTAGACAGTTTTTAACGATCAATTTCTAAACTCTCTTCCCTGTGCGCCGATATAACTTTTTGCCGTTCTTTCATTCGAATGGTATATCCGCACACTTACTAAGGGAAGAATATGAGAAATGATTCGCACGCAGTCAAAACAACGGGCATGAGTATCAGAAATAAAATCATGATCTCTTTTGGCGTATTGTTGTTATTACTTGCTTTAATTTCCGGTAATGCGCTTTATCGTCTCAGCGAAGCGAAAGGGAATATTACAGAAATTGTTACTGAGGTTTATCCAACAACCGCGCTGGCAAACGATTTGATTCGTCAGGTTAATAACACCAGTGCTTTACTGCTTAACGCGCTGCTTGAAAAAGATCCAATAAATAAAAGAAACATGGTTAGTGAGCTTACGGAGCAGTCCCGTAAAATAAGTGCGTTATATACCGAGTTGAGCAAAGCAGCGGACGATGAACAATCACAAGCGATGCTAGAGCAAATTAAACAAGCGCGTGCCACGTATATTCAATCGCGTAGCAAAGTCATTGAAATCATTGAATCAAATCCCGATGCAGCCATTAATGAGTACAATGCCAGAACGCGCGATTACACAACGCAATATATCAGCAAAATTAGCGAGTTTATTAAGCTGCAACGCAATGAGATGCAGGGTTCCTATGACGATTTTCTGACTGACTACAGCCAGAGTAAACTCACCATGTTAATCATCTCGCTTATCAGCCTTGCCTTTGGCATAACCACCGCCATGGTGATGGCAAAGAATATTGTTAACCCAATTCGCCAGGTCGTGGATGCCGCTCAGCGCATTGCCAGCGGCGATCTTGGTCATGAGATCAATGTCATTTCTAAAGATGAGACCGGGCTGCTAACCAGCGCCATTATCAATATGCAGGAGGAACTGAAAAAGATCGTCGCGGAGATCCGTTCAGGTGCGGAGAACATCGCCACAGGCGCTTCGCAGATCATGGCCGGGACGCGCGATCTCTCTGCGCGTACTGAAGAGCAGGCCAGTTCGGTTGAGCAGACGGCTGCCTCGATGGAGCAGATTTCATCGACGGTTAAAAACACGGGCGACAATACCGCTAACGCCTCGCAGCTCTCTGAAAGGGCAAGCCATGCCGCTAAAGATAATGGCAGGCTGATGACCTCGCTCACCGAGGAGATCCACAACATCAGCAGTTCAGCCGATAAGATGTCAGACATCATCAACCTGATTGACTCGATTGCCTTCCAGACCAATATCCTCGCGCTTAATGCTGCTGTCGAAGCGGCGCGCGCGGGCGAACATGGCAAGGGATTCGCCGTCGTGGCGCAGGAAGTGCGTAACCTCGCGCAAAAAACGGCGAACTCATCAAAAGATATCCGCACGCTGATAGAGAACTCGACGCAGCAGAGTAACCGCGGGCTGGAGATGGTGCGTCAGGTAAACAGTAAGATGGATGAAATGGTGTTGAACGTTGATAACGTTTCGGAAATTTTAAAAGAGATTGAGCGCGCAAGCCTCGAGCAGAGCGACGGCGTCCAGCAAATCAACATTGCTATCGGACAGATTGATACCACCACTCAGCAAAACGCCTCGCTGGTTGAAGAGTCCGTTGCTGCCTCAGAAATGCTCAATGAGCAGGCGCGAGTAATGAAAGATCTGGTCAGCGTTTTCAAACTGGAGCGCACGGCCAGTTGAGTCAGCGGCGATCGTGATGCCAGCGAGTTTCACTCTCTTACACTTAAAAACATTTAATAGTTACTCTGTAAAACTTATAGAAACTGAATGATGTATGGTCTCTTTTTGACCGTGATGTGTATTTGCCGTTCCCTCCCCAAGGAACGGCTTTTTTTTGCCTGGTCTTTTTGAGCTGCACCCTCCTGGTTTGCCTTCATTAAGGCAACAGACATTGGCAGTTTGTCGTGACCAGAAGTGATATCATTCGCTCACTCATTACTAAGGCGTTATGTTCCAAAAGTGATCTTTTCCCCGCTAATGAAAGCGCGTTTTTAGGGGACGTTATGGATCTTCATAAAAAGAGTTTGTTCTCTCCGTCATTAATAATGATTCACTACGAGAAGGGAAGATCATGGAATGTGTATCAGACACCGTTATCGTTTATATAGAAATCAGGAGAGCAAAATGATCCCCTACGATAAAGAAATAAAATCAAAAGCAGATTTCCTGACTTTTCTTACGTTATACAACCAGGATCTCAAATCATGTCCAGAAGAGTGGACTAATCGGGATCTCCCCTCTTTTTTGGATGCGCTAAAGGAGTGGATCGAAGACATGGAGCAGTATTATGTCAATACAAAACAAGACGTTCCTTTAGACATAAACTGGAAGGTTCTCTACGATATGCTTATGGCTGCCAGGGTATATGAATAGGTACTGATTTTGTGTGTGTTTAGTTGATATCGACGGGGGAATGAGCATGAGTGATAATTTTGGATATATGGAGTATGATTTTTCAAGGCTTAATAAAATTAAAGAATTAGAGCCAGAAGATGCAAAAGAGAATTTCCTTCGGCATTATCAAATTATGAAACAGTATAAATCTAAATGTACCCTTCACTTTACCGATCTGAATAAAGTACTCATCCATGAAAAATATCTTTTGATGAATAATGAGCCTCGTCGTAAAGGTAAAGTTATTTTTTTTACTGGTAATGTCATAGTCACTCATAAAGAAGATTTACTGGCATGGATTGCTGAGCCGATAAAGCGGCATGACCCTATTATTCCTTTATTGATTATCCCTGTCTTTGAAAATCCTCATCCTGACTACATTCTGGCAACCCAGGAAGACCCTGTCTTCGAATTTTTAGTGCCTATTGAATAATGTCAGATTTTATAATTATAAATTGCAACGCTGAGAGTGAGCCCTATGAGGTTTATAGAACAGACTGTGTTAAACGAGTGGAAGAATCTTGGCGCAATAGTTAGTCACGATTCTTTATCAATGGCGTTTTCTGAAATCCTTGAGTCTCTTCCCTGGGTGGCTGGTCATATTGATTTTAGCCAGCTAAATCTAATAAGCACTTCACTATGTTCACTCTCTGATGACAATGGTGATTTAGAAAGTGAGAAAGTAAAAAAATGGATAACTACTGCCGGGGCCGTTGAAGGTGAGTACATTGCTTTTTGGTATTCACAGAAGCAACCTTGCGTGATATGTAGCGCTGATTTTGCCTTGAAAAATATCGATACAGCATACTGGGGGATACCCGGTTGGAACTATATGTTTTGGTGCTCACAAAATAATGGCGTTATTGTGCCAAATTATAAAAACATTCTTTGCTATGACTCAGCCGACCAACTCGTATTGGTAACAACAGAATAAATATTGTGGCGGTCATGATATTGTTGGCAATGATTCATAGCATGAGCCTAAATTTATTTAATGAAAACGATTACGCACAAGGATCTTTATGAGCTACATCGATGGCTTTGACCACGAAATAATCGGCACCCTTGGCTATCTGCCGATCTACCACCCGCTGGAAACCATTGAGGGCGACGGCGGCTGGGGGGCGTATGACTTCAGTGCCACGCCGCAAGACCTGGTGTTGGGCGGGGGGAGTGGCGAGCATCCGGGGCTGGTGGTGCATCACTTGCCGACGCTTGCCGCGCGCTTCTTATTAGATAGCCTGACCGAGGCGCAAGCGGAGACCTTAAGCAGCGACGAGAGCGAATATGTCGACGAGCTCTATTACGTTGGTGAAACGCTGGAGTTTTGCGGCTGGCGCATCGGTCACTATGCGCGACTCCAGACGATGGCGCAAAGCCCGGCGCTGAACAATCCCGTCAGCGAAGAGGGGGAAGTTGAAGAGTGGCTTGAGCGTTCCCTTGGCGAACTGGTGTGGTTTTCGCTGCCGGAACTGAACCCAGAGCATCAACGGCTGGCGGCCATATTCCAGCGCTTCGATATCTTTCCTTCAATGCGCAACGTCGCGGTCGATCCGCCGGGCTATCCGGCCTGCGGCGGCAGGATTGTCGTTAACGGCGCGCTGAGCTGGGGGCACCAACGCTGGCGTTCACGCTAGCCGCCGCAGGCGGTTGACTATTTTGTGCAGCAGTGGTGCAGGGCGGCAATATCCGCAGGCGTAGTGCGACAGCAGCCGCCAATCAGTTTTGCGCCCGAGGCCAGCCACGCGGGTAGATGCCCGGCCAGCGTGTCGCAGGCAGCACCATGCGCGTGCCAGCTTTTGCTTACCGCGTCGTAGGTTTCGCCCGAGTTGGGGTAGACCACCAGCGGCAGCGCGCTCAGGCTGTGCAGATGCTCCAGCGCATCATTGGTGTTAGCAAGCGCGATGCAGTTAATGCCAAGTGCAACAATCTGCGGCGTCGCTTCCACCACTTTCACAACCTCTGCGAGCGGGGTGCCGTCGCTTAAATGGTGCGCGTCACGCAGGGTAAACGAGAACCACGCCCGCGCGTCCGGCCACGCCTGCAACAGCGCGGCGAGGGCTTTTATCTCAGCAAATGAGGGTAGAGTTTCGCAGGCCAGCAGATCGGCACCCGCGGCTAACAGCGCCTCAATGCGCGGGCGGTGGAAATCAGTAAACTCGTCAGCGGTGCGCTGATAATCGCCGCGATACTCCGACCCATCCGCCAGATAAGCGCCATACGGCCCCACGGAGCCTGCCACCAGCAGCGGCCCGGCCTGCGGGTTTTCCGCCAGCGCGGCATCCCGTGCCGCCTGCGCCAGCTCAACGCTTTTGCTAATCAGCGCTCGCGATTGCGCCTCATCCAGACCGCGTGCGGCAAAGCCGAGCGGCGTTGCCTGGTAGCTGGCGGTGATCGCGACCTGCGCACCGGCGCGGAAATAGTCGAGATGCACATCGCGGATCAGTTCCGGCGCGTCCATCAGCACTTTCGCAGACCAGAGGTTATCGGCAAGGTTACAGCCGCGCGCTTCAAGCTCCGTTGCCATCGCGCCGTCGAGCACAATAAAGGGCTGCTTCTCCAGCAGCGCGGTTAGGGGGTTAGGGCGCGACATGTTCACTCTCCTTCGCTTTTTCATGATGGGTCAGCCAGTAAGCACCATAGCACAGGGCCACAAACGGCAGCCCGCAGTAGAGCGCAATGCGCTGATCGGGATCGAACGCCAGGCCAACACACGCCAGCAGGCAGAGCAGGAAACCGGCGATCGGCACCAGCGGATACCACGGCGCGCGGTAGTGCAGATCCGCAAGGGCCTTGCCGGACTGCAAATGGCGGCGGCGAAAGACAAAGTGCGCCGCGCAGATGCTGAGCCACACGGCAACCACGGCAAAACCGGAAATTGCCGACAGCGCGACAAACACCGTATCAGGGGCGATAACGCTGGAGAGCAGCGCCAGCACTCCACCCAGCATAGAGACGGAGAGCGCCGTCAGCGGCACGCCGTTTTTCGTCACGCGCATAAAGCAGCGCGGCAGCGTCTTCTCATTCGAGAGCGACCACAGCATGCGCCCGGACGCATAGAGTCCCGAGTTAGCCGCCGATAGGATCGCCGTCAGGATGACAAAGTTAAAAATATCGGCGGCATAAGGAATGCCAATCTTCTCAAACACTACCACGAAGGGGCTCTTCTCCACGCCTGCCTGCTGCATCGGGATCAGCGCCGCCAGCACAAACACGGTGCCGATAAAAAAGAGGATTAAACGCACGATAGTGGCGCGAATAGCGACCGGGATCACCTGCTGCGGGTTCTGCGTCTCGCCTGCGGCAATACCAATCAGCTCGGTGCCGGAGAAGGCAAAGTTCACCGCCACCATGGTCATCAAAATCGGCAGGCCGCCGTGCGGGAACCACCCTTCGGCGGTGATGTTGGCAAGACCGGGAGCGGCGGAGCCATCCTGCATCGGGATAAAGCCAAAGATCGCCGCGCCGCCAAGCAGGATAAAGGCAATGATGGTGATCACTTTTACCAGCGAGAACCAGAACTCGCCCTCGGCGAAAAAGCGCGTTGAAACCACGTTAAGGGCGAAAATCGCCACGCAGAAGATGACGCACCATATCCAGACCGGAACATGCGGGAACCAGTACTGCATGCAGAACCCGGCGGCGGTAAAGCTTGAGCCCAGCGCTACGGTCCAGGTAAGCCAGTAGAGCCAGGCGACGGTATAGCCAGTTGCCGGGCCAAGATAGCGCGCGGCATAAACATGAAACGCACCGGTCACCGGCATCGCCACGGAGAGTTCGCCGAGGCACTGCATCACCAGCCAGACCACCAGCGCGCCAATCAGATAGGCCAGCAGCGTGCCGGCCGCGCCGGTAGTGGAGATGATATAGCCGGTATTAAAGAACAACCCGGTACCAATCACGCCGCCCAGCGACAGCATAATTAAGTGGCGGGTCTTCATGGTGCGCTTAAGCTGCCCCTGCGCCTGATCCTGCTGATTTTGCATACAACCCTCTAAACGTATGGACGTCTAAACATCTGCGTTCAGGGTTTATAACGTGATTGTTAACAAAAAGCCAGTCTCGCAGCGGGCAGGGGCGGTTAACTGCGCACTCTCTGGCCGGGATTAGCTAAAGAAAAACACCACGCTCCAGAAGAGCAGAGAGGTGAGCATATGGACTTTCATCACCCGCAGCCAGTCGATGCGCTGGCCTGTGGTATCCGTAAAGCGGAACCACTTCAGATGGGGCAGATGGGTTGCCAGCGTTTTAGCTAATAACAACCAGATAATTATCGACAGCGTGTTTATGCACAGCAAGGTCAGATAGTGCAGCGCTAATTGCCCCAGGTTAATTGAGTAGAGCAATTGGGTATTTATCTGCTGATAAAGCCAGAACTGCGCAGAGGAGATCCAGGAGAAGATATGCGGAACAGGCAACGGGCCTGAAAGGGTATTAATAAACGCATACCACCAGGAGGCCAGCATATTGAAAAGATAAAAAAGAAACTCATACAGCAGAAATAATTTCAGCGCACGAGCGGCAGAGCCTGGCCATAATTTCGGCGCACCGCGCGTAAGAAAGGCTTTAGCGGCAAAAAAGAGCAGTGCGAAAAGCGAAAAAGCGGCAATTAATACAATCATGACTACACTTACCGCCGCCGGGCCTGCTGCTGCGGCATGGGGGTTTTGCGCCGCTAATCTGCGGTTAGCCTCGTCGCGCTCAAACTCATTGAGATGGCTGTTACCGTTGTAATCGTAGTACACGATTAATCCTTATATTAAGTGATAGAAAAAGCAAGGCGCACATCCTGGCTGCTTAACCGGGGGAAGTAAACAACCGCAATGAATACCCACTGAAAATGGGTGGCATAAGAATCAACTTACAGGGGAGTTGATAGGCTTATAATAAACGAGGGTTATATTCCTGGCCGTGCGGGAATAGCCCCTGCCGATAAACACCTGTTGAAAAAAGAGACCTGAAATTAATTAATCGCAATCTGCTTCACTCGTAAACTATTTTGTGCGGGATACTTTTATCTATTGCAGTGATTAGTGAAGCTTTAGCGCAAATTGACGATAACGTCTTAGCGTCACCCTCAATCATGCAGGGGCGCAATTATCTTTATTTAACGAGTTCTGATCGCGAACGGATCTGCTTTTAGCCCTCCTTTAAC
>Ga0268256_1001411_pt1 | contig 14576 bp, 10 predicted proteins | sample AgamicAtAmrz_FD_200247 | JGI IMG/M metagenome (GOLD analysis project Ga0268256, IMG submission 200247) | Agave microbial communities from Guanajuato, Mexico - At.Am.rz (v2) (version 3) | ecosystem: Host-associated > Plants > Roots > Rhizosphere | place: Guanajato, Mexico | collected 2012-06-07
TGGCATCCCGCGCGGAAGCCGCCGGCGTTTATCACTACTGTGGCGATGTGGCGGTCAGCTGGTGCGAATTCGCCCAGGCGATTTTTGTGGCCGCGCAGCGGGATGTGCTGGTGAAAGGGATTGGCAGTGCGCAATATCCGATGGCGGCGGCAAGGCCGGCAAACAGCGAACTGGATACCGCGCGGATAGCGGCGCTGGGGGTTGAGGCATCGGACTGGCAAAACCGCGTGCAATCCGCCTGCTTAGCCGGTGATTCAGCCATCGTTCAGCCCGTTCCTGACATCACCGCCCTGCAATAAATATAAAACAAGGCGTCTCAGACGCCTTGTTATTATCCCACCAGAGGTAACGCGCGGCTCGTTAGCTTTTGCTCAGCCAGGCGGTGAATGATTTGCACAATATTGTCAACTTCGGCCAATGCTAAGCCAGGATAGACCGGCAAACATAACACGCGCTGAGACATTTGTTGTGCAATCGGTAAGGCCGCTTCATCAGCGCTAGGTAATCCACGATACATCGGGAAACTGGTGATCAGCGGATAGAAATAACGGCGGGCAATAATGTTGTGCTCACGCAGATGGGCATAAAGCTCATCACGACTCAGCGGAAAATCTTCCGTTACCATCACCGGCAAATAAGAATAATTCCATTCAACATCAGCCGGAATATGCGGCAGCGCAATGCCATCGATCTCCGCGAGCAAATCATAATAGTGCGCCTGAATACGCGCCCGCTCCGCTAATGCCTGGTCGATGTGCTTTAACTGCAGCAGGCCAAAGGCCGATTGCACCTCGTTCATTTTGCCGTTAATGCCGGTCGCCACAATGGTGGTTTCATCTGCAAAGCCAAAATTCTTCAGGTAATCGATGCGCTTTTTGGTTTTAGCATCCGGGCAAATAATTGCGCCACCTTCAATGGTATTGAAAACCTTCGTTGCGTGAAAACTTAAAATCGATAAGTCACCATAATTCAAAATGCTGTTGCCGTTTTTACGTACGCCAAAGGCGTGAGCCGCATCGTAAATGACTTTCAGCCCGTACAGGTCAGCGATGCGCTGAATATTCTCCACGTCGCACGGATTGCCGTAGCAGTGCACCGGCATAATGGCTGTGGTTCGCGGTGTAATGGCCTGCTCTATTTTGGAGGCATCGATATTACAGCTTATCGGGTCGATATCGACAAACACCGGGGTTAACCCATTCCACAACAGAGAATGCGAGGTGGCGACAAAAGAATAAGGTGTAGTGATGACTTCACCGGTAATACGCAGCGCCTGCAGCGCAGTCAGCAACGCCAGCGTGCCGTTGGTAAATAAGCAGAGATGCTCAACACCTAAATAGCGTGCCAGCTCCTGTTCAAGTTGCTGATGGAAGGGCCCGCCGTTGGTCAGGACTTTATTCTGCCAGATCTGTTCAAGGTAAGGCATGAACTCTTCCAGCGGTGGCATAAGTGGGCTGGTTACATACACAGGTTTATTATTCATAATCGTTCACCTCAGCAGAGTGCCTTTTCACACCAACTCACCTTTGAAGGTTGATAGCCGGGTCATTCCCTGCAGAACAGGTATTCGCCTCAGCCAGCGATGAGACGGTGCATGACCGCAGAGTGTGGTGTTATCCAGATAGATTGAAACTGCATTGACCTGCTGCGGTGCAGCAGGTCAAAAATTAACGCTTCAGCGTCCAGGCTTGTGACCAGCTTTGCAGGTTCTCGCCTTCCAGCATCCAGTCCTGGCGAATTTCCTGCTGCAGCCTGGCGCCCATTTGGGCACTCGCTGCGGGGTCCAGCAGATGTATATTGATGGCGTCCACCCAGTCTTTGTGGCGGTTCTTCACGCGCGTGACGGTTAAATCACCGCGATAACACGCCACATCACTGCAAATCACCGGAATGCCGCAGGCACCATATTCCATCAGGCGCAGATTACTTTTACAGGTGTTGAAAAAGTTATCTTCGACAGGCGCTAACGCGAGGTCGAGATTAAGCGAAGCCAGTTTGGCCGGATAACGCTCAATTTCTACACCGTGGTGATATTCATGAATAAAAGGCCGCAGCTTTGGCGGGCACATGCCAAAAAACACCCATTCCACGTCATTAGCAAAATGGCGCACCACATCGACAATCATTTCCAGATCGCCGGTATGACTGGAGCCCCCGGCCCAGCCAACGCGTGGTTTTTTCCCCTGATTGCGCAGCGACTGCAGCTTGCCCCACCAGTCATGCGAAAGACGGTTTTTACGCACCACAATATCGTGGTGCATATCCGCGAACGCTTCAGCTAAGGGTTCGGTGGATACGACAAAGCGATCCATATAACTCAGGCTGCGCCGCATCAGTTTTTTAACATCGTTGCCAAACTGTGAGCGATGATGATTTTTGAGCGGAATATTGGGCAGGTAGTCGTCGAGCTCATAAATTTTGAACGCCTGCGTATGCTTACTGACTTTCTCCAGCCATTCATGGAACTCCGCATCAATCCGGCGCTGGAAAATCAGGCTATCGGGCGCGAAGCGATTGAGCTCGGCAACATTAATCAGCGTGGAGGAGAGTTTGCCATCCACCAGGCCGGCCTCACGCATCGCCTCATAGGGCTTGATGATGCGATAGTAACCACAACCGGCAAAATCAGCCATGAAAGGCATAACCACCGGCAAAGGCCGCCACGAAAGCGGACGCCATGTCAGTTCGCTGTCGGAGGACACGCTAAAGTTGATGTTATTGAGCGTCAGGTTGGGGTTATACGCCGGATCCTGGGTCACGATGGCCTGCCATTTCTGCAGCTGACGATCTTCTTCCTGGCTTCGACTCTGCGTGTCGATCGTCAGTTCAGGATTAACCTGCCGCAGCATACGCACGTACGGTGTCCAGACCGTCATCAACCCGGCTTCGCGCACGCGCAGACAGAAGTCGACATCGTCGAAATGCTGCAGCGTCTCATCCAGACCCTCAACGGCGCGAAACACCTCGGTACGCACCATCATCAGATCGCCTGACACCGCGCTGTAGTTCTGGTCGGCTTGCAAACGCGCCATGTGTCCCGCGGTTTCATGGCTCTCACCGTAGAACGGCTCACCCACCAGACCGTTAATCCCCAGCACATAACCGGCGTGGCGTACCTGGCCATTTGCGTAGATTTGCCGGGCGCCAACAATAGCGACTTCCGGACGTTGTGCATGGTTAAGCAGGTTTTCCAGCCAGCTGCTATCAAGCATGGCCAAATCGCTACTCAGCAGCAGCAGGTAATCGCCTCTGGCCACAGCGGCGGCGGCATTGACCATTCTGGCGCGATGAAAACCGCCCTCAATCTGCAATGTGCGAATGCGTGCCGGGTCGATCTCAGCGATACCGCGCAGCCATTCGTCCTGGGCGGCGTTTCCGCCCTGAGCAGAAACAAGGAGCAATTCATAATTCTGTGAGGTGGTTTTTTCCATCAGCGAGGTGACACAACTCACCAGGTTCGCCAGGTGATTACTCACCAGGACGATGATGGAAACCGGGGCCGACTGCGGGTGACCATAATGCAGCTGATAAACATTGTGTGGGCTCAGGCTGACTTCGGCCTGTGCGTAGCCGCGGTGCTGCAGGTGGGTGCGGATGAGGGCGCGCTCTTCATCCACCGGCTGTCGTAATGAAGCGGTCTGCACTAACGGCTCAGCCAGATGCCCAATCACATTAAAAGGCTGGCTTTCGATGGTGCGCAGAATCATGTCCAGTTCAAAACAGCCCGGCCAGTGCGTGGCAAACCCACCAGTCTGTTGCAAAAATTCGCGGCGGAACAGCCAGTGGCAGGCCATTCTCGATGGGTTACTGAGCAGCAGGTCAAGGTTAAAGTCAGGGCGGAAGGATGCGCCAACCGGACGGCCATTGACCGGATACACCTCATCGGCATAAATCAACTGGCAATGACCGACCTCGGGCAGCACCGTTCCCAGCGCCTGCAAACCTGAGGTATACAGCTGACTGCCGGCCCGTAATACTATCAGCCAGTCGAAATGTCCCTCTTTGGTCAGCGTGTTGAGCGCAGCGACTACCTGATTGTCGCGCACATCAATACGCTGCACAGAGGCAGGGATAAACGATTGATACGGTGCCGCCAGCACCACCGGCAGCAGGCTCAGACCGGCCACGGCGACATCCAGACTGGCCTGTGTCAGCAGCCACTCGGTGTCAGTCGCGTCGCGCACATCAATCACCACGGCAATACGTGCGACCGGCTGACTGGCAAGATGCTGTGCAATCAGCTGTTGTTCGATGGGCCGCAGCGTGCGTTGACGGAACCACTCGGCAAAATGGCTCTCTACCCGCGCATTCTGCAGCGCCGTTGTCAGGTCAAACGGCTGGAAGTCCTGCTGGCTGCGCAGCGTGGCGTGACGAATCCAGCCCTGCGGCAGCTGCTCATCATACCAGCCCAGTTTTTTGATCTCTTCCGGAAAGCGCTGGTGAGACTGACTGGCTATATTGCCATCGAGGCGCGCTTCCTGACTGGTTTGCTCACGCGAGATACGAATCTGCGCCAGCACCTGCGGTAAATAGACCAGATGACCATGACGTAACAAGCGCAGGTAAATCACCAGATCGGCAATGAACGGTAACCCTTCATCGATCAACGCATGCAGCTCGCGCGGCTCCTCCACCAGCTTGTGCAGCGCCGCGCTGCGCACTAATACGGCACTGGGTTCACCGATAAAGTTGTTCAGGAAATCAGCCTGCCAGCGGGCCATATCCTGACCATGAAAAATCGTGTCTTCTAATACCGGCGATACGCTGTAAATCTCGTCTGCCATCGCCTTACCGACGGAATCAATGCGATTACGTCTGGCTGTCGCCATCACCGCTTGGGGTACCTGCGACAGCGCCGTGACTAATTGCGACACGGCCTGCGGCAGAAGTACATCATCATCATAAATGAATTTTACGTATTCGCCTTTGGCGCGACGTATTGCCTGACTGAGGTTGGCGATTTCGCCTAATGCGGGATGATGATGCTGGTAATAGATGGGAAATTTACTGTTTACCTGATACGCACTGACAATATCCTCGATTTTTGCATCAGGACAATCATCGCCAATGATGATTTCACAATGAGGGTAATCCTGTGCTAATGCACTTTTCAGCGCCAGTTCAAACCAGGTGGCTTTATAAGCAGGGATGATTATGCTTACCAGTGCGTTCGCGTTCATTGTCGGTTGTATCCTCAGCCTCGGCGATAACTCACGTCTGTGTGACGTCTCTTTCAGCTCAGAATACGCGGCGTGCCCGGAAACAATCGCGCCATTATCCAGTAAAAAAGCGGTTAATCCCGCCCATAAAAAAGGCCCCCAGTTGGGGGCCTGATCTGCGTATGAAAGAATTAACGCAGCAGAGACAGCATGGTCTGAGGCACCTGGTTGGCCTGCGCCAGCACCGAAGAACCCGCCTGCTGCAGGATCTGCGCGCGCGACATGTTCGACACTTCTGTCGCGTAGTCAGAATCCTGAATACGGCTGCGCGCAGCTGACAGGTTGTTCACGGTGTTGTTCAGGTTGGTGATGGTTGACTCAAAGCGGTTCTGTGAGGCACCCAGCAGGCTGCGCTGTGAGTCAACAGATTTGATGGCCGCATCGATGTCTGCCAGTGGCGTGGTGCCGGACGCTGCGCCAGACGCGCCGCCGGTGACTGCGCCTTTCAGCACGTCAAAACCAACGGCTTCAGTAGAGCGCGCGGTACCGTTAACGGTATCGCCTGAGGTCATCGCACGGGTGTTCAGTGCGGTGCCGCTGGTGCCCGCTTTCGCCAGGTTATAACCATCGCTGGAGCTGATGGTGATAGCGATGGTTTCGCCATCTTTTGAACCCACCTGGAAGCTGTAGTCGGTAGAGCCGGAACCGGTGTTCAGCACTTTGATGCCGTTGAAGTCGGTCTGCGACGTTACGCGGTTGATCTCTTCCATACGCTGGTTAACTTCAGCCTGGATGGAGTCGATGTCTGAGGCAGAGTTCGAGCTGTTCTGCGCCTGTACGGTCAGGTCACGCACACGCTGCAGGTTGTTGTTGATCTCGGACAGCGCGCCTTCAGCGGTCTGAGCCAGTGAGATACCGTCGTTGGCGTTACGGGCAGCAACGGTCAGGCCGTTGATGTTAGAGGTGAAGCGGTTAGCAATCGCCTGACCTGCAGCGTCATCTTTTGCGCTGTTAATACGCAGACCAGAAGAGAGACGCTCAATAGCGGTACCCAGAGAAGCCTGAGACTTGGACAGGTTGTTCTGAGTCGTCAGCGACAATGTGTTGGTATTAATCACTGCCATAGCAAGTTTCCTTTATTAAGAGAGATAATTCAGCCCTTCAGGCCTGCGGTTCAACACCGTATTAAAGTTATCGACAGGCTGCGCAAAAACTTCACTCTTTTTAATATTGATTTTGTCGTCTTTGCTGACAAAAAATAGATGTTAATAATCAGAAAATTAGCAACGCCGCTGTGGCTACTCTCTTCCGGAAATAAAAAAAAAACGGAGCCAGCTGGCTCCGTTGAAGGCTGCGTGTTTGCGATTAACGCAGCAGAGACAGCATGGTCTGTGGCACCTGGTTGGCCTGCGCCAGCACCGAAGAACCTGCCTGCTGCAGGATCTGCGCGCGCGACATGTTCGACACTTCTGTCGCGTAGTCAGAATCCTGAATACGGCTGCGTGCAGCTGACAGGTTGTTCACGGTGTTGTTCAGGTTGGTGATGGTTGACTCAAAGCGGTTCTGTGAGGCACCCAGCAGGCTGCGCTGTGAATCGACGGCTTTGATAGCGGAGTCGATGTCTGCCAGAGGCGTGCTACCGGACGCTGCACCAGACGCGCCGCCGGTGACTGCGCCTTTCAGCACGTCAAAACCAACGGCTTCAGTAGAGCGCGCGGTACCGTTAACGGTATCGCCTGAGGTCATCGCACGGGTGTTCAGATCCGTACCGCTGGTGCCGGCTTTCGCCAGGTTGAATTTGTCGCTTGAGCTCAGGGTGATGGCGATGGTTTCGCCATCTTTCGCACCTACCTGGAAGCTGTAGTCGGTAGAGCCGGAACCGGTGTTCAGCACTTTAATGCCGTTGAAGTCGGTCTGCGACGTTACGCGGTTGATCTCTTCCATACGCTGGTTAACTTCAGCCTGGATGGAGTCGATGTCTGAGGCAGAGTTCGAGCTGTTCTGCGCCTGTACGGTCAGGTCACGCACACGCTGCAGGTTGTTGTTGATCTCGGACAGCGCGCCTTCAGCGGTCTGAGCCAGTGAGATACCGTCGTTGGCGTTACGGGCAGCAACGGTCAGGCCGTTGATGTTAGAGGTGAAGCGGTTAGCAATCGCCTGACCTGCAGCATCATCTTTGGCGCTGTTAATACGCAGACCAGAAGAGAGACGCTCAATAGCGGTACCCAGAGAAGCCTGTGACTTGGACAGGTTGTTCTGCGTGGTCAGCGACAAGGTGTTAGTGTTAATGACTGCCATGATGTTTATTCCTTAACTGATGATGAATTCAGGTCGAAAACCCGTGGCGTTCTCGCCGTCGCCAAAATTTATCGGCAGCCGCTGCGTAAGCTTTAATGATGATTTCATTAAAATTAAGCGGTAAGTAACGATCGAAGAAAATCTCAGCAGCAGAAATAAAAAAGGGCCCCATGCGGGGCCCGGTCTGTGCGCGAGAGAATTAACGCAGCAGAGACAGCATGGTCTGTGGCACCTGGTTGGCCTGTGCCAGCACCGAAGAACCTGCCTGCTGCAGGATCTGCGCGCGCGACATGTTCGACACTTCTGTCGCGTAGTCAGAATCCTGAATACGGCTGCGCGCAGCTGACAGGTTGTTCACGGTGTTGTTCAGGTTGGTGATGGTGGACTCAAAGCGGTTCTGTGAAGCACCCAGCAGGCTGCGCTGTGAGTCAACAGATTTGATGGCCGCATCGATGTCTGCCAGTGGCGTGGTACCAGAAGCTGCACCAGATGCACCACCGGTCACTTTACCTTTGAGTACGTCAAAGCCAACAGCTTCAGTTGAACGCGTGGTACCGTTAACGGTATCGCCGGAAGCCATTGCACGGGTGTTCAGATCCGTACCGCTGGTGCCGGCTTTCGCCAGGTTGTAACCATCGCTGGCGCTGATGGTGATAGCGATGGTTTCGCCGTCTTTTGAACCCACCTGGAAGCTGTAGTCGGTTGAGCCGGAACCGGTGTTCAGCACTTTGATGCCGTTGAAGTCGGTCTGCGACGTTACGCGGTTGATCTCTTCCATACGCTGGTTAACTTCAGCCTGGATGGAGTCGATGTCTGAAGCCGAGTTGGAGCTGTTCTGCGCCTGCACGGTCAGGTCACGCACACGCTGCAGGTTGTTGTTGATCTCGGACAGCGCGCCTTCAGCGGTCTGAGCCAGTGAGATACCGTCGTTGGCGTTACGGGCAGCAACGGTCAGGCCGTTGATGTTGGAGGTGAAGCGGTTAGCAATCGCCTGACCTGCAGCATCATCTTTGGCGCTGTTAATACGCAGACCAGAAGAGAGACGCTCAATAGCGGTACCCAGAGAAGCCTGTGACTTGGACAGGTTGTTTTGCGTGGTCAGCGACAATGTGTTGGTATTGATAACGGCCATGATAAATTCCTTGAGTCAATGAGTTGAGATTCTATCGGGCTTTTGGCCCGAGGCCATTCAGCTTGCTTTGGTTATCGTCGGTGCCTGAGAAAACCTTAGCTATTTTTTTAAACCCCGAAAACAGGCCCTTATCCCTTCTTTATTTGCCTCATTGTTTTTTTATATTTTGTCTAATATTTTTCCGCTCACTGCCGATACCCTCCTCAGTGATTATCCACCTATAAAGGATTACAACATGGCAAGTGTAAGTAACCTCAATGCTGGTAATAGCCTGGGTTTGAGCGATCTGTATGACCAGCTTGAAACGGCAGAAAAAGCCAACCTGACGCCAATTACAAATCAGCAAACCTCTTATAAAGCCAAGCTGACAGCATGGGGCGTCGTGCAAACGGCACTGGCGAAAGTCCAGACAGCTGCCGCTGCGCTCAAAGACACGTCTGCAATTGCCTCAACAAAAGTCAGTAGCACCAATACCGCGTTCACCGCCACGCTGGCCAATGATGCGGCGGCCGGTAACTTTTCGGTTGAAGTCACCCAACTGGCTAAAGCGCAGTCGCTGCTATCGAAAAGCGCGACCAGTAAAGATGGCGATTTAGGCGATGCCAGCCTCGCCTCGCGCACCATCACTATTACGCAACCGGGTCAGAAAGACCCAATGACCATCACGCTGAGCAAAGATCAAACCAGCCTGACGGACATTAAAGATGCGATTAACAAACAGCAGGGCAGCGTTACCGCCAGTATTATCAAGTCCGATGACAATACCTATTATCTGGCCCTGACCTCACGTGATACCGGCACCACCAACGAGATGACGGTTTCTACCGATGACAGCGCCCTGGCGCAGTACATTGGTTTTACCAAAGGTGGCAGCAGCAATGGTATGACGGAGCAGGTGGAAGCAGCCGATGCCAAACTGAGCATCAATGGCGTCGCCATCACCCGCAGCAGCAACACCATTACTGATGCGCCGGAAGGCGTCACGCTGAACCTGACCAAAACCAACACCGGCAGCCCGGAAACCTTATCCGTCACCAAGGATAATGCGCCGATGATCGCCGCAGTGCAGGCTTACGTTGACGCGTACAACTCGCTGCAGACCACCATCAGTAACCAGACCAAATACACCGCCGTGGATCAGGGCAGTACCTCACAGGACTCCAGCAATGGCGATCTGTTAGGTGATGGCACGCTGCGTAACATTCAGACCAGCCTGCGCTCCAAGCTGTCCACCAGTGCCCAAAGCGGTGGCAGTATTTCTCTGCTGTCACAGATCGGCATTACCCAGGATGTGAATGGCAAGCTGACCGTCGACAGCACCAAACTGAACAAAGCGCTGGATGAAAAATCGGCGGATGTGGTCAGTTTCCTGTCCGGTGACGGCAAAACCACCGGCTTTGCGACGCAAACCAGTAACTATCTGGATCAGATTTTAGGCAGCAATGGCTCTGTACAGAACGCCACTGATGGCATCAATAAAACGCTGAAAAAACTGTCTGACGATTACGATCGGGTAAACGCACAGATTACCGCCACTATGGCGCGCTACAAGACCCAGTTCACGAACCTGAATACGCTGGTCTCATCCATGACCCAGACCCAGAACTATCTGACGCAGCAGTTCGCGAACATGAGCAGTTAACAGGAGTTAAATATGTACGCTAAATCGGGAACGCAGGCCTACGCACAGGTCGGTCTGGAAAGTGCCGTGTTAAGCGCCAGCCCACATCAGCTGGTGGTTTTATTGTTTGATGGCGCGCTCAGCGCCATGAAGAAAGCCACCATTCTGATGGATCAGGGCGACATTCCCGGTAAAGGCCAGGCGCTGTCGAAAGCCATTAATATCATTACTAATGGCTTACGCGCCGGGCTGAATCATGAAGCCGGTGGAGAGATTTCTGCCAATCTGGATAATCTTTACGAATACATGACCCGCCGTCTGCTGGAAGCCAACCTGCACAACGATCCGGCAGCGATTGCGGAAGTCGAGCGCTTGCTGAGCAACATTGCCGACGCGTGGAAACAAATTGGTCCTCACGCCGTTCAGGAAGCGTAACCATGACTTCAGATAACGACCTGCTGCAGGGGTATCAGCGTTTGCTCAGCCTGAGTAATCAGATGTTGAAACAGGCGCGCCAGGGGCACTGGGATGATTTAGTGGCCAATGAGGCAGTTTACGTGAGCAGCGTTACGCTCGTAGCGCGCGACCGTGATACCTCCGCCCTGCCTGCTGCGCTGCGTGTCCAGTTACGGCCTATGCTGAAGCAGGTGATGGACAATGAGCTTGAGATTAAGCAGTTGATGGCGACCCGCATGGAAGAACTGCGTTCGCTGGTCCAGCAAACCACGCAGCAACAGAAAGTCACCAACGCGTATGGTCGTTTTTCCAGTCAGGTGCTTTATCCCAGCGATTTATAATCCTCTCTGTCAGGGAGACGCTGTTCTCCCTGGATTCTTACCGCCCCCGCCATGCTAAGCGTTTAATTACCCCCTTAAACTGAGCCTTATTACCGCCTTGAATGATGGCAACTGTGGCACATTTAACGCAGACCTTTTCAGCCTTGCCGGCTGTATTCTCTCTTTATAAGGCAACGACATGCTCGATATCGCGGATTTAAAAGTTTTTTTTCAGGAGCCTGAAATACAGCAGCTCATCGATGACACCTGGGATAAGGTCGGTGATGCTCTGGCACAGGCGCAGGCAGAATTACCGGCAGAGCTGGCCATGGCGCGCCGTGAACTCTCTTTCCATAGCCATGTAAAATGCCTGGGTTATCTTTGCTGGTTACTCGAGCATAATAATGTGGCGGGTGACATCATTGAAATCGGCGTGTGGAAAGGGAAATCGACGGCTTTCATGAATGAAATTTGCCAGCATAAACGTCGCATTATCAGCATCGATCCCATGGAGCTGGCAAATCAGGAAAGTGAGCTGCGCTTTTATCACGAAAAGCTGTTTCCCCAGGTTAATCTCATCCGTGGCTACTCTGAATTAAGTATTGAGCGAGTGCAGGCCCTTAATCCGCGCACCGTATTACTGCATATTGACGGTGGACACGAAGGCCGCCATGTATTGCTCGATTTCCTGTTATATTCGCCCACCCTGGTGCAAGGCGGCTTTATCGTCTTTGACGATTATCGCGATCACCAGTATTCACCGCAGGTCGGTCCTGCTGTGGATTTATTACGCGCGGGTGGCTATTTTAATGGTTTCGATGTGATTGGCAGTTTGCCCGGCTTTGAAAACAGCTATTTATTGCAGAAGCGATAACCGTTCCAGCCTGATGAAATGTCCTCTCCCGCAGCCGGGAGAGGAAGAAAAGCATTTCAGCTCTGTCCTTTATTTCTCTGCCGTGACCGGCCTGAGAATCTGCGGCTCAATATCCTGAATCACCGCGTCGCCAGGACGCTTTGCCACTTCGTCCAGCGCCTGCTGGCACTCGACGGTTGGGCGATCCACTTTACGCAGCGTCAGGCCATCGTAGTGCAGTTCACCGTTCTCCAGCGAGAGCGGCATCACGCGCGCCTGACGGTTAACGTTAACCCAGTCATCATCCAGGCGCGTCAGCTTGCCCGGTTTGGCAATCACCCGCTGCCACTGGCGGCAGTCAAGGGTAGTGCCATCAGCGCTGACGATCAGGCTGGCCATAGCCTCGCTGCTGATCAGCTTGCTCTGCGGTCCCATCGTCTGCCAGTTACCCTGCAGTTCCAGCGGTGCCGGGGTTTTTACCGCTTCGTCATAACTGTTGATTTGCGCACAGCCGCTCAGCGCCAGCGCGGCCAGTACCATCCACTTTTTCATCTTCGGTCCCTACACTCGCATCAATGGCGGCTACGTTATAATGTTTTCCCGGCGTGACGCAAGGTATCTGCGGTGGAATCCCCCTTCTCTTTCTCCGGCGCCCTCAAGCTGTTCAACTCTTCGCCGATAACCTGTTGTGAAGTCTAAAGCACCTGCACCCATAACAATATTGACGACTTACTCACCCTGGTTTCGGAGAACGCTGTTATGCGATTGACCCTTCGTGCACGTCTGGCTGCGAGTGTCAGCCTGCTGTGCCTGTTACTGATTATTGCTGCCGTCTGGGGAATTATCGGCCTGCGCGCTGCCGATCAGCGCGCGCAGAATGCCTATCAGAACGAGTTGCTCCCGCTGCAATACTCTTCACGCCTGTACCGCATGGTGCAGGAGCAATCCGCTACCCTGTTCGATGCGCTGCGCTACTGGACCGACAGCAGTGAAGTAGAAAAACGCCTGGCGCGCATTGCGCAGTACGGTCAGCAAATCAACGCCGATCGCCATACCTGGCAGCAGCTGGCGTTTGATGCGCAGACCAAACCGCTCAGCCAGCGCTTCCTGACCCATCTCGACGGCTGGCAGGGTGCGCTGCACGAAGCCGGTGAGCTGCTGAAAGGCGGTAACCCGTCCGCCGCACTGGTGGTCATCGAAACCCGCCTGCGCAGCGGTAGCCAGTTGCTGCAACAGGACATTGACCAGCTGGATACGCTGATGCGGCAGCATGCGCAGACGGCCTGGCAGCAGGGCAACCGCGACTACCTGCTGGCACGCAATAGCCTGATCGCCATCCTGCTGTTGGGTCTGAGTCTGGCGCTGGTCTCCGGCTGGCTGCTGATCCGCTCGATTAACCGTTCCATCGCCCAGGCGCGCGAACTGGCGGATGCCATTGCCGGCGGCGAGCTCAATCACCGTATCGGTACGGTAACGCGCGATGAGATGGGTGAACTGATGCAGGCGCTGCTGCGCATGGATGTGCGGCTGGCGGAGATCGTGCGCGAGGTGGGCGAAAGTGCCCATGCACTGAGCGATGCGGCACGGCAGATGGCGGATGGCAACGACGATCTGTCGGAGCGCACCCACGCGCAGGCCAGTTCGCTGGAGCAGACTGCGGCCAGTATGGAGCAGATGACCGCCACGGTGAAACACAACGCGGACAACGCCGCACAGGCCAACGAGCTGGCAAGCGATGTGCGCCATCAGGCCGAGCGCGGCAGCGGTGTACTGCGCGACGCGGTAAGTGCGATGGAGGAGATTGAATCCTCCAGCAAGCGCATCGCGGATATCAACCGCGTAATTGATGAAATCGCCTTCCAGACCAACCTGCTGGCGCTCAATGCGGCGGTGGAAGCGGCGCGCGCCGGGGAACAGGGACGCGGCTTCGCGGTGGTGGCGTCAGAGGTGCGACAGCTGGCGCAGCGTTCGGCCGGTGCAGCACAAGAGATCAAAGCGCTAATCGATGCCAGCGTGGGTAAAGTCGAAGCCGGCAGCGCGCTGGTGCAGCGCTCTGGCGAGATGCTCAACGACATCAACCACGGCGTGGCGCGCATGGTGGATATCGTTGGTGAGATCGCTGTGGCCAGCCGCCAGCAATCCAGCGGCATTGAGCAGGTGAACACCGCAGTAATCCAGATGGACGGCGCCACCCAGCAGAATGCATCGCTGGTGCAGCAGGCCAGCGCGGCCAGCCAGACGGTGAGCCAGCATGCCGGTTTGCTGGTGGAAAAAATGGCGTTCTTCCGCCTGCAGCAGCCATAAGGAGCCGCCATGAAGCGTACCATAATTGCGCTGCTGGCCGCGCTGCCGCTGCTCAGCCAGGCCGCCACCACGCTCAATATCGCCACCATTGCCAATGGTGACATGACTATCATGCAGCAGCTGTCGAGCCGTTACGAACAGCAGCATCCGGACGTGAAACTGCAGTGGCACGTGATGGATGATGGCGCCCTGCGCCAGGCGGTGCTGGCAGCCATGAACAGCGGTGACGCAAAATTTGATGTGATTACCGTGGGTACCTATGAAGCGCCGCTGTGGGGTAAAAAAGGCTGGCTGGCGCCGCTTAATAACCTGCCGCCAGAGTATGACAGCGACGATCTGCTGACGCCGGTGCGCAAAGCACTGTCCTGGCAGCAAACGCTGTACGCGCTACCGTTTTACGGGGAAAGCAGCATGACCTATTACCGCAAAGATC
>Ga0268256_1001413_pt1 | contig 14564 bp, 16 predicted proteins | sample AgamicAtAmrz_FD_200247 | JGI IMG/M metagenome (GOLD analysis project Ga0268256, IMG submission 200247) | Agave microbial communities from Guanajuato, Mexico - At.Am.rz (v2) (version 3) | ecosystem: Host-associated > Plants > Roots > Rhizosphere | place: Guanajato, Mexico | collected 2012-06-07
GTGAAGATCAGAGCGGTCAGATGGAGACCATTGGCTTCACGCTCTACATGGAGCTGCTGGAAAACGCGGTGGATGCACTCAAGGCCGGACGTGAACCGTCGCTGGAAGATCTCACCAGCAATCAGACCGAGATTGAGCTGCGCATGCCTGCCCTGCTGCCGGATGATTTTATTCCGGACGTCAATACGCGCCTGTCGCTGTATAAACGCATCGCCAGTGCGGCCGATGAACAGGAGCTGGCCGAGCTGAAAATTGAGATGATTGACCGCTTCGGCAAGCTGCCCGACGCCGCGCGTAACCTGCTCGACATCGCCGCGCTGCGCCTGGTGGCGCGCCAGCTGGGGCTGCGCAAAATCGAAGCCAGCGAAAAAGGCGGCTTCTTTGAGTTCGCGCCGCAGAATCAGGTCGATCCCGGCTGGCTGATCGGCCTGCTGCAGAAAGATGCCAAGCAGTGGAAGCTGGATGGCCCGACGCGACTGAAATTCACCCGCGATCTCAGCGAACGCAAAACGCGCATGGAATGGGTGCAGAATTTCGTCGCCGAGCTGGCGAAGAACCGGGTTTAAGGAGCGAGCTCGCAAACTTAGCGGAAACAATTAAATCACCGCTTGATCCTGTGATATCACAAGGATGGCATCACAGGATTTATTCATGGAAGGAGCTCAATGATGAGCAGGCGAGAGGATATTCTTGACGGCAGTAAAGCAGAAAGAAGTGCTTACGGCCTGGTTTACACAGAAGTATTGGGCTGGATAGATCTCGGTCACGCCCAGGGCAATGACATCAGACAGTTATGGGAGCAAATGCTGTGCGGCGAAGCACAGAGCGGCCTGACCTATGACGTTACCTATAAACAATCAATGGCTGGCCTCAAAAGGCGCCTGACTGTGGGAAAATCAATTACCTGGCGTCTCAAAAAAGGTCTGTCATATCACCAAAAGCAAAGCATAGCTCTTGCCATGATGATGACGCTGGCGCGCAGGTTTGAAGGGCTGCAGAATTCTTTCCCTTTTAGCTGGGCTACTGACAGCGGATTCAGTGGCGAAGACCTTGTATCGGATCTCCTGGGTTTTTACCGGGTTGTGGCATGCATGAGCGGCATTTTCAGCCACCTGAAACCAGTGAGTCAGGCGGATGCATTAAGACGCTGGGACCATTATGGAAAAATTGGCTCCTGGAAAAACGAAACCTTTAAGCCACTGCTTTTCCCTGACCCTATTCAATTCCCTAACGCCAAACCTCACTTTGGTCAGTTACCGATCTTCATGCGAAGCGTAACGCCCTATAATCGGTGGACATCAGAAGATGTTGGCATCATAGACCCGGACCGTGGCTTTATCCATTTTGGTAAGGGCATTTCAAAACTATGAAAAAATCGCTCAGGATTCTACTTTGCGTTCTCATTGCGTGTGTGGTCGGTATGGCCTATGGCTTGAATTATCTCCGTATGGAGTTTGCAGATAGCGCTAATTATACAGAGCACGACACGCTGGATTACGACTTTTATACGCCTGATTTACTCAAAAAGATGCCGCGCATTACTGATAACTATAGCTTTTATTACAGTAACGTATCAGGTCCTAACCCTGCACTGATTTTTCAGCTGAGGTTTATTGGCGCGACCAACGCAGATAAAATTAATGCGTTTATGAAAGAAAAGGGTTTCAAACAAAGCGAAGCGTGCAGTTTCGCAGGTGACTGCTGGACTGGCGACGATCCGCTTGTCACCGTGTCGATTGAAATTGAGGAACAACCGCGCACAGTTCTCGTTTCGATGGTAGATAAGCGAACCTGATTACCTCATAACATGCCTGCCAACAGATAATAAGCCAGACCGGTGATAGCTGATGAAATTCGTCATGAGGTATAAGCTCCGGATCTCTTTTCTTCATCCTGAATTAAAAAACCAACGTAAAAAAAGCGCCTTGCGGCGCTTTTTTTGTTACTGCTGCTGTGAAGTAGCTTTGCCCAATCAGGCCTGATTCGAATTCAGGATCAGCTGACCATTACGGTCGAGCGGGATGCGGGTGCCAGGGTCATTCTCCATGCGGATTTTGCCCTGCTGGTCGCCTATTTTATAGGTCACGTCATAACCCAGCATTTTTTCCTGTTTATCGTACACGGTTTTGCAGCGCTGCTCGCTGGTGGTGTATGTGTCACGATCCTGCAGCGCACCCTGTACCTGGTTACCGCCGTAGCCGCCTGCCAGCGCACCGGCTACGGTCGCGATATCCCGGCCGCGGCCACCGCCGAACTGGTGACCAATCACCCCACCGGCCACGGCACCCAGTACGGAACCGGCGATGCGGTTCTCATCCTGCACCGGACGACGGTGCGTGAGGGTAACGTTGCGGCACTCCTGACGCGGCTGCTTGATGCTCTCTTTGATTGGCGTTGCCGAAAGCACCTGAGCATACTGCGGGCCACGATCAAACACATCCATGCTGGCGACGGCGGCCACGCCCAACGCTGCTGCTACGCCGATTCCAATACCCGCTAACATTGATTTATTCACAGGAATGTCCTCCTGAAGTTGTTACCGCGCATTCCTGCCGCAACCCGATCCCGGGTTACCGAGGCATAACCGGCGTGCGCGCCGCGCCGTGTTCGTTGGCATAAGTTTTACAGATGGTCCGAAAATGCAACATCAGATTAATGGAGGAAACGCAGCGGAAAGCCAGCAGGACCAGCTTTTAGGAGAGTTCTGAGCGGCAGTGTCATTGCGCCGTAACCTGGCGCTGATTGAACGGCAATCAGCCGGTTACGGCAGCCGGGCACGCAGCGGGCGGTGGCTGCCGCCCGCCAGCGATTAATGCAGTTTGAGACGCGGACGCAGCACGCGGTTGAGGCTGCCGACCAGCATCATCAGACCGGTCTTGAAGTATCCATGGAGCGCAATCTGGTGCATACGGTACAAGGAGATGTAGACAAAACGCGCAATACGCCCTTCCACCATCATCGAACCGCGCATCAGGTTCCCCATCAGGCTGCCGACGGTACTGAAGCGGGACAGCGACACCAGCGAGCCGTGATCTTTATACACGTAGGCTTTGAGCGGCTTGCCTTTGCGCTGGGCGAGGATGTTTTCCAGCGCTCGCGACGCCATCTGGTGCGCCGACTGCGCGCGCGGCGGCACGAATCCGCCGCCCGGCAGCGCGCAGGAGGCGCAGTCGCCGATGGCGTAAATGTCGTCGTCCAGCGTGGTCTGCAGCGTCTCTTTGACCACCAGCTGATTAATGCGGTTGGTCTCCAGCCCGCCAATCTCTTTCATGAAGTCTGGCGCTTTAATACCGGCCGCCCACACCATCAGATCGGCTTCGATGAATTCGCCCCCTTTGGTATTCAGACCGTTGGCTGCTGCGCTGGTGACCATGGTTTGCGTCAGTACGCGCACGCCAAGCTTGCTCAGTTCCTGGTGCGCCGCTGCGGAGATGCGCGGTGGCAGTGCAGGCAGAATACGCTCGCCGGCCTCCACCAGCGTGACGTTGAGCGCGCTGCTGTCGAGACCTTTATAGCCGTAGCTGTGCAGCTGTTTCACTGCGTTATAAAGTTCTGCCGACAGCTCGACGCCGGTCGCGCCGCCGCCGACAATGGCGATATTGACTTTCTGCAGCTGCCCTTCGCTGGCAGAGAAGCGCAGGAACAGGTTGAGCATCTCATTGTGGAAACGACGCGCCTGATGCGGGTTGTCGAGGAAGATGCAGTGATCTTTCACGCCTGGCGTGCCGAAATCGTTCGAGGTGCTGCCCAGCGCCATTATCAGACGGTCATACGCCAGTTCGCGCTGCGGTACCAGTAGCCCACCCTCCGCGTCGCGGATCTCCGCCAGTTCAATGGTTTTTGTTTCGCGATTAATTTGCGTCAGCGAACCCAGCTGAAACTGGAAACCGTGGTTGCGCGCATGCGCCAGATAGCTGAGCGCATCAATACCTTCATCCATCGAACCGGTCGCCACTTCATGCAGCAGCGGTTTCCACAGATGGCTGTGGTTACGATCGACCAGGATGATCTCCGCCTTTTTTTTGCGGCCGAGTTTATGGCCGAGCTGTGTTGCCAGCTCCAGCCCTCCGGCACCGCCACCGACGATGACGATTTTTTCCATGCTTGTAGTCAATGAAGACCCCCTCAAAGTTGTAAACCAAAAGTTAATTAATGGTTATATAAAACCTTAATAAACATAGGGTTGGCGACATTTAATCGCGAGCTGAGGGCAGAATAGCACGGCATAATCATCCGGACATAAGAAAATTGATGTACATCAATCTTTGCACTGCATTATCAGAATGTTACACGTTTTGTGCGCCGCATCACACGGCGCAGCAGCACTCAGGCAAGGGTTTTGAACGCTTTGATGCGTTGCAGATGCGGGGCAATATTTTTGAATTTGTGGCTGGCCTCCTCGTCCCACACGATCTCGTAGTACGGGTGCAAGGCGGCCGCGCTGCGCTGATTATCCAGCGCTTCATCGTGACGTGACAAAATGGTCAGGCAGCGGTCGCGGTTCTTTTCACGGAAGTTGCTGACGCATTTGGTGGCGATATCAAGATACTCTTCCGGCCGGTCGATCTTGCCTTCCATGTTTTCATCAGGAAACAGGTTGGGATTGAATATCGCCTGGCGCATGCCGCAAAGGAAGCCGATGCGTTCTGCCCAGTAGCCGCCCAGGCCGACGCCACAAATCAACGGATGCGCATCGCTGCCCTGCTGGAGCAGTTTGTCGCACTCTTTCAGCAGAAACTGCATATCGTGTTTCGGATGGCGGGTGCTGTAGCTAATAAGTCTGACGTCCGGGTCAATAAACTGCAGCTGCAGCACCTTTTCATGGTTGCCCGGACTGTTGGAATCAAAACCGTGCAGATAGATGATCATGATTATCCTCAGCGTGGAGTGAGATCCGGGCAGCGGCGATTATCTGCCCGACGCTTTGTGCGCCAGCCAGCGATCCTGCAGGTCACTGAGCTGACGCTGATTTTGCCGCCAGCGCTCGCTGGCCTGCAAACTCTGACGGTCAAAACGTCCCTGATGGTATAACTGCGTGACGCGCGTCGCCTGGATCGGCGTCAAATTATCCAGCACGCTCACCGCGCCAGCACGCTGATTGCACACCAGGATCATATCGCAGCCGGCATTCAGCGACTGCTGAGCCCGTTCCGCGTAGCTGCCCATCACCGCCGCGCCCTCCATCGACAGATCGTCTGAGAAGATCACCCCGTTGAAGCCCAGCTCCTGCCGCAGCACCGTTTGCAGCCAGTAAGGCGAACCACTGGCCGGCAGCGGGTCCACTTCAGTATAGATAACATGCGCGGGCATCACCGCATCCAGCAGCTGCTCATCAATCAGCTGCTGGAAGATTGCCATGTCATGCTGGCGCAGCGTGGCCGCATCGCGCGTGTCGCGCGGCGTCTCTTTGTGCGAATCCGCGCTGACCGCGCCGTGGCCCGGGAAGTGCTTGCCGGTGGTTTTCATGCCGGCTTCGTGCATGCCGTGGATAAACTGGCGCGCCATCTGCAGCGCAATCGCCGGATCGGCGTGGAAAGCGCGATCGCCGATGGCCGCGCTGATGTGGCCGATATCCAGCACCGGCGCAAAGCTGATATCGATATCCATGGCGATCATTTCCGCCGCCATTTGCCAGCCGGCCTGCTGCGCCAGCTCGCCGGCGCGTGCCATGTCATGCAGCGCGGCGAATGATTGCATCGCAGGCAACTGAGTAAAACCGTCGCGGAAGCGCTGCACGCGTCCGCCTTCCTGATCAACCGCCACCAGCAGCCGGTTGCGCGACGCCGCGCGAATCTGGCGCACCAGCTCCGCCAGCTGCGCAACATCATGGAAGTTGCGGGCGAACAGGATCAGTCCGCCTGTCAGCGGATGTTGCAGAATTTCGCGCTCTTCGGCGTCCAGCTCGTAGCCTTCGACGTCCAGCATCAGCGGTCCGGGCGTTGTCATCGTCATGTTTCGGTTCCTGAATTAAAGATCCTGCCAGCTGGCCTGCGCCAGCCGTTGCAATGTTTGGTCATGGCTCTGCTCGGCGCGCAGCTGATACCAGCTGGCCATCAGCAGCTGCAGCCACGGCTGCCAGCGCCGGCTTTGACGCCGCAGCGCCGTGGCCGACAGCCGCGCCTCGGCGGCATAGTCGGTTATCCAGTAATCGTGTTCAGCGCCATCCACCGCGCCGATAGCGGCCAGCTCCAGCGCCACGTCGCCATCCGCAGCATATTCCCAGTCAATTAAACGCAGGCCATCCGGCGTGGCAATCAGATTGCCAGGGTGGACGTCCATGTGCAGCGGTGCCAGCCGCAGCGGCGACGGTTCGCCGCGCTGCAGCAACTGGTTTAAGCGCCGCTGCCAGCGCCAGTGTCGCTGCTGACACAGCTGCCAGTAGCGCTGCAGCAGCGGTGCCAGCCGTAAGCGATAACCGGTCAGCGGCTGGTGATGCAGGCGCAGCAGCAGCGTCAGCACCGCTGCGCGTTGCGCGCTGAACTGATCCGGCGACAGCACCTCACCGGGCAGCCAGCGCTGCAGCAGCCACGGCGCCTGCCACGCCAGTGGCTGCGGCGCCAGCGCCGTAGTACGCAGTTGACGCAGGATGCGGTATTCGCGCTGACGATCGACAAACGGGATGGGCTGCGACGGTGTCCGGCGCGCCAGCAGATCGCCCTGCTCGCTGCGTACCTGCACGCTGTTACCGCTCAGTCCTGGCAGCGCGAAAAAATGACCGGCAGCTTGCGCCGTCGGCCATTGTTGCTGAACCAGATGCTGCAGCCGGGGATCAGGGTTGTGCAACGCCGTTGCCCGACCAGATGATTTCGCCGGTCTGCACCAGCATCAGCTGCATCTGCAGCGCAGGGGCTTTCACATCGCCCTGCGCGTTGCTGTACAGCACATACTGCGCGTTGACGATGCGCGCCAGGCCAATCGCTTTGCTGCGCGAGTTGAGGCTATCCTCTGGCGACAGGCCGAGCGTTTGCTTCGCCTGATTAAGCTGATCGTTTGAGACCAGGCTGAACTTGCCGTTATTGGCCAGCGCGTTCTCAATCGCTGCCGTGGCTTTTTCCGTTTGCAGCGAGCCGTTGGTGCTGTTTTTGATGCGATCCACCAGCAGCACGCTGCCCGGATTGACGCCCGCCGACTGCACCATATTGGCGACTAACGGCTGGACGCTGGCGTTCCAGTTGATGGTTTTCAGCTTCGGCGGCTGCGGCACAGTTTGCGGCGGCGGCACCGGCTGCGCGGGCGGTTGCTCTGGCTGGGTTGGTGTGGTCGGCTGCGTCGGTTCAACCGGCGCCGGGGTTTGTTGTTTCACCACACAACCGGTGAGCATCAGCGCAAACAGTAGCGCGCCGGAACGTTGTACACTGCGAATCACAGGTTACTCCTCAAAGATAAAGATAGAGACGCACCTTGCTGGCGGTCGGGTTACCCATTTGCGAGGCCACTTCTACGCTGCCGTGCGCCGGTACGGTTTGAGTCTGCGCCGGCTCCTGCGGCTCAATCTCCAGCCCTTTGTCATCGTACCAGTAGAAACGATAGTGCACGGTGACCGGCGTTTCACGCAGATTTTGCAGCACGCTGGCGGCGCGCTGCTGGCCGTCGCGGCTGGTCAGCGCGGGCTCATCGGTGATGATGCCCGCCGACAGTACGGCAGACTCCATCACCAGCGACTGGGAGGTGTTGATCATCGGCTTATCGCTGCTGCAGCCCACCAGGGTCAGCAACAGCAAGCCGCTCAGCCATTGACGCATCACAAGGTCCGCCTGAGGTTAGATGGCCAGCATCGGGCCCAGCGGCTGTCCGCCGACCAGGTGCATATGAATGTGGTAAACCTCCTGCCCACCGTGACGGTTGCAGTTGATGATCAGGCGATAGCCATCCTCGGCGATGCCTTCATCACGGGCAATTTTTGCGGCGGCGGTAACCATGCGGCCCAGCGCCTGCTCATGCGCCGCCTGTACATCGTTGGCGGTCGGAATCAGTACGTTGGGGACAATCAGTATATGGGTAGGCGCTTTGGGCGCGATATCGCGGAAGGCGGTGACCAGTTCGTCCTGATAAACCACGTCGGCGGGAATTTCGCGACGAATGATTTTACTGAAAATGGTTTCTTCAGCCATGGTGCAGTTCCTTAAGCCTGAGTTCAGTCAGGCAGTATGCGTGAGGAATTCCGTTTCTTTCAACCTCAGGACCACTTTTCTTCATTAAATGGCTGCCTTTGCATCACTTTTTCACGCTGGCGCGTCACTGCGGGCGGTGTCTGGCGGCAGTAAAATAAAAAACCCCTCGGATGAGGGGTTTTGTCGCACCGAAGTTGCAGTGCGGTGAAGCGGCGGCAGAGGAGTAAAGCGTCCCGCGACAGGGATGTCGCGGGCCGAGCCCCAGGGATGGTGTTGGCGTCTTTACGATCTGACGCCGCTTCACCGCACCGGCCCGGCCTGCCGTCATGTCACTTACATACTGCGGATATAGTCATCCATCTCGGTTTTCAGGTTATCGGACTTGGTGCCGAAAATCGCCTGCACACCGGAACCGGCCACCACCACACCACGTGCGCCGAGGTTTTTCAGTTCAGCCTGATCCACCTTCGCTACGTCCGCCACGCTGACACGCAGACGGGTAATACAGGCATCAAGGTTAGTGATGTTCTCTTTGCCACCGAACGCCGTGACCAGCTTGCCCGCCATTTCACTGCCGGTCGCGCTGCTCTGCTCAATCGCCGTATCTTCACGACCCGGGGTTTTCAGATTCAGTTTTGCGATCAGCACGCGGAACACGGTGTAGTACACCAGACCGTAGATGATACCGACAATCGGGAACAGCCAGATTTTGCTGCTGTTGCCGCTCAGCACGATGAAGTCGATCAGACCGTGTGAGAAGCTGGTGCCATCACGCATGCCCAGCAGAATACAGATTGGGAACGCCAGGCCCGCCAGGATGGCGTGGATCACGTACAGGATCGGTGCCACGAACATGAACGAGAACTCGATCGGCTCGGTGATACCGGTCAGGAACGAGGTCAGCGCAGCGGAGATCATGATACCGCCCACTTTGGCGCGGTTTTCAGGTTTAGCAGAATGCCAGATGGCGATAGCCGCAGCCGGCAGACCGTACATCTTGAACAGGAAGCCGCCAGACAGTTTACCGGCAGTCGGGTCACCCGCCATGTAGCGCGGAATGTCACCGTGGAAGACCTGACCAGCCGCGTTGGTGAATTCACCAATCTGCATCTGGAAAGGAACGTTCCAGATGTGATGCAGACCAAACGGCACCAGCGCACGCTCAACTACACCGTAAATACCGAACGCCACCACCGGGTTCTGATAGGCCGCCCACTGGGAGAAGTCCTGAATCGCGGTACCAATAGGTGGCCAGATGAAGGACAGCACCACACCGGTGAAAATCGCGGTCAGACCGGAAATGATTGGCACAAAGCGCTTACCGGCGAAGAAGCCGAGGTATTCCGGCAGCTTGATGCGGTAGAAACGGTTGAACATGTAGGCCGCAATCGAACCAGCAATAATGCCGCCCAGCACCCCGGTATCGGCGAGGTGTTTGGCTTCGATCTCGGCTGCCGGCAGATGCAGCACCAGCGGCGCGACCACAGCCAGGGTTTTCACCATAATGCCGTAGGCGACCACGGCGGCCAGCGCCGACACGCCGTCGTTATTGGTAAAGCCCAGTGCCACACCGATCGCAAAGATCAGCGGCATGTTAGCAAATACCGAACCACCCGCTTCGGCCATCACGTGGGAAACCACTTCCGGCAGCCAGCTGAAGTTAGCAGAACCAACACCTAACAAAATACCGGCAATCGGCAGAACCGATACCGGCAACATCAGCGATTTACCTACCTTTTGCAGGTTCGCAAATGCGTTCTTGAACATAGAAGCTCCTGAGTATGAGTGCATTTTTTAGCGCAGTGCGCATGGCAAAGGGGGAGGATCCTTAGCCGGGGTGACGCTGAGCGTCTTTTGATTTATTACGAAGGGTAAAATAAATGACGACACGTTACTTTGACGGCTATCACGTTTCACCAAACACAGCGCTGAAATTTCAGTCATTTCTTACTGACTTGCTGCTATAAACAGCAATAAATCACTGCCTGCGCCGCGAAACACGCAGCGCAGATGAGTGATTTCAGATTAATTACAGAGTTTGAAATAAAGCGCGTTAGCCGCCGAGTCGGCTCATCGGCACCTTAAACAGGCGGGAGAAGTTTTCCGTGGTGGCGGCCGCCAGGGTCGCAAGATCGACGCCCTTCACCACGGCCATATACTCAGCCACGTCGCGGGTGAAGGCAGGCTGGTTTTCTTTGCCGCGATGCGGTACCGGGGCCAGATAGGGTGAATCGGTTTCAACCAGAATGCGCTCCAGCGGTACATAGCGCGCTGCTTCGCGGATCTGTTCAGCGTTGCGGAAGGTCACAATGCCGGAGAAGGAGATGTAGAACCCAAGATCCAGCAGCTGCGCCGCCGTCTCTTTGTCTTCGGTGAAACAGTGCAGCACGCCGCCGCACCGCTCTACCTGCTCTTCACGCAGAATGGCCAGCGTGTCTTCGCGCGCATCGCGGGTGTGCACAATAATCGGCTTGTTCAGCGCAATGCCGGTGCGGATATGCTCACGGAACGAGGCCTGCTGCTGCGCTTTGGTCTCCTGCTGGTAAAAATAATCCAGCCCGGTTTCGCCCAGTGCAATCACCTGCTCTTCCGCCGCCAGACGGCGAAACTCTTCCACGTCATACGGCGTTTCCTGATTGAGCGGATGCACGCCGCAGGCCAGCGCGATGTTGTCGCGATCGCCGACCAGCTGTTTGATTTTGTAGTAATCCGGCAGCGTGGTGGCAATCGCCAGCATGAATTTCACATCCCGCGCCGCCGCTTTGGCAATCACGTCATCCAGATCGCGGTGCTGGGTTTCATAATCAAGGCCATCAAGATGGCAGTGCGAATCAACAATAAACATACATCTCTCTTTTACCCTTAGCCGACCGTCGCGGGAGACAGCAAACGTCCCCAGGCAAGCAGACAGTCGGTCAGAATCAGTTCACGATTAAGCGCCGCCACGTGCAGCAGCTGCTCGCGACACTGCAGCCACTGCTGCACGCTCGCATTCAGCGCGCTGCTGCTGAACTGCTGCGCCAGCTGCGTCACCACGTCCGGGCGATCGCCATTACTCAGCCAGTTGCTGGCGCCCTGCTGCACCTTCATCGCATCCACCAGCAGCGAAAGCAGCCAGCCGAGGCGAACCGCCACATCGTCGCTGTTGAGCGCCGGCAACAGCTGCAGAATATCGCCGCTCAGTGCGCTGTTCAGGCTGTCGCACAGCGTTTGCCGTGCCTGCCAGCGGTCCGGCTGTAACAAGGCCAGCGCCGCAGCAGGTGCCCCGTTGCTCAGACGCAGCGCCGCGCGCAGTATCGCTTCCGGCTGCGGCTGCTGTTTCTGCAGCCATTGCAGGCTGTGCGTCTCTTCCGGCGGCGAAAGATGCCATGTCATGCAGCGGCTGCGCAGCGTGGCCAGCAGTCGCGACGGCTCGCGCACGCTGAGGAAAAACCAGCAGTTGGCGGGCGGCTCTTCCAGCGTTTTCAGTAGCGCGTTGGCCGCGGCTTCGGTCAGTTGCGTCGCATCCGGCAGCCAGACAATTTTCGCGCCACCCTGCTGGGCAAAATGGTACAGCTTCTCACTGACGTCGCGAACCGCATCAATGCCGAGCGAGGCTTTTCCCTTTTCCGCTTCCAGCCGATACCAGTCCGGATGGGTGTTTGCCTGCATCAGCTGGCAGCCGTGGCACTGACCGCAGCTTTTCAGTCCCTGCGGCTGCTGACACATCAGCCAGCGGCTGACGCCCCACACCAGCGCATCGTCGCCCATGCCGTCGATGGCCTGAATCAGCAGTGCATGATGTGCCTGTCCACTCTGATGGCGGGCAATGATCTGTCGGTACGGCTGGTTCAGCCACGGATACCAGTTCATGCCGCCTGACCTGCCAGCCACTGACGCAGCACGGCTTTAAGTGACCCTGTCACATTCTCAATCGGTTGTGTCGCATCGATGCTTTTGATGGTTGGATCGGCAGCGGCCAGCGCCTGGTAGCGTTCGCGCGTGCGGGTAAAAAAGTTCAGCGACTCCTGCTCAATGCGATCCAGTTCGCCGCGCGCCCGGGCACGCTGCAGGCCAATCTCCGGCGTGACGTCGAGATAGAGCGTCAGGTCGGGACGAAAATCGCCCAGCACCGCATCGCGCAGCGTGGTCATCAGCTGAGTGTCGAGTCCGCGACCACCGCCCTGATACGCCTGCGACGAAAGATCGTGACGATCGCCCACTACCCAGGCACCGCGTGACAGCGCCGGTTTGATGACGTTTTCTACCAGCTGCACCCGCGCGGCATACAGCATCAGCAGCTCGGCTTTATCACTCACCTGTTCGCCATCAATGCCCTGTTTCACCAGCACGCGCAGCTGTTCGGCCAAAGGCGTGCCGCCCGGCTCACGGGTAAAGACCACGTCTTCAATACCCTGCTCATGCAGGACCGCGACCACCGCCTCACGCGCGGTGGTTTTGCCCGCGCCTTCCAGCCCTTCGATGACGATAAACTTACTTTTCATTTTTTTCCTTCATCGCCAGCCGGTAAACCTGCACGGCTTTATTATGACTGGCCAGATTGGTGGTAAAGGTGTGACCGCCTTTGCCATCCGCGACGAAATAGAGGTAATTGGTCTTCTCCGGATGGGCCGCCGCTTCCAGCGAGGCGCGCCCCGGCATGGCAATCGGTCCCGGCGGCAGGCCGCTGATGGTATAGGTATTGTACGCGGTCGGGGTCTCAAGATCCTTGCGCGTCAGCGTACCGGTATAACTGTCGCCCATCCCGTAGATCACCGTGGGATCGGTCTGCAGTTTCATACCGGTGCGCAGGCGATTGATGAATACCGAGGCAACGCGCGCGCGCTCTTCGCTGACGCCGGTCTCTTTTTCAATAATCGACGCCATGGTGACCATCTGCTGCGGTGTTTTATACGGCAGACTGGCCATCCGCCCCTGCCAGATCTCATCCACCAGCTTGTTCATGCGCGCGTGCGCCCGCTCCAGCAGTGCCACATCGCTGGTGTTGGCAGTATACAGATAGGTATCCGGATAGAAACCGCCTTCCAGCTGGCTGACATCAAGCTTAAGCGCGGCCGCAACGCTGGCAAATTCATCATCCGGCAGCGTGTGTTTAAGGTATGGCGCTTTACGCAGCTCAGCCAGCCACTCTTTCAGCCGGGAACCCTCGACAAAGCGCAGCGGAAATTGCGCCTCTTTGCCGCTGGCCAGCAGTTGCAGTAGCTGGCGCACCGTCATGCCGGTCTCAAGGCGATACGTCCCGGCTTTGAAGTTAGCCAGATCGGGCTCCAGCTTCAGCAACGGGCCAAACCAGATGCTTTGCGGAATGATGTGCTGGCTTTCCAGCTGCGCTTCCAGCACCACGCGACCGCTGCCGGCCGGCAGGGTATACAGGGTTTCCTGATGAATGGTTAATGGCGTCGCGGCAAAGCGTTTAATCTGCCAGTAGCTCAATGCGGCAGCCAGGCCAGCAATGACTACGGCGCCAGCAACTATTTTTTTCATTCGGGTCATGATGCTTCCATCGTCTGGCAACTGGCGAGCAGTTGCTGGTACAGCGTGCGTGCGGAAAAGGTGACGTCGTCAATTTGCCGCACGGGTAATACTGGCATCAGCGCGTTACAGATCACCACTTCATCGGCGCTTAACACCACCGACCGGCTGGCCTCCACCTGCTGGCAGTCGTGACCGGCCTGGGCCAGCTGCGCCAGCAGATAACGACGCATGATGCCATCAACGCCCGCCTGCGCGAGGCGCGGCGTGAAAATGGCCTCACCGCTGCGCCAGAATAAATTGGCCGCACAGCATTCCACTACCGTCCCGGCGGTGTCAAGCACCAGCGCTTCGTCAGCGTCGCACGTGTCCAGCTGCTGGCGAATCAGCACCTGCTCCAGCCGGTTGAGATGTTTGATGCCGGCCAGCAGCGGGTTCTGCGCCAGCCGCACCGGGCTGGTCACCAGCCGCGCGCCCTGCTGCTGCAGCGTGGCGTAGTGCTGTGGCCAGGGCGCGAGCGCGATGATACGCGTGGGTTGCGTGCAGCCGGCGCGACTGTAGCCGCGTCCGCCCGCGCCGGGCGTCAGGATCACTTTGAGCACTGCTTCGCGCTGGCCCGCCGCCGCGCGGCGCATCTCTTCCGCCAGTAAGGCGCGGTCCGGCGCGGCCACCAGCAAACGCTGGCAGCCGTCCTGCAGACGCTGCAGATGCGCCTCCAGCAGCTGGATATGGCCCTGTTTGACTGCCGCGGTGGTGAAACAGCCGTCACCAAACTGCACCGCGCGGTCGCGGGCAGAAAGGGTGTCCTGTGCCACTCCGTTAATCCACATGCGCTTCTCCTCTGCCGCTGGCGTCAGCGTTGAATAGCACTGTGGCGCGTAACATTCCACGCCACTGCGTGACAAAATATAAAAAAGGCCCGCATTGCGGGCCTCTGTTCGGCTGGATAGCGCTTATACCTTGCGGAAGATCAGCGAGCCG
>Ga0268256_1001415_pt1 | contig 14544 bp, 19 predicted proteins | sample AgamicAtAmrz_FD_200247 | JGI IMG/M metagenome (GOLD analysis project Ga0268256, IMG submission 200247) | Agave microbial communities from Guanajuato, Mexico - At.Am.rz (v2) (version 3) | ecosystem: Host-associated > Plants > Roots > Rhizosphere | place: Guanajato, Mexico | collected 2012-06-07
GACAGGAAATAGCCCTTGATGCAGTTGAGGCCGCGATTGACCTCCGCCTGCATGTCGCCATGGGTGGCGACGACCTTGCCTTCCTTGACGCCGACCATGACGCCGCAGCCCGTGCCGCAGAAACGACAGGGCGCCTTGGACCACTTGATCTGCAATGCGGAAACCCCGCCCGGCACCGGCTGGGCGGCGGCCGGCAGCGCAATGCCCGCCGTTGCCGCCGCAATGCCGGCGGCATGGGCCTTCAATAGATCACGCCGCGTCAGTTCGCTGCTCATCGCCGCTTGTCTCCTCTGTGTCGACGTGTTCGAAAACCATGTTGGCGGCAATCACACCGTCGAGTGTCGAAATATAAGTGAGCGTATCGCCCAGCATGCCGGTGCTCGTGCCGTCTATGACGATGACGATCTTGCCGTTGCCCTCGCCATGAACCTCGACATTGTCCAGCGTTGAAAGCGTTGCCAGCACGGCGTCCCGCATCTGCGGCATCACCGCCACCACGGCACTTGAAACATGATACCGGCCTGTATTTTCAGGCATATTGCATCTCCGTGGCTCTCTCTTTGATCTCGATCACACTGGCCGGACAGACGGACACGCAGGCCCCGCAACCGGTGCAAGCATCTTCCAGCAGTTCCGGAACGAAGGGGCCGCCACGGCGGGGCCGAAACCGGATGGCCTCGGTCGGACAGGCATCGCGGCAGGCCTGACAATCGATATTGCCGAAGGCGAGACACCCCTCACCGATCGCCATGACATGATCGAAGCGCTGTGCCGCGGGGGCGGCAAAGACAGGCTCGGGACAGGCCTCCGCACATTTGCCGCAAAAGGTGCATTCCCCGGCGGAGAAATCCACGGAAGGCAAACCGTCCGCCATGGCGATTATGCCGGTGGGACAGGCCTCGACGCATTTTGCGCAACCGCTGCACGCGGCGAGGTCGCTCAACGCGACCCCGGGGGGACAGATACGCGGTCTATTTTTTTGCCCACCGCGCAGGAAATCGCGGCGGCTGAGAGAGACTTCCATCATCATCTCGCCCTCAATGTCCGGGCGGCCCCGGCGGGCCGTAAATGATCTGGAACATCCAGACGATAAAGCCATATGCTCCGACAAATCCGACCGCCAGAATGGGCCAGATTCCGAAGGCCAGAACGGCGAAGGTCACAAGTTCCTTCGTGCGGCTTGGCTTTTCATCTGCGTGTTGAGGCGCGACTATTTTAGGCATATTCGCGTTTCCCTATTCGATTGGAGTGATAATCGACCAAAAAGAAAATATGTTCAACCATCTGATTTTATTGATTATTTATCAAAACTAACATTCATCAATATCCCTCTTCTAAGTCACTGATTTCACATTGTGCTTTTGCCGAAAAAATAAACAAATTCGCCGGAACAGTGATGTCGGCGCAGGGGGGCAAGGTCTCGCTCATCCGCATGCCCCCGCCTCATCGACGCCAGGCGCGCGCATGAAAGGCAGAAAGCCCTGCAACCAGACCCCGAAGCTCGCCGCCCACAAAGCGGCGCTGGGGCCATGGTGATAGGGTGACAATGTTGCGGCAAAATCGAATTCCGGCAGGATGCGGACCAGACCGGCCATCACCATCAGAAGGGCGGCCACATGCGCCTGCCATGGCAGATGCGTCAGATTGCGGCCCGTATGCCGCAGCCCGGCAATGATGAAGACGGCCATGATGGCGCATCCCAACGCCCCGACCGACAGCAGATGCAGCCCCGCGGCGGGCGTGACGGGAAAACCGAGCCGTGTCGCGCCGAGCGCCAGAAAACCCGCGCCTGCAAAGGCGTTGCCGAGGCCAAGCAACAGCACTTCGGTCTTGAAGACGGCGCGCCCGATGAACCATTCGGCCAGCCGGTCGAAAAAGGCGGCGCCGGCCGCGAGCGAAAGCCAGGCGCAGATATCGCTTTGCGGAAAGAAAAGCTTCGCCGCCATGTAAAGCGTCACCATGGCGCCTGCCATATGCTGGCGGCCGGGATGCGGCCGGTAAGGCGTGGTCTCGCCACCCGGATCGAGCGCCAGATTGATGACGACCACATTGATACGCGCGGCGGAAAGTGAAAACAGCACGGTGAAAATGCACAGCGCCGCCTCCAGAAAGCGGGATGCAAGTTCGAGATCGCCGCTCCACCAGGCATAACGCACACCCGCTTCAGCCGCCGTAAACAGAAGAAGCCAGATAAGGAACGCCAGGTGCTTCGCCGTGCGCCGCGCCAGCATCGCCCTGCCGATGAGAATCGAGAGCGCGAGCAGAAAGGCGAGATCGAAAAAACCTGCAAACAGGTTCCATGCCTCCATCCCGAGAAAGCCGATAAGGCGGCCCGGCAGCCAGAGACCGGCGAGATGAAGCAGCGTTCTTCCCTGCGCCGGCTTCGTATCCGTCCATTCCGGCACCGCCGAGCCAAGAAAACCGGCAAGCGCCATGCCATAGGTGCCGAAGATCATTTCATGGGCGTGCCATTGCGATGCAGGCACCGCATCGGCGAAAGGCAGGGCATAACCACCGATGACGATCCACAGGAAGGGCCAGCCCGCGCCGTGCAGGGCGGCCAGAGGGAAAAACAGCCGCAGGGCTTCGGAAAGGATGGGGGGCTGCCTCATCGCACCCGCTCCTTTGCCGAAAACAGTTCGGCGAAGGCCGGGCTCTCGGACAGGCGTTCCGCTTCGTCGAAAACCGCCCGCGCCATGCGCCGGCCCGGCGAACCGGCGGGCTTATGCGCGGCAATGACGCGGCCATCGACGCCGGAGAGCACGATCAGCCGGTCGGCAACCAGCAACGCCTCATGAAGATCATGGGTGACGAGAAGGGTGGAAAAACCGCGCCGCCGGGCGGCGCCCACCAGAAGCTCCTGCAAATGACGGCGCAGGCCGACATCGACGGCGCTGAAGGGCTCGTCCAGAAACAGCATGTCCGGCTCCACGGCGAGCGCCCGCGCAACGCCGGCGCGCTGGCGCATGCCGCCGGAGAGTTCCACCGGATATTTGCCGAAATCCGCCGCCTCCAGACCGACTTCCAGCGCAAAAAGGCCTGCCCTTTCGCGCCGCTCCCGTTTCGGCATGCCGGCCGCCGCAAGGCCGTAGGCGATATTGTCGATAAGCGTCATCCACGGCAAAAGCCTTGGCTCCTGAAACACCAGCCCCTGCCGGCGATAATGGCGGTGCACGCGGCCGCGAACAGGATCGATGATACCAGCCGCGATCTGCAAAATCGTCGTCTTGCCGCTGCCGGAGGGGCCAAGCAGCGCCACGGTTTCCCCGGGCGCTATGCCAAGATCGAAATTCTCGAACAGGCTGCGACCGAGAAAGGCGTGGCCGACATGTTCGAAGCGCAGGATGGAACGGTCGCTCATCGTTTGACACCCCATGGCAGCCCGGCGGCGCGCCAGCGTTCCAGCGCCTCGCGCAGCAGATGCAGCAGGCCGTAATCGGTCAGCAGCGCCAGCGCGACGGTGATGGTGAGCCAGGCGCTGACCTGTGCGATGTCGAACAGCGCGCGTGCGGTGGCCAGTTCGCCGCCAATGCCGCCGGAATTCGAAAGGAGCTCGGCCATGACGGTTACTTTCCACGCGCTTCCCGCCGTCGTCGTCCAGGCCGGGAAGAGGTAGGAGAGCACATGCGGCATGGTGACGGTGCGCAGCCGGTAAAACCACGGAGCGCCGAAGGCCTGCGCCATCACCTCCAGCTGACGGTCCCGCTTGGCGACACCTTCCAGCGCACCGGCAAAGGACACGGGAGCCGAGGCGATGATGACGGTCATGACAGCCGTGCCCCCCGACGAGCCGAACCAGATGAGCGCAAGCACGATCCAGCCGATGGGCGGCACGCCGAGCAGAACGGTGACGACAGGCTTCATCAACCGCATGGCCGCGAAGGAATAACCCGCCAGCACGCCCGCCACCGTGCCGATGCCGGCGGCGATGGCAAAGCCGGTCAGGGCCCTGACGGCGCTCTGCGACAGGATGGCGAAGAAATCCGGCCGCGCCGCCAGAAGCCCCATTGCCGCGAAGGTCTCCCCCGGTGAAGGCAGGATGAAGGAGCCATAAATCTCATGCCCGGCCTGCCAGGCGGCGAGAAAACAGAAAATGCCTGAAAGCCCGGCCCAGCCCGCCCAGAGATAGCGGCCCATCCAGCCAAGACTTTCGAGAATGCGGTTCATGCCTGCTACACCAGATAAAACCCGTCATCCGGCAGCCGGCCGCCGATGATTGCTGGGTCGGCCTTGGCAAGCTCATCGTAGAACGCCTCGAGATCGGCGCGCGCAGCGCTTGCCTTCAGGGCGCACAGATGACTTGTCGGAAAGGAGGCGGCGATGATTTCCGGCGGGAAACCCAAGGCATCGGCGGCCGCAGCGGCCGCCGTCTTCGGGTCGGCTACGGCGCTGGCGAGCGCCGTCTCCATTGCGCCCTGCAAAGCCTCGATGCCGGCCCTGCCGAGTTTTTGCTGGACCGGCGATGTCAAGGCGAGGCCGGCCTGCGGAATTTCAGCCTTGCCGGCCACCTTCGCCCATTCCCGCTGAATATCGATGGTGCGATGGACGGTCATGAAAAACGACTTCGCCTTGATGAGCACAGCGGTCGCGGCCGGCTCGCTCAGCAGGGCGGCATCCACCCGTCCCGTCAGCAGCAATTGCACGGCTTCCGGCGGCGAGGCGGCATATTCCAGCTTGATGTCGCCGGGCTTCAGGCCGTTTTCAGCAACAAGGCGGCGCAGCACGAAATCGGGCATGTCGTTCTTGAACGGCAAAGCGAGGGTCTTGCCGGAAAGGCTTTGCAGGGAATTCAGCGTCCCGTCTTTCGAAACGATATAGAGCAGGCCCGTGGTCAGCACGTTCAACAGCCCGAGGCCGAGGCCGCGATTGTGGAGATTGGCGACGCCGTAGCTCGGCATCACCATCGCTCCCATGGAGCCGGAGGCGACGGCGGCACGCATTTCATCCGGGGTTTTCCAGGCTTTGAAGACGGCTCCGGGTGCGACATCTTTCAGGAACCCGCCCTTTACCGCATGGGCCAGCACGGCCGACGGCGCGGCCGGAGGGCCATAAAAGGTGAGCGGCGCTTCCGCCTTCGCAACATGCGGTGCGGCAAGTGTCGCGACCGCGAGCCCGGAAAAGGCTGAAAGAGCCTGACGACGGGTGAGATGGGCCATGGTCCTGATCCTTTCGCGCCGGAAGCGCCATGATGCGCGTGACGCCCGCTCAGACCTGTCTTCCGGTCCCGGCGCGTCACCAACCCGGAAATGACATTTTGCAAGCGCCCGCTCTTTGCGCAGGATCAAACAGGGCCGAAAACAAGGATTTATTCACCCTTCTTGAGTGAGAGCGCGTCCCGCAGGATTCGTGAACCCTCCTGGGCGGCGGCAGCGATATCGAGAAACATCAGGCTTGCGGTTTCGACCACACCTTCATCCACCGTGTCGTCTTCGGCGAAGTCGCAGAGCATCTCGGTCAGGAGCGCTATCTTGCGCCGCTCCTCGCGGGCGGCGGCCAGAAGCTTGACGATATTGCGCTGGCGCTCGAAATCCTCCAGCTCGCGCAGCGCCTCGTGCACCCTGTCGCGGCAGCCGCAATCAAGCGCGCTCTGCAAGACAATGTCGCGCACCAGATGGATTGCCGCCGCGATATCCGCTCCGCCCGGCGTCGCTGCGGACAGCGTTTGCTCACTTTGCCCGTTCGTCGTCATGCGTTCACCCCATGCGCCGTGTTGCGGGCGCGGGCGATCCAGGCCGCCCCTTCCTGCCCGTGGTGAAAACCATTGGAAAAGGGCACGTCCGGATAGATTTGCCCGAGATGGGCAAGACCGTCCTCCGCCTCCCGTCTGCCGGCCAGAACGTCGTCATGGATATGCGCCACCGCAACCATGTCGCAGTCCTGCGGCGACAGCCGGAAGCGGGAAATGCCGGCGGCCGCCAGATCCTGCAATTCGCCAAGCAGCGACTGGCAGGTGTGCGACACCGTCTGCACGCCGTTCAGCGCCAGAAACGACTGCCGGTCGAGCGTGCGTACCGGCAATCCATCCGGGTCGTCACCGCAGACGAACTGGCAATTATCCTTGATATTGCCCTTGGCGCGGGCATGGGCGCAGCGTGCCGAAATGGCGAGCGGCAGGCGGCCGAAGGCGAAGACTTCGAAGTCCACATCCGGCGTCTCCCCCACGATGCGCTCCACCGAGGTCACCGGCAGTTCCGGTGGCAAGCAGATGGCGCTTGCCCCACGCGAGGCGAGCAACCGCGCGGTGGCGGCATTATAGACATTCACCATCGGCCCAACGACATGCGGCGTGCCATGCAACATGCCGAGCGCGGAAAGATCGTTCGCCTCGACCGGATAGGGGCTATCGGCGATCAGGCCGCGCAGGTGGCGGCTTTCCCGCTCCAGCGTCACCAGCGAAAGCGTCGAGAGGATCACCTGCTTTCCCGCATTCTCCAGCCGCTCGATCACCTCGGCCAGATGCGGTTCGGTAAAATGGAACCGTTTGGAACAGACGGTTTCGCCGAGATAGACATGACTGACGGGCGCCTCATCGGCGATGCGGAAATAGAAATCGCGCCATTTCTCGCCCTGCCAGAGATAAAGCACCGGGCCGAGCGCCAATGTAGCCTTTGCAGTTTTTGCCATCGCCATCATCTCCAGCGTTTCTCATAAGCACCGACAGTTGTGCGCTGGCCTTCACTTAACAGCCGCAGGCGCGAGAGCAGCCGTCCCCGTTCTTCGGCACTGGCGGCCAGCGCCCGGTGCAGGGTGGACACCACTTCCGCCACATAGGCCTTGCCGCGCTGGCGGCCCTCGATCTTCAGCGCGCTGACCCCCGCTTCGCGCAGCGCATCGATCTGGTCCATCACATCAAGCGACACCGGGTCCTCAAAGGCATAGGACTTGTCATCGGCAATCTCGAAACGGCCCTTGCAGAGCGTCGGATAACCCGCTGCTTCGCCTTCCGGAAAGCGGTTGATGGTATAGTCGCCGAGTTCCGACACCAGCTCCTGGCCGTCCTGCCGATAACGCACATGGCTTGCTGGCGAGCAGACGCCGTTCATGTTGGGTGATTTTCCAGTGGCGTAAGACGAGAGCGAGCAGCGCCCCTCCGCCATGACGCAGAGGCCGCCGAACACGAAGATTTCGATCTCGCAGCGGATTTGCCGCGCCAGCCGGGCGATGTCGGAAATCGTCAGCGTGCGCGGCAGCACCACGCGTTTCGCACCGAAGGCATCGACGAGGAAATTCACCGCATCGGCATTGGAGGCCGAGGCCTGCACGGAGACATGGATGCGCTGCTGCGGATGATGTTCCGCCACATGCGCCATCAGGCCGAAATCGGCGAGGATAAGCGCATCCGCCCCCGCTTTCACGGCATCGGCCGCGCCGCGATACCAGATATCCTCATTGCCTGCGCGCATGAAGGTGTTGAGCGCCACGAAGGTCTGCACGCCGCGTTTCTTCGCATAGGTAATGGCTTCGGCAAGCTCTTCGCGGGAAAAATTGAGGCCGGGAAAATTGCGGGCATTGGTTTCATCGCGAAAGCCGCAATAGACAGCGTCCGCCCCGGCATCCACGGCCTCGCGGAAGGCGGCGGGCGTTCCCGCAGGACAGATCAGCTCCATGCCGCACATCCACGCGTTTCGGGAAGAACATGGCCGCGCAGGCGGTTCGCAAGCCCCGTTACCACCGGCGAGAAAGGCCCGGCAAAGGCACCGAGATCACGAGGCAGATCAATGCCGCTGTCATCGAGCGCATTGCGCAGCGCGAGCATCGCCTCCATGTCGCCGGTGACGCTGAGATCACGCGAAAAGAACAGCGCATCGGCGTCCTGCCGCCCCTCCATCAGCGCCAGCAGCATGAAAAGCGGCCCTTCCACCGCCGCATCCACCTTCGGCAGGCGGCCCTTTCGGCTGACGGTGATGGCAGGATGCGCCGGCTCGACCATGAAGGCGAAGGGCAGATCGACCGGCAGGAAGGCATAGCGTTTGCCGCTATGCTCACCGAGCCGGCCGAACAGATCAGGATGCCGTTTCATGATCTGCGCCAGCATCGCCGCCGTCGCTCGCTGCACCATGGCAAGGGGCAGAAAATTCATGGGGGTAGCGATGGCGGCGGGAAACGGTCTCATAAATGGTCCTGTCAGATCAGTTGCGGGCAGGAACCTAACCGCAGCGCGCCAGCGCCGGTTTGAGCGAACGCAAAGACAGAGAGATTTTCGGGTGCGACTTCACAAAAGCCGCTATAAATCATTCACTTGCGAAGCGAAGGAGGCCGCCCATGTCCGATATAAGGATCAAACGGATTTACGATGCCGCCAGCGATGAGGACGGCGCACGCATTCTGGTGGACCGGCTGTGGCCGCGCGGCATGCGCAAGGAAACCGCACAGCTTTCGCTGTGGATGAAGGAAATCGCGCCCAGCAACAAATTGCGCAAGAATTTCTCGCATATGCCGTCGCGTTTTGCCGAATTCACCGGGCACTATCATGAGGAGCTGGCCGCCAATCCCGATGCCGTGGCGCGCATGAAGGAGCTGATGGCGAAGGGCCGCGTCACGCTGCTTTATGCCGCCCATGATACCGAACACAACCACGCCCTCGTTCTTGCCGACTATCTTCGTTCGCACTGAAGCCGCATTTGCGGTAGCGCAAGGACATGCCGCACCGCCACCGGCAAACAGGCGGCATGAGAGACGAGAAAACAGAAACTAAACCCGCCCACGCAGCCGATCTGCGCGGTTTCGTCCGGTTGCTGGAAGAACGCGGGCAGCTGCGGCGAATCCGCCAGCCAGTCTCACTGGTGCACGAAATCACCGAAATCCACCGCCGCGTGCTTGCCGATGGCGGGCCGGCGCTGCTGTTCGAGCAACCCGTCGGCCATGAGGGCAAGGTGCGGGACATGCCGCTGCTTGCCAATCTCTTCGGCACGCGGCAGCGCATCGAATGGGGGCTGGGGCTGGAAACGGGCGGCCTGCCAGCACTTGGACAAAAGCTTGCCGAATTGCGCGAGCCACGGCCGCCGAAATCCATGGCCGAGGCATGGGGTAAGCTGCCTTTGCTGAAGGCAGCACTGTCCATGCGGCCACGCAACGTCTCGCGCGCGCCGGTGCAGGAAAAGGTACTGACGGGCGATGCGGTTGATCTTGCCCGCCTGCCGGTGCAATGGTGCTGGCCGGGCGAGCCGGCCCCGCTCATCACCTGGCCGCTGGTCATCACCCGTTCGCCTGATGATCCCGACGATATCAATGTTGGCATCTATCGCATGCAGGTGCTGGGGCCGGACAGGGTGATCATGCGCTGGCTGGCGCATCGCGGCGGCGCGCAGCACCACCGGCTGTGGCAGGCACGTGGGCTGGATATGCCCGTAACAGTCGCCATCGGCACAGATCCCGCCACCATTCTTTCCGCCGTCATGCCGCTTCCCGAACATATCAGCGAGCTTGGTTTTTCCGGCCTGCTGCGCGGCTCGAAAAGCCGCATCGCGAAGGCATTGACGGTGCCGATGCCGGTGCCCGCCAATGCCGAGATCGTGCTGGAAGGCACCGTCTCAGCAACGGAAACGGCACTCGAAGGCCCCTATGGCGACCACACCGGCTACTATAATTCGGTCGAAGCCTTTCCGATCATGACGCTGTCGGCCATCACCATGCGCCGCGATCCGATCTATCTTTCTACCTATACCGGCCGGCCGCCCGATGAGCCCTCGGTTCTCGGCGAAGCCATGCTCGAGATTTTCCTGCCGCTCGTCAAAAGGCAGTTTGCGGAAATCGTCGATCTGTGGATGCCGCCGGAGGCCTGTTCCTACCGCGTCATGGTCGTCTCCATCGACAAGCGTTATCCCGGCCAGACAAAGCGGGTGATGATGGGCCTGTGGTCGATGTTGCCGCAGTTCAGCTATGTGAAGCTCATCATTCTGGTCGATCCCGACATCAATGTGCGCAGCTGGGCGGATGTGATCTGGGCGCTCTCCACCCGTTTCGACGCCTCGCGCGATACGACGATCATCGACGATACGCCGATCGATTATCTCGACTTCGCCTCGCCGAAAGCCGGCCTCGGCGGCAAGATGGGTCTGGACGCCACCCGCAAGCTTTCGCCGGAGACGGAGCGCGAATGGGGCCGTGTGCTCTCCATGACACCTGACGTCATCGCAAAGGTGGATCTGATGTGGCGTGATCTTGGCCTTGGAGAACGGCCATGAACCCGTGCCGCGTCGTGGTCGGCGTCACCGGTGCATCGGGTGCCGGCATTGCGCTGCGCATCATCGAGCGCCTCTCCGACATGAAAAACGTCGAAATCCATCTCGTCCTGTCGCAATCCGCCAGACGCACCGTGCTACATGAGGAAGGTGCGCAAGCCATGGGGCGGATGTTGTCGCTCGCCAGCGTCAATCACGCCGTCGATGATATTGGTGCGGCGATCGCCAGCGGCTCCTTCCCGACAGCAGGCATGATTATCGCCCCCTGCTCCATGCGGACGCTCGCGGCCATTGCAACCGGGCTTTCGGACAATCTCCTTACCCGCGCTGCCGATGTGCATTTGAAGGAACGCCGGAAGCTGGTGCTGATGACCCGCGAGACGCCGCTGCATCTCATTCATCTGCGCAACATGTGCACTGTCACGGAGGCAGGCGCCATCGTCATGCCGCCGGTGCCGGCCTTTTATAACAGGCCGCAAAGCGTCTTCGATATTGTCGACCAGCTTGCTGCCCGCGCCATCGATCAACTCGGTATCGGCTCCGCACCGCAGGCGCCGATATGGCAGCCGCACGTAGTGAAGACGTCGTGAGCGATCAGAAATAGGCCATGGGGTCCGCGCCAAAGAGCGCGGCATGGCCGCCGGCCAGCAGCCACCAGACCGTCAACCCTGTCAGTACCGCGGCTAGCAGCATCGGCCCGTCCACGGCGAGGCGCGTCTTGCCGGAAAGGATTGCTGCGAAAGGGATCGTTGCGTTTTTAGCAGCCGCCGCGCTCCACGCATTACCCATTCTTTTGCGGGCACGTTTTTCAGTCATCGCCATTCCGCCAAGCGAAAACAGCGCAAAACCGCCGAACAGGATGACGGAACGCAGGTCGCCATTCGGCACGACATGGCCGAGCGACCAGAACAGGAAACCGACCAGCACCGGGTGCCGCGTGATGCGCACGATTGCCCCCGGTTTATCTCCCTGCCGCACGGAAATGGAAAGCGGATTGACGCTGAGAAGGCCAGCCAGCACGAAAAACAGGCCAATCGGCGCTGCCAGAAAGGTGACATGCGCCTGCCAGGGTGCGACATCCCAGAGCGGAATATAATCCACCGACAGCGCGGCATAAAACACCCAGCCCAGCGCGAGAAGCGAGACGACGGAATAAGCCCCGAAATAGGCGGGCCGGCCAATGGCGGCGATCAACCGGCCGCGCACGGCAGGTACGGCGGGAATGGAATGCAGCGCCACAAAAAACGAAAGAGCGGCGACAAGTTCAAGCATGCGACTGCCTTCTCACTGGTTCAGGAACAGCACCGAAGCAATGGCCACGGAGGCAAGCACGGCGGAAACCGCGCCCATGCGCTGCAGCACACCCATACGGTACAACAGCACCGCAAAGCCAATGATAATAGGGGTTGCGACAATCAGCCCGACCTGCGCGTCGTTCATGGGAAGCTCCATTTTCCAGAGTTGCGCTTTGTCATGACAATAGGGCTTTGCGCGCTCCCTTCTTTGACCGACCGCAAAGAAGCGGGGGTTGAGGACGCCTAAGCGTGGCTTGCTGTTTTACAATTACGGGCGAGGCCATGGCGATAAATACGGAAGAGGAAAGCGGAAACCTGCTTTTGTGGATTCTGGTCTGGAGCGAACTTGCCGTCTTCGGCGCGCTGACCGGCGCCTTCATCATCGCCTTTGCCCTCAATCCCGATGCATTCGCCGCCGCGCGCCAGCATCTGCAGCCACAACTTGCCGGCCTCAACACCCTGATTTTGCTGGCAAGCGGCTGGCAGGCGGCCGTCGCGGCTAGCCGCCACACGGCGCTGGCGGGCAAAAGGCGGGCGCTTGTCCTTGCCGGCCTGCTGGGTCTCGCTTTCGTCGGTGTGAAGCTCCATGAATATTCCACCGAAATCGCCTTCGCGTCCGATCCCGCCTATGGCGCTTTCTTCGAGCTTTATTTCCTGCTCACCGGCTTCCACCTGCTGCATGTCGTCTTCGTGGCCGTGCTGCTGTTTCTCGTCGCAGTCTTCCCGAAAAACGAGAACGTCACGCTGGTGACGACGCTGTGGCATGTCATCGATCTGGTCTGGATCGTCATTTTTCCCATCGTCTATCTGGTTTGACAGTCATGATTCACCGCACCTCCCGCCAGCTCGCAAGAAGTTTTGCAGTGCTCGCCATTCTTCTTCTCGCCGGCACGGCCGTTGTCACCTCGTGGAAGGCAGCGCTTCTGCCGCCGGTTGCCGTCGCCTGCCTGATGCTGCTTTTCGCGCTCATGAAATCCAGACGTGTCATCGACGACTTTCTGGGTTTTGGCGAAGAGCGGGGCCTGCTGCGCACGGCACTTCTGGCATGGCCCGCAATCTTTGCCGCCGCAGCCCTTTTGCGGGCGTTCCTGCAGGGCATTTTGTCGCTCTGAAAAGGCGGACCACACCACCTCTCCACTTGTTTGCCAAATGGCAAAGAACGCCGGCAGCCAGCGGCTAGAAAGGCTTCAGACCCCCAGCCTGCTGGCAAATCCCGGCAAGAGGGTTCGATCAAGCCAGTCCGCATAAGCGGTCTTCCGGATGGAAAGGACCATTGGCATGGCAGAACGCCTGACCAAAACAGGAGCGCGAAACGTCTTTTACGGCGGCTCCATCTTCTTCTTCGCCATATTCGTCGGGCTGACCGCCCATAGCCATTATTACATGCGCACCACCTCGACGGATGAAAGCACACTGACGGAAAGCGTCGCGCGCGGCAAACACGTGTGGGAGAAAAATTCCTGCATCAACTGTCACACGCTGCTCGGCGAAGGCGCCTATTTCGCACCCGAACTCGGCAATGTCTGGAAGCGCTATGGCGGCGTGGAAGACAAGGAGACGGCGCGCGATTCCATCAAGGCCTGGATGGCCGCCCAGCCCACCGGCATCGAGGGCCGGCGCCAGATGCCGCAGTTCAATCTCACCGAACAGGAACTCGATGATCTCGTCGACTTCCTCGAATGGACGAGCCGGATCAAGACGCAGAACTGGCCGCCGAACGATGCGGGTTGAGGCTGACGGCAAGGAGATGACGAGATGAAATACCAGACGCAAAAAGTCGCCATGCTGTATTTTTACGGCGCAATCGGGCTGTTCGTGGCGCAGATCCTGTTCGGCGTCATCGCCGCGACGATCTACGTGCTGCCCAACACGCTTTCCGAGCTTCTGCCCTTCAACATCGTGCGCATGATCCACACCAATGCGCTGGTCGTGTGGCTGTTGATGGGCTTCATGGGCTCGACCTTCTATCTTCTGCCGGAAGAGACGGAAACGGAGCTTTACAGCCCCAAGCTCGCCATCGCGCAGTTCTGGATCTTCCTGGTGGCCGCCGCGGTTGCCGTGGTCGGTTATATGTTCCGCATCCATGAGGGCCGCGAATTCCTCGAACAGCCCTTCGCCATCAAGGTCGGCATCGTGCTTGTCGTTTTGATGTTCCTGTTCAACATCACCATGACGGCGCTGAAGGGCCGCAAGACCACCGTCATCAACATCCTGCTCTTCGGTCTCTGGGGTCTGGCGATCTTCTTCCTCTTCGCCTTTTACAACCCCATCAACCTGGCGCTGGACAAGATGTACTGGTGGTACGTCATCCATCTGTGGGTGGAAGGCGTGTGGGAACTGATCATGGCGTCGATCCTCGCCTTCCTGATGATCAAGCTCAACGGCATCGACCGCGAAGTGGTGGAAAAATGGCTCTATGTCATCGTCGGTCTTGCCCTCTTCTCGGGCATCCTCGGCACCGGCCACCATTATTACTGGATCGGCGCGCCGGGTTACTGGCAGTGGATCGGTTCGCTGTTCTCGACGCTGGAAGTGGCCCCCTTCTTCACCATGGTCATCTTCACCTTCGTCATGACCTGGAAGGCTGGCCGCAAGCATGAGAACCGCGCCGCGCTTCTGTGGTCGATCGGCTGCTCGGTCATGGCCTTCTTCGGCGCCGGCGTCTGGGGTTTCCTGCACACGCTGTCTTCGGTGAACTATTACACCCACGGCACGCAGCTTACCGCCGCCCACGGGCACCTCGCCTTCTTCGGCGCCTATGTGATGCTGAACCTTGCGATGATGGCCTACGCCATCCCCGAAATGAAGAAACGTGCGCCCTACAACCAGTGGCTTTCGATGACGAGCTTCTGGGTCATGTGCACGGCCATGTCGGTGATGACCTTCGCGCTGACATTCGCCGGCGTGGTGCAGATCCAGCTTCAGCGGGTCATGGGCGAAAGCTTCATGGATGTGCAGGACCAGCTGGCGATCTTCTACTGGATCCGTCTCGGTTCTGGTTTCGCGGTTCTCATTTCGGCGGTCATGTTCATCTGGGCAATCCTGGTACCGGGCAAGCAGAAACAGGG
>Ga0268256_1001416_pt1 | contig 14539 bp, 11 predicted proteins | sample AgamicAtAmrz_FD_200247 | JGI IMG/M metagenome (GOLD analysis project Ga0268256, IMG submission 200247) | Agave microbial communities from Guanajuato, Mexico - At.Am.rz (v2) (version 3) | ecosystem: Host-associated > Plants > Roots > Rhizosphere | place: Guanajato, Mexico | collected 2012-06-07
TGAATGGCAGCTTGTGCTCCCACTCGTGCTCAAGGCACACGCGGCATTCAGCTTGCCATTCACCGCTCTCACTCCAGATTCTAATCCCCTATCAAGACACAAGCGGCGGTTCGCCGCTGCGACTTGTCCCGCGAACACGGGCGTAGCCCGTGCCAGGCAGTGCGGTGTTCTTTTCGCGGGCAAGCCCGCTCCTACAAGCCCCAACCAGTCAGCGCAACACGCCTTCCTCCACCAACAACTTGAGGATCGCCTCGGCGCCCTCCTGTGGAGAAACATCCTTGAGCACCTTGCCGCCGCCACCGCTGGCCTTGGCCGTGGCCGCTTTCATCCGGTCGGCACCGCTCTTGGCCTTGATCACCTTGAGCCGCTTGGGCCGCGGGCGGGCAGGCTGCAAGGCGTCGCCTTCGAGCAACTGATCCTCCACCACCGCCACGTTACGCGCCGCCAGCACACCCCGCCGTGCAGGGCCAAAGGCGCTCTGGCGCGGCTTGGGCGCCGCGTTATCCACAGTCGCCAGCAACGGCAGGCGCACCTTCAACCGGCGTCGTTGACCGCGCGGCAAGGCTTGCAGGACCTGGGCGGTGCCATTCTCGATCGATTCCACCTCGGCCAGGCCCACCACCAACGGCCAGCCCAGCCGCTCGGCCAGCAGAAATGGCAACATGCCCGAGCCTTCACCCGTCTCGGCCTGGCTGCCGGTGAGCACCAACTGGGCACCGGCATCGCGCAGGTAATCCCCCAGTACCCCCAGCACATCGGCCCCCGCAGGCTGCTCGAGGACATCCAGATGCTCCAGGCCCATACCCAGATAGGCGCGCAGGGCCTCTTCGCGCGGGTCGCCGGCATGCACCACCTGCAAGTTATCCCCAGCCAGCTGCAAGCCCAATTCGACAGCGCGTGCATCCTGCTCGGCGCGGCGGGCGCGGCCAGAGCTGGGGTGGGCGCCGATGGAAACCAGGCTGATGACTTTCGTACTCATGCTCGTGCCCTTATGCCGCGTCGCGCTGAGCGCCGCTGCGGTAGTTGTCCACAGCCTCGATCAGTGCCTGGAGAATCGCCGCGCTGTCGCCAATCACCGACAGGTCGGCCCGTTTGATCATGTCGCAGCCGGGGTCCATGTTGATCGCCACCACCTTGTCGCAGGCACCGATCCCCTGCAGGTGCTGGATCGCCCCGGAGATACCCACAGCCACGTAGACCCGCGCCGTGACCCAGGTGCCGGTAGCCCCGACCTGGCGGTTGCGCGGCATGAAGCCGTCGTCCACCGCCACCCGCGAAGCGCCTTCGGTAGCGCCAAGCGCCACGGTCGCCCTGTGGAAAAGCTCCCAGTCCTTCACGCCGTTGCCACCGGAGACGATGAATTCCGCCTCGGCCATGGCGATCGAGGCTGGATCTACCGCGACTGGCCCCAGGTCTTCGATACGCGACAGGCTGCGCGCCACGCCTGTGGACAACTCCACCGGCAACGCTTCGTGACGGGTTTCGCTGACCGGCTCGGCGCATTCGGCGGCGGCCAGGATCAGGCGCGGCAGACCTCTCTGCAGGTCCTGCTGACCGGCACCGGCGCGGCCGATGCACTGGCCGTCCTTGATCTGCCAGACCCGCGTCGCCGGGCGCTCGCCCAAGGCGGCGCCCAGACGCCGACCCAGTTCGCCGCCACCGGTGCGGCTGTCGGGTAATAGCCAGTGCCGTGGCGCGAACTGGTTATCCACAGCGCGCAGGCCCTGGACAAGCTGCTCGGGCATGTAACCTTCGAACGCTTCGCCTTCAATGACCAGCAGGCGGTCGACGCCGGCTGTGGAAAAGTTGCTTTCCTTGTGTTCACCGAACACCACCGCCAGCACCGCACCGTCAGTGCCGGCAAGGCTGCGGGCAAGGCCGAGCAGGTCGCGGTCGTGGCTGCCGAGGCGGCCACCGACCATGTCAGGCACCACGGCGATGTAGAACGCCGGATCCGCCACTTGATGCAAGGGCAATTGCACCTCGGCGGCTGCCGTGCGCCGACCACCGATCGCCGTGCCCTGCTGGGCGCCGCTGCGGTCGATACGCTTGAGGCCACTGGGGCCGATGAAACCGGCGGCGATGGCGTGAGGATTCTTGCGGATGAGCCCATGGGGGCCCATCCAGCGGGTCTGTTGCGTCTGCATCGCCGCATGCAACGGATGCAGGCGGTTACGGGCAATCCACTCGGCGCGAGGATCGCGGCGGATGATGTCGCTCATCAGTGCACCTCCGCAGGTTCACGTTTTACCAGGTTCGGTTTGCTCGCTGCGGCGGGGGCGTCGTCCTCGATCAGCACGTCGGCGACCAACTCGGCCAGGTCCTTGATCTGTGGCCGCGGCTCGACCACACCTTCAAGCATTGCCGTGCACTGTGGACAACCCACCGCCACCAGTTCGGCCTCGGTCTCGCGGATATCGTCCATGCGCATGTCGGGAATGCGCTGCTTGCCTGGGATGTCGGTGATCGGCGCACCGCCGCCACCGCCACAGCAACGCGAACGGAAGCCCGAGCGCTGCATCTCGCGCACCTCGATGCCCAAGGCCTTGAGCACGTCGCGCGGGGCTTGGTACTCGCCGTTGTAGCGTCCCAGGTAGCAGGGGTCGTGGTAGGTCACGCTACCGCCCTTGTGCTGGCCGAGGTTGAGCTTGTTGGCGGCGATCAACTCGGCGATGTAGGTGCTGTGGTGCTGCACCTGGTAATCGCCGCCCAGGGCGCCGTATTCGTTCTTCAATACATGGAAACTGTGCGGATCGCAGGTGACGATGCGCTGGAAGCGGTATTGGCCCAGGGTCTGGATGTTGCGCTCGGCCAGTTGCTGGAAGGTCGCTTCATCGCCCAGGCGACGGGCTACATCACCGCTGTCGCGCTCCTCCAGGCCCAGCACGGCGAAGTCCACACCCGAGGCCTTGAGCACCTTGACGAAGGCACGCAGGGTGCGCTGGTTGCGCATGTCGAAGGCGCCGTCACCGACCCAGAACAACACCTCGGTGGTCTTCACGTCCGACAGCAGTTTCAGGTTCAGGTCGGCGGCCCAGTTCATCCGCCCACCGGGGTTGAAGCCGCCGGGGTTGTCGGTGGCGATCAGATTGTCCAGCACCTCGGCGCCTTTGTTCGGCGTCGCGCCCTTTTCCAGCGTGAGGTGACGGCGCATGTCGACGATGGCATCGACGTGCTCGATCATCATCGGGCATTCCTCGACGCAGGCGCGGCAGGTAGTGCACGACCACAGCGTCTCGGCATCGACCAGGCCGTTGACGATCGGCTGGTGCGGATGACCGCCGTGCTCACCCACCGGTTTACCCGGGTACGGGCTACCGGCAAAGGTCGCATCGGTGCCACCGGCCAGGCCGATGACCATGTCCTGGATGAGCTTTTTCGGGTTCAGCGGCTGGCCGGCGGCGAATGCCGGACACATCGCCTCGCACTTGCCGCACTGCACGCAGGCGTCGAAGCCCAACAGTTGGTTCCAGGTGAAATCGACCGGTTTCTCCACACCCAACGGTGCGTTCGGGTCTTCCAGGTCGAGCGGCTTGAGGCCAGTGGAGCGACCGCCACCGAAACGCTCGGCACGGCGGTGCCAGGCCAGGTGCAGGGCACCGGCGAAGGCGTGCTTCATCGGCCCGCCCCAGGTCATGCCGAAGAACAGCTCCGACACACCCCACAGCACGCCCAGGCCGAGAATGCCGACCATCACCCAGCCGCCGGTATTGGCCGGCAGGATGCCCGCGACCGGCAAAGTGGCGATGAAAAAGCTCGCCGCGAACACCAGTAGGCTTTTCGGCAGGCGCATCCACGGGCCCTTGGACAGGCGCGCGGGCGGATTCAGACGACGCTTGAAGACGAAGATCGCGCCGCTGAACATGATCACCGTGGCCACCAGCAGTGCGTAGCCAAGGATCTTGCTCTGCAGGCCGAAGCCGTGCACCAGGATCGCCAGCAGCGCCGACAGCACGAAGCCGCCTGCGGTGGCGACGTGGGTCTTGGACATGTACTTGTCGCGTTCGACCACATGGTGCAGATCGACCAGGTAACGCCGCGGCATGGCCAGCAGGCCACCGAGCAGGTCGACCTTGCTTGGCCGCCCGCGTCGCCACATGCGCACACGACGCAGAGCGCCGAGCACCGCCAGGGCGAGTGCGGCGAACAGCAGGATGGGTAGAAGGGTGTTCAACATGGGAGACTCCCACAACAGCGGTTGCAAGGGGTTCAGGCCCCTGGAATCCTGCACCGGCCCTGTGGGAGCGGGCTTGCCCGCGAATGCGCCAGGTCAGACAACCCTGTTGTTGGTGCTGACGCTTTCGCGGGCAAGCCCGCTCCCACGGGGGCCGGTGTGTGCCGACAGATCGATCAGAAATCCTTGCACAGCCGCAAGGCGTCATAGATCGCCGCATGCACGTTGCGCTGGGCCACGCAGTCGCCGATGCGGTACAGCAGGTAGCCCTCGCCAGGCTGGCTGAGGATCGGCTGCGGCTGGATCGCGAACAGGGCGTCGATGTCGATCTGGCCCTTGTTGCGCGAACCCTCCTTGAGCCCGTAGTACAGCTCCTCGTCCGGACGCACGCCGTTCTCGATCACCACCTGGTCGACCACACGCTCTTCCTTGGCCCCGGTGTATTCGTTCTCGAGCACCGCCACCAGCTTGTCGCCCTCGCGGTAGACCTTCTCGAGCATCATGTCCCCGGTCATGATCACTTCCTTGGGGTAGATGCTGCGGTAGTAGGTCGGGAAGGTCGTGCCGCCCATGGCTACGCCCGGCTTGATGTCGTCGGTGACGATCTCGACCTGGCTGCCCTTGTCGGCGATGAAGTCGGCGGTGGACATGCCGGTGAATTCGCAGATGGTGTCGTACACCAGCACGTTCTTGCCCGGCGCGACCTTGCCGTCGAGCACGTCCCAGCTACTGACCACCAGCCCTTCGGCGGCGCCCCAGTGCTCGTTCTGCTCGATGAACGGATGACCGCCCACCGCCAGCACGATGATGTCCGGGCGCAGGTCCTGGATGGTCGCGATGTCTGCCGCCGTGCCCAGGCGCAGATCGACCTTCAGGCGCGCAAACTCAAGCTGGTACCAGCGGGTGATGCCAGCGATCTGGTCGCGCTGCGGTGCCTTGGCGGCGATGGTGATCTGCCCGCCGATCTGCTCCTTCTTCTCGAACACGGTGACGTCATGGCCACGCTCGGCGGCCACCCGTGCGGCCTCCATGCCGGCAGGGCCGGCGCCGACCACCACCACCTTGCGTTTCGGCCCGGTGGACTTCTCGATGATGTGCGGCACGCCCATGTATTCACGGGACGTCGCGGCGTTCTGGATGCACAACACGTCCAGGCCCTGGTACTGACGGTCGATGCAGTAGTTGGCACCGACGCACTGCTTGATCTGGTCGATCTGGCCCATCTTGATCTTGGCGATCAGGTGCGGGTCGGCCATGTGCGCACGGGTCATGCCGACCATGTCGACGTAGCCGCCTTCGAGAATGCGCGTGGCCTGGTTCGGGTCCTTGATGTTCTGCGCGTGCAGCACCGGGACCTTGACCACTTCCTTGATGCCGGCCGCCAGGTGCAGGAACGGCTCCGGCGGATAACTCATGTTGGGGATGACGTTGGCCAGGGTGTTGTGGGTGTCACAACCCGAACCGACCACGCCGATGAAGTCGATCATGCCGGTGGCGTCGTAGTACGCGGCGATCTGCTTCATGTCCTCGTGGCTCAGGCCATCTGGGTGGAATTCGTCACCGCAGATACGCATGCCCACGCAGAAGTCGTCACCGACCTCGGCGCGTACCGCCTTGAGCACTTCCAGGCCGAACTTCATGCGGCCTTCGAAGCTGCCGCCCCACTCGTCGGTACGCTTGTTGACCCGCGGGCTCCAGAACTGGTCGATCATGTGCTGGTGCACCGCCGACAGCTCCACGCCATCCAGTCCGCCTTCCTTCGCCCGGCGCGCGGCCTGGGCGTAGTTGCCGATCACCCGCCAGATCTCCTCCACCTCGATGGTCTTGCAGGTGGCGCGGTGCACCGGCTCGCGGATGCCGGACGGCGACATCAGCGTGGGCCAGTGGAAACCGTCCCAGCGTGAGCGACGGCCCATGTGGGTAATCTGGATCATGATCTTGGCGCCATGCTTGTGCATGGCGTCGGCCAAGTTCTGGAAGTGCGGAATGATGCGGTCGGTGGAAAGGTTCACCGAGGCCCACCATTGCTGCGGGCTGTCGATGGCCACCACCGAGGAGCCGCCACAGATGGCCAGGCCGATGCCGCCCTTGGCCTTCTCTTCGTAGTACTTCACGTAGCGCTCGGTGGTCATGCCGCCGTCGGTGGCGTAGACCTCGGCGTGCGCGGTGCTGAGCACCCGGTTGCGGATGGTCAGCTTGCCGATCTGGATCGGCTGGAACATTGCTTCGAATGCCATGACGCTCTCTCCGGCTTACAACGGCTTTGTAACGAACAGGCCATCTTCGTGACCTTCTTCAGAACCGCCATAGACCTGCTCCGCCACAGTGCGGATCGAGCTGCCACGGGCAGCGAGGATCTGGTCCATGGCACCGGCGAACCAGCCGGTGAACATGTAGTCGACCTTGCGGCCGCATTTGCCATACACGTAGACGAACGCAGAGTGCTTGAGCTTGACGCTGCATGTGCCTTTGTCGAGGTCGATGTCCTGGATCTCGAACAGGCCCCAGCCACGCTGGCTCAGGCGCTTCATGTAGTGCTCGAACACCGCCACGCCTTCCAGGCCATGGCACTCGGCCTCTTTTTCGCACCAGTGCCAGGCGGATTTGTAGCCGGCCTTGTAGAGGATCTCGGCATAGGCGTCGGCGCCCAGCACCTCCTCGATACCGATGTGGTTGTTGACGAAGAAATGCCGCGGTACGTACAGCATCGGCAGGGCATCGGACGTCCAGACACCGGTCTCGCTGTCGACTTCGATTGGCAATTGCGGGGCGATCTTGGCCATGGAAACTCAACTCCATAAAATTTTTTGTTTGGATGCCCCGGCGTTGCTGGCAGGGGCTTTCAGGCTCGGAGTGCGGCTTTATTCGCCCCACACATCCTTGAGGACATTCACCCAGTTCTCGCCCATGATCTTGCGTACCACGCGCTCGGAATGGCCGCGCTTGAGCAGGGTTTCGGTGAGGTTGGGGAATTCGCCCACGGTGCGGATGCCCAGCGGATTGATGATCTTGCCGAAGTTGGTCAGGCGACGGGCGTAGCCCTTGTCGTGGGTCAGGTACTCGAAGAAGTCCTGGCCATGGCCCTGGGTGAAGTCGGTGCCGATACCGATGGCGTCTTCACCAACGATGTTCATGGTGTACTCGATGGCCTCGGCGTAGTCGTCGATGGTCGAGTCGATGCCCTTGGCCAGGAACGGCGCGAACATGGTCACGCCGACGAAGCCGCCATGGTCGGCGATGAACTTCAGCTCTTCATCGGACTTGTTGCGCGGGTGTTCTTTAAGGCCCGACGGCAGGCAGTGGGAGTAGCAGACCGGCTTTTTCGATTCGAGGATGACTTCCTCGGAAGTCTTGGAGCCCACATGCGAGAGGTCGCACATGATGCCGACACGGTTCATCTCGGCGACGATCTCGCGGCCGAAGCCCGACAGACCGCCATCACGCTCGTAGCAACCGGTACCGACCAGGTTCTGGGTGTTGTAGCACATCTGCACGATGCCCACGCCCAGCTGCTTGAACACGTCGACGTAGGCAATCTGGTCTTCGAACGCATGGGCGTTCTGGAAGCCGAAAAGGATGCCGGTCTTGCCCAGCTCCTTGGCCTTGCGGATGTCGGCAGTGGTACGCACCGGCATCACCAGGTCGCTGTTCTCGCGGATCAGCTTCTGGCTGGCGGCGATCTGGTCGACCGTGGCTTTGAAACCTTCCCAGACCGACACGGTGCAGTTGGCTGCGGTCAGCCCGCCTTTACGCATGTCTTCGAACAGCTCGCGGTTCCACTTGGCGATGATCAGGCCATCGATGACGATGCTGTCGGCGTGTAATTCGGCTGGGCTCATCAGGCTGTCCCCTTTTGTCGAGTTGGGCGACGCCGAATCGTGTGCCGGCGCTTTGGGGCCAGCATATGCCTGCGGCCCTTGTCGCCCCGATGCAAAAACGACAGGGGGTTTGCCGAAAGCGTCAATGAGCGACATGGCATGCTCTGGCACGCCGCTTGGCAATGAGAGCAAGTCTCGACAAGAACCGTTCATGAACATTTTCCCTGCCCTCTACCACCCGGCTCTAGGCTGAGCGAGAATCTCGACGATTCGTCAGCCTGTTCAGGAGAAAACGGATGGAATCAAAGGCATGGCTGGTACTGCTGTTCGTGGCGCTGGGCGCCCAGGCCGCCGAAGAAGAAAGCACGCCCTGCGACAACGTCGAGACCGACCAGCAGACCTATGCGTGCGCGGCGTACAACAAGCAGACCGCCGAACGCGAACTGAAGGCCGCCTACGACGACCTGATCCAGCGCATCCGTGACCAGTACGCGGATGAAAACGACAAGGCCGTTGCGCTCAGCGGACGCATGGAGGCGGCCGAGAAGCTCTGGACCCAGTTGCGCGATGCCGACTGCAAGGTCGAGACCTATGCCGAGAAACCTGGCAGCAAGGCCTTTGAAGCGGCGTGGAATACCTGCGTGGCGCAGCGTAGCGACGAGCGCTCGGAGTATCTGCAGTCGGTGGGGCAGCAGTGATCCTCTAGTGGAATCTTCACAGGCTTGCCGCGGCCGCGAACTGGTACACCCTAGGTACTACGCACCGCTCAGGGGCAGGGGCAGGGGCAGGGGCAGGGGCGTCCTAGGGTCTGTCTGAAATGTGTCTGCGCGAAAGGTCAGGCAAGGCGAAAACAGCCGAGGAACGGTCGGAGTCCCGCTCGACTTTACGTGTTGTAAATTAGCATTGCGACCGGGCTAGCGCACCAGGCTGTTTTCAACGCAGCATCACCAAGTCAAGGCTTTTCGTATAGAACCCATGGGGCCAGCGACCCTATCGTCAGTTGTACAAACAGAAAAACTCCACCCCAACTTATTGTACGTTCATATTGTCGGTCTTCCGAACTGGATCATTGAGCCTTGAAAGAAATCACGGTGAAAAAACAGGCCGCCGGGAAAAAATGCACCGTTCTTGATCGTTAGTAAAAAACTGAAGCTTCATGACTCCGCAGCTTGTTGCTGCTTAGGGCCTGGAGCATCACATGCAAGGCGTGGTTATTTTACCCAACCAACATGTCTACCCCACGATTACAATCCCCGTAGTACTTCCCTCACTTTATCCATTCGGACTACCGCACTGGCCATACCCCTCTGGCGGATCGCACGGCCCCGGTATGTTTCCTGTAATAACTCTACCCCCAACACCCCCACCTCCGCCCCCACTACCGACTCCCTCTCAGTTGCTGGAGGCCATCAAGAAAGAAAGCGCTGGAAAGTTTCAATTAAACAGTATCGTCCCGACGACGACTGACGAAATCGCAACACTGGTAGCCAACAGGTATGCAGGGGACGACAACGCCCAAATATACGCAATGGAGGACTTGGTAATACAAAAAATCGACGCACTACCCGCTCTAGACGCTCAGGTCCAGCAGCTACTCGGGTTTACTCCATCCTGGAGATCCACTGAAGCTGTGATGTCGAGCTATGAGCAAAGATATGGGAGCGTCGTCGACAACCCTGATCTTTTCGTTCAACGAATAACGCAGAGTTACGTCTATGCCAGGGCCCGGGACTTCTCCGCCCTGCAGCTGTATTACCTCTCGGAACAATTGAAGGGATCTACTACCGAGCAGGTGCGGGCTCGCGTTCAAGCACGAGAGTCTAAACGACGCGCGGTCGCATTAGCCGCGAAGGCCGAAGCCGAACGCATCGCCGCCGAAGCTGTTGCGAAGGCCGAAGCCGAACGGACTGCCGCCGAAGCTGCTGCACTACTCGCCAACACCTATTCTACCTCTGGCGCCACGGCTTCCATTCAAGCTGTGGTGCTGACAGCCACAGGTGCTGTAGCAAGCAACACTGCAACATTTGCTTTGCGCTCTGTCATCAGCACAGCAATCGGTGCGCTGGGAGGTTACGCAGCCACGGTGGCATCAGGTTTTACCGTCGGTGTTTCGGCCCTGCTTTATTCTCCCAAACTGGGCAATGGCGAATTGCCAGAACGCTATAGCTTGCAGACTCCGTTATCAGATCTCATCCCACAGGCAAATACGTCGCTGCCGCCCCTTGACGCCACGACCAGCGAGGCTGAAATACCCTACCGTTTCAGCTCGCGCACCGGAGCTGAAGGTTACTCAGAGATATTTGTCGTAAAAACAGACAGCAACGCCATCCCATCAAAAGTACGCGTGCTTTCTGCGTCATATGATGCCCAGCGAAATATTTACATCGCGGTCACAACAGACTCGCCACCGCGCACCATGACATGGACACCCATCGTCAATCCTGGTGACCCCTCAACCATTCTGCCCACTGATCTCTCCCCACCGACGGTCTATACCGGCGCTGAACTGATGCCCATCGAGATCAGGATCGACAGCTATCCGGGAGTCGCTGACGCAAGCCTTGATGACTACATCATTGTTTTTCCTGCAGACTCAGGCTTGCCACCGATCTATACGATGTTCAGGGATCGGCGGGAAGACCCCGGTGTGGCGAGCGGGCAGGGCCCTCAGGTTGACGAAAACTGGTCCAAAGGCGCATCTATAGGTGAAGGTGCACCGATTCCCATGCAAATAGCCGACTCACTGCGAGGCAGGCATTTCGCAAACTGGAGAGCCATGAGGGAAGCCCTATGGAAGGCCGTGGGTAGTGACGAAATGCTTTCAAAACAATTCAGTACTGTAAACGTTTCCAGGATGAGACAAGGGCTGGCCCCTTTTGTACCTAAAAGAGACCGAGTGGGAGGGCGCGGTGTAATTGAACTGCATCATAAAATCTTGATTTCAAGAGGTGGAGAGATTTACAACGTTGAGAATATTTTCCTAACGACCCCCAGCCGCCATATAGAAATCCATAAAGGGGAATAAATATGAACAAACTCATTAGCGAAATAACAGAAAAACACTTTTTGGAATTTGTAAAAAAAATATACGCCGTTGACTATCCGTCCGACGAACAGCATCGCAGCGCTGTGTACGAGTTCGAACGGCTTTCAGAACATCCTGCCGGATCAGATTTACTTTTTTATCCTGAAGATGGGAAAGATAGCCCAGAGCACATTGTGGCCGAAGTTAAGGCCTGGCGGGCTGCAAACGGCAAGCCAGGGTTTGCTCAGGATTAATGAGTAAAACACCCTAATCGATTGACCACTGCTCAGAAGAAAATTGATCAGGGGTTTCGTAAAAAGGGCGGAGACTGATGCTTCAATATCACTGATGGCATCAGTCACACCGCCCTGGCCAACCTGTCCTCCCGCGGGCAGCGCTCGAACCGCGCCCGATAACAGCGGGTGAAATACGACGCCGACTCGAACCCGCACGCTACCCCCACTTCAAGCACGCTCATATCGGTCTGGCGCAGCAGTTGCCGAGCCTTGTCCAGCCGCAGCCGCAGGTAGAAACCACTGGGCGTGTCGTCCAGGTGCAGGCGAAACAGGCGCTCCAACTGGCGACGGGTCACCTGCACGGCATCGGCCAGTACCTGGGTGTTGAGCGGCTGCTCGGTGTTGCGCTCCATTTCGCCGATCACCTTCACCAGCTTCTTGTTGCGAATGCCGTAGCGCGTGGCGATCTCCATGCGCTGGTGATCCTGGCGCGGCCGGATGCGGCTGACCACGAACTGCTCCGATACCTGGATCGCCAGTTCGCTGCCGTGGGCCTGGGCGATCAGGTCGAGCATCAGGTCGATAGAGGCGGTCCCCCCGGCGCAGGTGATCCGTCGACGGTCGATCTCGAACAGCTCCTGGGTCGCCTGCAGGCGTGGATAACGCTCCTTGAACGCTTCCAGCGCCTCCCAGTGCAAGGTCGCGCGATAGCCGTCGAGCAAGCCCGCCTCGGCCAGCACCAGCGCACCGGTATCGATACCGCCGAGCGTGCCGCCGTCATGCTCTACGCGCCGCAGCGCCTGTTGCAGCACCGGGCCGTAGCAGGCCAGCGGCTCGAAGCCGGCGACAACCAGCAGCATCCCTCCCCGCTCTCTGTCAGACAGCGCCTGGTCGGCATTGACCGACATGCCGTTGCTGGCCTGCACCGGGCCGCCGTCCAGGCTCAGCACCTGCCAGCGATACAGCGCTCCCCGAAAGCGATTGGCCACCCGCAAGGGCTCCACCGCACTGATGAAGCCCAACGCAGAAAACCCCGGCAAGAGAAGAAACTGGATCGTTTCCGGCATCGCTTACTCCTGGGAAGTGGGTGGTCGCTGCAGTGCAACTCTTGGTCGCCAGCGTGCGATTGCCCACTGTGCCATGGGCGTAACTTTTTTCCCACGGCCCGCAGAGGCCGGATCCCATAACAATACGCACTGCCGATGGAGAGCCACCATGCATCGCTTTATCCGCCGCAGCCTGTTGTCCCTCGCTCTCAGCACCACCGTGGTCACCCCGCTGTTCGCCGCCGAGCCCGCCGCCTGCAAGAACGTGCGCCTCGGTGTGGTCAACTGGACCGACGTCATCGCCACCAGCGCCATGGCCCAGGTCCTGCTCGACGGCCTGGGCTACCAGACCAAACAGACCAGCGCCTCGCAACAGATCATCTTCGCGGGCATCCGCGACAAGCGCCTGGACATGTTCCTCGGGTACTGGAACCCAATCATGACCCAGACCATCACTCCGTTCGTCGATGCCAAGCAGGTCAAGGTCCTCGACCAGCCCAGCCTGGAAGACGCCCGCGCCACGCTCGCAGTACCCAAGTACCTGGCCGACAAGGGCCTGAAGAGCTTTGCCGACATCCACAAGTTCGAGAAGGAACTGGGCGGCAAGATCTACGGCATCGAACCAGGCTCGGGCGCCAACACCCAGATCAAGGCGATGATCGCCAGCAACAAGTTCGACCTGGGCAAGTTCCAACTGGTCGAGTCGAGCGAGGCCGGCATGCTTGCCGCCGTCGATCGTGCCGTGCGCCGCAATGAAGCCGTGGTGTTCTTTGGCTGGGCGCCGCACCCGATGAACGTGAACATCGATATGGTCTACCTGGGCGACAGCCAGGACGCCCTGGGCCCGGACGAAGGCCGTGCCACGGTGTGGACCGTCACCGCGCCCGACTACGCCGAACGCTGCCCCAACGCCAACCGCCTGCTGGCCAACCTGAAATTCAGCGCCGAGGACGAGAGCCGCATGATGCAGCCGCTGCTCGATCACAAGGACCCGCTGGAGTCGGCACGCCAGTGGCTCAAGGACCACCCGCAAGACAAGGCCCGCTGGCTTGAAGGCGTGACCACCTTCGACGGCAAGCCGGCAGCTGACAACCTCAAGCTCACCGCCAACTGATCCGGCCTCTTCGCGGGCAATCCCGCTCCTGCAGGTTATGCGCATGCCATGAGCATGTAGGAGCGGGCTGCCCGCGAAAAGCCCAACACCGAACTCACAGAACAGACAAGCCTGAAGGATTTACCCCATGAACCACGACGTCATCATCACCTGTGCCCTGACCGGAGCCGGCGACACCGTTGCCAAGAGCCACCTGGTCCCGGTCACCCCCAAGCAGATCGCCGAAGCCGCCGTCGAGGCCGCCAAGGCCGGCGCTACCGTGGTCCACTGCCACGTCCGTGACCCACAGACTGGTCGCTTCAGCCGCGACGTCGCGCTGTACCGCGAAGTGATGGAGCGTATCCGCGAGTCTGACGTGGACGTGATCGTCAACCTGACTGCCGGCATGGGCGGCGACCTGGAGATCGGCCCGGGCGAGGCACCGATGGACTTCGGCGCTGGCACCGACCTGATCGGCCCGCTGGAGCGCCTGGCCCACGTCGAGGCGCTGCTGCCGGAAATCTGCACCCTGGACTGCGGCACGCTCAACTTTGGCGACGGCAACTCGATCTATGTTTCCACCCCGGCGCAACTGCGCGCGGGTGCCAAGCGCATCACCGAGCTTGGCGTGAAGGCGGAGCTGGAAATCTTCGATACCGGCCACTTGTGGTTCGCCAAGCAGATGATCAAGGAAGGCCTGCTCGAAGACCCGCTGTTCCAGCTGTGCCTGGGCATCCCATGGGGTGCGCCTGCCGATACCACCACCATGAAGGCCATGGTCGACAACCTGCCGGCCAACGTCACCTGGGCAGGCTTCGGCATCGGCCGCATGCAGATGCCGATGGCCGCACAGGCGGTGCTGCTGGGCGGCAACGTGCGCGTGGGCCTGGAAGACAACCTCTACCTCGACCGTGGCGTGCTGGCCAGCAACGGTCAACTGGTCGAGCGCGCGGTGGAGATCATCTCGCGCCTCGGTGGCCGCGTGCTGACCCCGGCCGAAGGGCGCGAAAAAATGAATCTCAAGCGTCGCGGATAAAACAGCCCCGCCGCAATCCCTGTGGGAGCGGGCTTGCCCGCGAAAAATACGGCGCGATGCATGGCACCGGCTTCGCCGGTGTTCGCGGGCAAGCCCGCTCCTACAAGGCCC
>Ga0268256_1001418_pt1 | contig 14527 bp, 9 predicted proteins | sample AgamicAtAmrz_FD_200247 | JGI IMG/M metagenome (GOLD analysis project Ga0268256, IMG submission 200247) | Agave microbial communities from Guanajuato, Mexico - At.Am.rz (v2) (version 3) | ecosystem: Host-associated > Plants > Roots > Rhizosphere | place: Guanajato, Mexico | collected 2012-06-07
CTCCATCAGCGGTTCGTAACGCATGCGGGGAATGACAATCCGCCCCTGATCGACATGATTGAACGGCGAATCGAGGCTGATAAAGCGGTCGCCCGCCTTCTCGCGCAGGCCGCTCATCTCCTGCAGACGTGAAAAACTGTTGAGCGAGCGCAGGGTCGCGGAGGTGACCACCACATGCGGCACGCTGCGCCAGAGCAGCTTTTCCAGCTGGTCGGCAACGCGAATGCCAACGCAGTGGAACCACATATGCAGCTGGCCGTCGCGCAGCTCGCGGGTCACCCACTTCGACACCGGCGCACCGGACGCCTGGGCCATCGAGGCCAGTCGCCAGAGCTTACTCTGCGCCTCGAAGTGGCCGAGGGCGCGGTTCATCTGCAGTAGCACCCGGTGCAGACGCACGATATCGTGGCTGCCGGTCTTCTCGCTGAGATCGTTGAGGAACAACTCCGCCAGGCCACGCAGCGATTCGGTAAGCTTCGCCAGCCGCTGGCAAATCTCCATGATCTCAGCCGGCAGTTCGCCCATCGCAAACCGGTACTCCGCCTCGCTACCCGCCGGCAAATAAAGGCCCAGAATACTGTTCAGGGAGCCGATAAGTTCGGCCAGCTCCTCGCAGTGAGCGTTCAGCCGCTCGGGATTCGCCAGCGGCGGCAGGGTTTTCGGGCGAAACTGCTCCACGCAGGTCGCCACCAGTTTCGCAAACAGATCGAGCTGCAGCCGCGCCCAGGGGGCGGTGATCTCGGCGCTCATCTCCAGCGCATCGCGCGCCACGTCCGGGACGTGATGCCCTTCATCCAGCACCAGCAGCAGGTTTTTCGGCTCCGGCAGCACCGCTTCGCTCTCCAGCGCTGCCATCACCAGCGCGTGGTTTGCCACCACCACTTCCGCCTCCTGGATTTCACGCCGCGCCACGAAAAACGGGCACTCGCGGTAGTAGTGGCAGTTGCGGTTCAGGCAGCTCGCTTTATCGGTGCTGAGCCGCATCCACAGCTTGTCGTCGATCGCCTGATCGGTGTGATCGCGCAGCCCATCCCACTTATAGCTGTCGAGGTCGGCTTTCAGCTTTGCGCAGCGCTGCTGCTCCTCTTTGCTGTTTGGCGTCAGCTCGTCATCGAGAAACGCCAGCAGATCGCCCTGCGCCAGGCTGTCGGTGGAGAGCGCAGCGAGGTTGCGCGGGCAGACGTAGCGCCCGCGGCCGAAAGCGGCGGTAAATTTCAGGTCCGGGATAATCTTGCGCAGCAGGGGTAAATCCTTGCTGAAGATCTGGTCCTGCAACGCCACGTTAGCGGTGCTCACCACCAGGGTTTTCTGCTCGTCCCGGGCAATGGCGATGCCGGGGATCAGATAGGAGAGGGTTTTACCGACGCCGGTGGGCGCTTCGATCGCCAGATGCCGCCCTTCATCCCCGGCCAGCGTTTTCGCCACTTCAGCAATCATCTGCCGCTGCGGCGCGCGAGGGATAAAGTCGGGGATCTGCTGTTGCAGCGCCTTGTACCAGGCGGCAATTTGCGCTTTATGCGCGCTCGAAAGGGCCATCGGGAAACCTGAGATACTGTATAAACAGCCACTATTGTGGCATTTTTTAGCCTCCAGGTTGACCTTTTTTTAGCGCGGCACGGCGAAAACATTGAGCGCATTAATTCGCAGAGCTGATCACATTTCAGAGGTAAATATATTCTTTCCGCGCCCCCTGCGTTGACCGATTATCAGTCGGGTGTTAGGTTTTTTATCAGTGCATTAACTTGTTACCGTTCGGCGGGCAAAACCTGAATGCAGCTTGCGGGGATACTTTCCGTAATCTGTATTTATGTTTTGCCCGTTTTGTTTTCAGGAGCCGTCGATGTTCATTAAGCAAATCCTTAATAACAATGTCGTCAGCGTGGTGGATGAACAGGGTCAGGAGCTGATCCTCACCGGGCGCGGATTAGGTTTTTCAGCCTCGGCGGGAGAACAGGTTAATATGGCGAAAATAGAGAAAACGTTTCGCCTGCACGACGACAAAATATCGGCGCGGTTCAAAGCGCTGGCAGATGAAATACCGCTGGAAATATTGCAGCTCACCGATGATATCGTGGCGCTGGCGCGCGCTGCTCTGCCGCATAAATTAAGTGAAGGGCTGTATATCAGCCTGAGCGATCATTTGCATTACGCCCTGCAACGCACTCATGAGGCGTTGACGCTGCATAATCCGTTGCAGTGGGAAGTGCGCCATTTTTATCAGGCGGAATATGGCGTCGGCCAGCAGGCACTGGCGCTGATAGCCGCCCGCACCGGCACGCTATTACCGGATGCCGAGGCCTGCAGCATCGCGCTGCATATCGTTAACGCCGGGCTGAGCACCACTACGGCGAAAACCAGCCAGATCACCCAGCTTATTTATCAGGTGCAGAACATCGTCAAATACTGGTTTCGGGTTAAGCCGGATGAGGAGAGCCTGAATTACCAGCGTTTTATTACCCACCTGAAATTTTTTGCCCAACGGGTAGTAGAAGGCGAGATTGTCGATAATGACGATGCGGAACTGTTTGCGATGGTGCAGCAGCGCTATAAAAAAACCGTCGCCTGCGTCGAGGCCATTAATGATTTTGTGCAGAAGAATTATCACCACGCGATGAGCCAGTCGGAGAAATTATATCTGACGGTGCATATCGATAACGTGATTAAACGAATGACGCCCGCAGATACCGGGGCGTAATACCCGGGAGCAATCCCACCAATTCCGTTCAGGCTTGTTACTGTTCAATCAGGCAAACCCCAGAGGAAGCAAGACGACCGGCAGACCCGGCGATTGTTTAACACGGCGTTATTTCGCCGTGGATCTGGAGGAATGACCATGCACTATTCCCATACCGCGCAGCAGATTATTACGCGCATTGGCGGGGCAGAAAATATCGTCTCGCTGTTCCACTGCATTACCCGTCTACGCTTTGAACTGCGCGACATGAGCCTGGCGGATCGGGCTGCGCTCGACAACACCGATGGCGTCATGGGGGTCAACATCTCCGGCGATCAGTATCAGCTGATCATTGGTAACGAGGTGGCCCCGCTGTGCGACGCAATCCTTGACCAGCTTCCGCACCTGCGCGAGGCAGCACCCACCCCTGCGGACGATGCGCCGCGCAAACGCCGCAACCCGGTGTCGGTGGTGCTGGAGGGGCTGTCCGGCATCTTTTCCCCCATCATTCCCGCCATTGCCGGCGCGGGTATCCTCAAGGGGGTGCTCTCGCTGCTGGTGGCCCTCAACTGGCTCGACGTCAGCAACCAGAGTTACCAGATCCTGGCGGCCATCAGCGACGGCGTGTTTTTCTTTATGCCACTGGTGCTGGCCTTCAGCGCCGGTCACAAATTTGGTGCCAACCCCTACGTGGCGGTGGCGATGGCCGCATCGCTGTTTCACCCCAACCTGACCACGCTGTTCGCCGCCGGCGACCCCATCGCCTTCTTCGGTCTGCCGGTGGCGCCCGTGTCCTACGCCTCGTCAGTGATCCCAATCCTGCTGGCGGTCTGGCTGCTGAGCTACGTGGAGCGCGCGATTGACCGCGTGATGCCCGGCGCGCTGAAAACCATGTTCGTTCCACTGCTGTCGCTGGTGATCGTGACGCCCGTTACGCTGATAACTATTGGCCCGCTCGGCATCTGGCTTGGCAACGCGCTGTCGGGCGGCATCCTGTGGCTGGTGGCCAACATGGGGATACTGGCGGGCGTACTGGTGGGCGGCACCCTGTCGCTGATGATCATTACCGGTATGCACTACGTGCTGGTGCCGGTGATGATCAACAACATCAGCCGGCTCGGCTATGACCCGTTCAAGATCCTGTTTTACGTTGCCAACCTCGGCCAGGCCGGGGCGGCGTTCGGCGTCTTTCTGCGCTCGCGTAACAAAAAGACCAGAACCCTTGCGCTCTCCACCAGCTTCAGCGCCTCGCTGGGGATTACCGAGCCGGCGATGTACGGCATCAATATCCGTTTTAAGCGCCCGTTCGCCTGCGCCCTGGCGGGCGGAGCCTGCGGCGGAGCGTTCGCGATGGCGATGGGGGTAAAGACCTATGCCTTTGCCCTGAGCGGTCTGTCCGGTATTCCGGCCCTGGTCGGCCCCACCTTCCTGTGGGCGCTGGCGAGCCTCGGGATCTCCTTCACCGTGGCCGCCCTGCTCACCGTGGTGGTTGGCTTTGAGGAGGAGGCGCAGCCGGATACCGCTGCGCAGCAGGCGGGCGCACCGCTACCGCTTGCTGCCCGGGATGAGCAGATCTTCGCGCCGGTGAGCGGCCAGCTGCTGCCGCTCGACCGCCTGAGCGACCCGGTGTTTGCCGATGAGATTTTTGGCAAGGGCATCGCCATCGTCCCGGACAGCGGGGAGCTGCGATCCCCGGTTAATGGCCGGGTGGAGTCGGTGTTTGATACCCGCCACGCCCTGACGCTGCGAAGCGACAGCGGTGCCGAGGTGCTGATCCACATCGGTATCGACACCGTGAAGCTCGGCGGCGCTGGCTTTACCAGTTATATCCGCGAGGGGGAATTCGTCGAGGTCGGCCAGCCGCTGATCGGTTTCGACCTTGAAGCCCTGCGCGCGCAGCACATCGACCCCAGCGTGATTGTGATTGTCACTAATAGCGACGAATACGGCGATATCACCCCGGTAAAACAGGGCGGTATCGGCATCAATGAAGCCTGTCTGACACTTACCGCACCGGCGGTATAAGGAAAACACCATGACAATGTCGAAAGCCTTTCCGGAAGGATTTTTATGGGGCGGTGCCACCGCCGCCAACCAGCTGGAGGGGGCATGGAACGTAGACGGCAAAGGGCTGTCCGTGTCTGACGTCTACACCTTTGACGTCACGACGCCAAAAGCGCGCTGGCTGGATCAGTGGCTGGGCATGACCCACCAGCAGGTGGCCGAGGCGCAGGACCCGAACAGCACAAAATACTACCCCAAACGCAACGGCAATGACTTCTATCACCACTACAAAGAGGACATCGCGCTGTTCGCCGAAATGGGCTTCAAATGCTTCCGCATGTCCATCGCCTGGACGCGCATCTTCCCGCGCGGGGATGAAACCACGCCGAACGAAGCCGGGCTGGCGTTCTACGATGACGTGTTCAACACCCTGCGCCAGCACGGCATTGAGCCGATCGTCTCGCTGTCGCACTACGAGATGCCGCTGGCGCTGGTCACCGATTACGGCGGCTGGCCGAACCGTCAGGTGGTGGATTTCTATGTGCGCTTCGCCACCACGGTGTTTACCCGCTACCGCAAGCAGGTGAAGTACTGGATGACCTTCAACGAGATCAACTGCGTGAAGCATCACCCCTACGTCAGCGTCGGGGTCATCGAAGAAGATCACCCGAATATTGAGCAGGACAAGTATCAGGGGGCGCACCATCAGTTTGTCGCCAGCGCTTTAGCGACCAAAGCCTGCCACGCCATTATTCCCGGCTCGCAGGTGGGCTGCATGATCAGCTATCAGATCCTCTACCCCAACACCTGCCACCCGGACGACCAGCTGGCGTGCGAAGAGGCCCAGCGCGTGTCGCTGTTCTTCAGTGACGTGCAGGCGCGCGGCTACTATCCCTCGTGGGCGAAGCGCATGCTGGCGGAGAAAGGCGTGGTGCTGAAGATGGCGGTGGGCGACGAGGAGATCCTGCGCCAGTACCCGGTGGACTACGTCTCCTTCAGTTACTACATGTCGAGCACCATCAGCGCGCATCCGGAAAAACTTCAGGGTGCCACCGGGAACCTGATCACCGGCGGTATTCGCAACCCGTACCTGGAGACCAGCGACTGGGGCTGGCAGATCGACCCGAAAGGGCTGCGGCTGGCGCTCAATCAGCTCTATGACCGCTATCAGAAGCCGCTGTTTATTGCCGAAAACGGTCTCGGCGCGGTGGATGAGGTCAACCCGGACGGCAGCATCAACGATGACTACCGCATCGACTACCTGCGCCAGCACATCGAGCAGATCCAGGAGGCCATTGCCGACGGCGTCGACCTGTTCGGCTACACCTGGTGGGGGCCGATTGACGTGGTCAGCGCCGGCACCGCGCAGATGTCCAAGCGCTACGGCTTTATCTATGTGGACCAGGACGACATGGGCAACGGCACCCTCGCCCGCTCGCGCAAGAAAAGTTTCTGGTGGTACAAAAAAGTGATCGCCTCCAACGGGCAGGATCTCAGCGATTAAGGAGCAGCAGATGGCACAGTTTCCTCAGCACTTTTTATGGGGCGGCGCGATAGCCGCCAATCAGGCGGAAGGCGCCTGGAACCTTGACGGCAAAGGGCCGTCTATCGCCGACGTGGTGCGCGGCGGTATCGCTTCCGGCCAGCATGACGCCGTCATTGACCCGCATCTCTACTACGCCAGCCACGAGGCGGTGGATTTTTACCACCGCTATAAAGAGGACGTGGCGCTATTCGCGGAGATGGGTTTTCAGTGCTTTCGTACCTCGATTGCCTGGTCGCGCATTTTCCCGCGCGGGGATGAACAGACCCCGAACGAAGCCGGGCTGGCGTTCTACGATAACCTGTTTGACGAGCTGCTGAAGTACGGCATCGAGCCGGTGATCACCCTCTCTCATTACGAAACGCCGCTGGCGCTCTATCAGGAGTACGGCGGCTGGAAGAACCGCGCGCTGATCGCGCACTTCACCCGCTACTGCGAAACGGTCTTCCGGCGCTATCGCGGCAAGGTGAAGTACTGGATGACCTTCAACGAGCTGAACAACATGAACCGCATGCCGTTCGCCACCGGCGCGGTGGATGCCGACGCCTCGTTGCAGATCATCTACCAGGCCAACCACCACCAGTTTGTTGCCAACGCGCTGGCGAACAAGCTGTGCCACGAAATCATTCCTGAGGCGCAGATCGGCTGCATGCTGTCGCTCAGCACCGTTTACCCGGCAACCTGCCACCCGGACGATATCTTTGAAACCCAGCAGCTGCGCCGCCGCTCGCTGTTCTATTCCGATGTGATGATGAACGGTGAGTATCCGGCGTACAGCCGCCGCCTGTTCCGCGATAACGGCATTACGCTGGCGATGGAGCCGGAGGATCTGGCGCTGATTGCCCGCTACCCTTCCGACTATCTGGGCTTCAGCTACTACCGCAGCGTGGTGCACAAGGCCGGGGCGCAGTTACAGATCGATACCGGCGGGGCGAAGGGCGAGGACAATCCGTACCTGAAAAAAACCGCCTGGGGCTGGCCGGTAGATCCGAAAGGGCTGCGCACGGTGTGCAACGAGCTGGCGGATCGCTACCGCAAGCCGCTGTTCATCGTGGAAAACGGCTACGGCGGAGTGGATGAGATTGCACCGGACGGCACGATTAACGATGAAGAGCGCATCGCATATGGACGTCAGCACATCATCGAGATGGCGGAGGCCGTTGCCGATGGCTGCGACATCATGGGGTACACCTGGTGGGGGCCGATCGACATCGTCAGCGCCGGTACCGGAGAGATGAAAAAGCGCTACGGGTTTATCTATGTTGATAAGGATAACGACGGCAACGGTAGCCTGGCGCGCCGCAAAAAGCGCAGCTTCGACTGGTACAAACAGGTGATCGCCAGCAATGGCGAGGTAGTGTAACGGCGCCCTCTCCTTCGGGAGAGGGCATACTACGGAAAGTTACTTCAGCTCTGGCCAGTAGTCGCGGTTAGCCTCGATCAGCGCATCCAGCACCCTGCGGGCTTTTTTGGCATCAACGATGGTGCGGTTGAGCGTCAGGGCCATCAGCGCTTTGGTGTAGGAGCCTTCCAGATAGGCTTCGACCGTCAGCCGCTCATAGGCGAACTGCTGCTCGATCATCCCTTTGTAGAAGGTCGGAATTTTGCCAACGCCGAACGGACGCGGGCCGTTGGCACCCATTTCGGCCGCCACTTCCACCATCACGTCGTTGTCGAGGTTCGCCACCAGGCCGTTGTTCTCCACCATCACAATGAATTTTTTCTTCAGGTTGAAGGCGATAGACTCCGCCAGCTCAACGATCATGTCGCCGTGGGCATCGTTGTGCACCACGTGCACGTTCTTCGTGGTGCCCTCTGCCGCCGCGGTGCGGCACTCGTCGAATACCCGCTTCTCGCGGCCGTTGATCACCTCGTTGGCGCGAGTGAAGTTCGGGTCGAGCTTGCTCAGCTTGTACTCCGGGTAGAGGTAGTACTGCAGATAGGTGTTCGGCAGGTAGTCCGGGAAGTCGTGGAGCATATCCGCTACCGCGGCGTAGGTATCGAGCCAGGACTGGTCGCGCTGCTCGGCGTCCACCGGCTTAAAGCCGTTGCTGGCGATAATCGCTTTCAGCTCCGGTGCCAGGTCATGACCGTTTTCATCATAGAGATGGGTGAACCAGCCGAAGTGATTCAGCCCGAAGTAGACCGGGTCGAAGGTCTCCGGATCGCGGCCCAGCAGACGGCCATAGGAGCGCAGCAGGTTGACCGGCTGGTCGCAGATATTGATGATGCGCTCATCATCCGGGAACGACTTTTTCAGCGCATCGGCAACGATCGCCGCCGGGTTGGTGTAGTTGAGGATCCACGCCTGCGGCGAACGCGCCCGCACGTCGTTAACCAGTTCAATCATGTCGCGAATGGAACGCATGCCGTAGGCAAAACCGCCCGGCCCGCAGGTCTCCTGACCAATCACCCCGAGGCTTAACGGAATTTTTTCATCCTTCTCGCGCATCGCGTAGCCGCCGGTACGCATCTGGCAGAAAATGAAGTCCATGTCGCGCAGGGCCACCTCTTTATCGGTGGTCCAGATTAACTCCACCTCCGGGTACTCTTCGCGGAACAGCACTTTCGCGTATTCGCCAATCACCGCCTGACGTTCAGCGTTAACGTCGAACATCACCAGCTTGTTGAGCGGCAGGCGGGTTTTCAGTTTACACAGCGCCTTGAGTAATCCCGGCGTCCAGGTGGATCCGCCTCCGACTAAAACGATATTGAAAGCTTTTTTCATGTTACGGCTCCCTTACGACTGTTGAGCGAGTAAATTTTGCTTCACCGCGGTGGCGATAATTTCCACCTGCGGCCCATAGATAACCTGAATGTCATTCTGCGTGGCGCGGATGATGCCGCTGGCCCCGCTCTGCTTCAGCGCCGGGTCCTGCACCTTTGCCATATCGGCGACCCGGACGCGCAGGCGGGTAAAGCAGCAGTCCACCGCCTGAATGTTGTCGCGCCCGCCCAGCCCTTCGATAATCAGCGCGGTTTCGCCGCTGCCCTTCCCGGCCAAAACCGCACCGGGTGCAGGGGCGCGATCCTCCTCCTCACGGCCGGGCGTGCGGGCGTTAGTGCGCAGGATGATGAATTTGAAGGTGAAGTAGTACGCCGGGAACCAGATGACGCCGAGCAACAGGCTGAACCACCAGGCGGTTTTCGCCCCGCCCAGTACGCCAAAGACGATGAAATCGATCAGTCCACCCTGCACGTTACCGATCATCACGTTCAGCAGCTGCGCCAGGGCAAACGACAGGCCGGTCATCACCGCGTGGAAGACAAACAGCAGCGGCGAGACGAAGATAAAACTGAACTCCAGCGGCTCGGTGATGCCGGTGGTGAAGGAGGCCAGCGCCCCGGCCATCATCAGCGCTTTCACGCGCTGCTTGTGCTCCGGCTTCGCGCAGCGGTAGATCGCCAGCGCCGCCCCCGGCAGACCAAACATCATCACCGGGATTTTGCCCTGGGCGAGGAAGCGGGTGGCTTCGCGCACCACGTCGTTCGCCAGTTCGCCCGGATGGGCCAGCGCATAGTTGAAGATGCTGAGCGCACCGATGATGCTTTCGTTATCGACATGCACCATGCCGCCCACCGGGGTAAAGCGCACGGTTTCATTGAGGATGTGGTGCAGCCCGGTAGGAATGAGGATGCGTTCGGTGAGGGCATAAAAGAAGGTGCCCGCCGCCCCGGCGTGGCCGATAAACTCGCCGAGGCGAATAATGCCCCCGGCGATCACCGGCCAGATGAAGGAGAGCCCTAACCCCACCAGCGGCAGCACGATCACGGTAATAATCGGCACGAAGCGACGCCCGCCAAAGTAGGCGATGGCTGCCGGTAGCTGGATGGTGTAGAAGCGGTTATGCAGCAGCACCGTGACGATCCCGGCAATCACCCCGCCGAGCACGCTCATCTGATAGGAGAAGATCCCCAGCGTGTTGGCGAACTCGGCGGCGTACATCACCGCCTCAGTCTGGCTGTAGCCTTTCGCCATAAAGGCGCTGGCTGAAGTGGTTTCCGGCGTCAGCCCCTGGGCGGTAAGGCTGAAGTTCACCCCGACGTGCAGGGTGATAAACCCAATCACCGCCGCGAGCGCCGCGGTGGGCTTCTCGTCACGCGCCAGCCCAACGGCGGCAGCAATGGCAAACAGCAGCGGCAGATTGCCAAACAGCGCCCCCGCCACTTTGCGTATAAAGCCAATCGCCTGCTGCATCGCCTGCGCGTGGATCATCCCCTCGCCCACAATCGCCGGGTTTTGCAGCGCGGCGGCAAGGCCAAGAAAAATCCCCGCCGCGGCGATCACGGAAATCGGCATCATCAGTGCCTTTCCTAAATCCTGAACAAACTCGCCTGCACGACTCATAGTCTTATCCCTGTAAGGTGAAAAGAAGCGAACTGCATAGCGAAAGTATAACGATATATCATGTCTAGTTGTCTAGACAAGTTAACGGAGAATATGAACCCGGTCACAAAGTAGCCGGTCAGGTGAGACGGAGATTACGGTCGTTCGGCAGTGATGGTGAACACGTAGTGCTGCTGGTTGTAGTAGATTTCCGAGACTTCAAACGGGCGGCCTTCGCTCAGCCAGGCGACCGACGTGGCGTGCAGCACCGGCTCTTCGCGCTGGATGTTGAGCATCTCCTGCACGTCGCGGGCCGGCAGCTCGGCGCGGATCTGCTTTTCACTGCGCGCCACGCTGTAGCCTTTCCGGCTGATGTAGGCGTACTTCGAGGCATTGAGATCGGCGGGAGTTAAATCCGGGAACAGATCGCACAGCATCCAGGACTGCTCAAACACGAACGGCACGTCACCCACCAGCCGCAGGCGCTTCATAAACCACACGTCGTCACCCGGCGCGATGGCAAGCAGCGCGGCCATATCATGGCTGACGGGCTGGCGCTCCAGGCAGATCAACCGGTTAACCATTGGTTCGTTGAGGGCGAGGGTAGCTTCGCTCGAGGTAAGATGGCGATCGAGCGGCAGCGCGATGCGCAGCGGCGGTTTTGCGTGCGTGACGTAGGTGCCCTGGCCGCGTCGTCGTTCGACTTTGCCCTGGCGTACCAGATAGTCCACCGCTTTACGGGCGGTCATACGGGCAATGCCAAACTGCTGGCAGAGTGCGGTTTCGGAAGGCAGCGCGTCGCCGGGTTTTAGCGCGCCGGACTGGATTTGCGCGGTGAGGAAGGCTTCAAGCTGCAGGTAAACCGGGACGGTGGAGTGTTTATCGATCATGAACGGCGCTCCCGAAACAGATTGCGGGGTATGTTAGCTACCCCGCAATCCGCTGACAACATCCGGAGGGATTATTCGCCGGAGGAGGCTTTACGCGGCGGACGACGACGACGCGCGCCGTCACCGGACGGACGTGATGCGCCCTCGCCTAACCAGCGGCCCTGCTTCGCGCTGTCGCCACCCTGACGGCGTGACTTCTCGCCCGCAGGTTTAGCCGCATCACCGCCCTGACGACGCGGTTTATCCCCGGTCGGCTTCGCCGCGCTGTCGCTGTTCTGACGACGCGGCTGGCCCTGACCACGACCACCGCCGCCCTGACCGCGACCGCCGCCGCCACGCTGCTGCTGGCGACCGTTGACGATCGGCTCGGCTTTGATGCTCGGGTCCGGCTCGTAGCCCGGCAGGGCAATGCGCGGGATTTCACGCTTCAGCAGGCGCTCGATGTCGCGCAGCAGCTTGTGCTCGTCCACGCAGACCAGCGACAGCGCTTCCCCGGTCGCGGCCGCGCGTCCGGTACGACCAATGCGGTGCACGTAATCTTCCGGCACGTTCGGCAGCTCGTAGTTCACGACGTGCGGCAGCTCTTCGATGTCGATGCCGCGCGCCGCGATGTCGGTAGCGACCAGCACGCGGATATCACCGGTTTTGAAGTCGGCCAGCGCACGGGTACGCGCGCCCTGGCTCTTGTTACCGTGGATTGCCGCAGAGCGGATACCGTCTTTGTTCAGCTGCTCCGCAAGGTGGTTAGCGCCGTGCTTGGTGCGGGTAAACACCAGCACCTGCTGCCAGTTGCCTTCGCCGATCATCTGGGAGAGCAGCTCCCGCTTGCGCTTTTTGTCCACGAAGTGAACGTGCTGGGTAACCTGCTCAGAAGCGGTGTTGCGACGCGCCACTTCCACTTCCAGCGGATTGTGCAGCAGCTTTTCCGCCAGCCCTTTGATGTCGTCCGAGAAGGTCGCGGAGAACAGCAGGTTCTGACGACGTGCCGGCAGTTTAGACAGCACGCGACGAATATCGTGGATGAAGCCCATGTCCAGCATGCGGTCGGCTTCGTCCAGCACCAGAATCTCCACGCTGTCGAGCTTGAGCGCGTTCTGGTGTTCAAGATCAAGCAGACGGCCCGGCGTTGCCACCAGCACGTCTACACCGCCGCGCAGCTTCATCATCTGCGGGTTGATGCTCACGCCGCCGAACACCACCAGCGAGCGGATATTCAGGTACTGGCTGTACGCGCTGACGTTCTCACCAATCTGCGCCGCCAGTTCGCGGGTCGGGGTGAGGATCAGGGCGCGCACCGGACGACGCCCTTTGGCGTGCGGGTTGTGCTGGGTCAACAGCTGCAGCAGCGGCAGGGTGAAGCCTGCGGTTTTACCGGTGCCGGTCTGGGCACTGGCCATCACATCACGGCCTGCCAGCACTGCCGGGATAGCCTGTTGTTGGATGGGGGTCGGTTGAGTGTAACCCTGCTCAGCGATCGCTTTCAGGATTTCGGGGGCAAGACCAAGTGAATCAAAGGACATAACAACTCCGGACCTGCCCCTGACCGCGTGCGGTGTAGTTTTCCGGGGAAGGCGTTAGGCCGAGGCCTGATAGCGAGACAAAAACCACAATGTCATGAAGGGGCGGAGTGTAGCAGTTTTTGTGATTCACCGCATACATTCTCGCGCTGCCGCTGCGTTTCGCCCGCCCCCGCCAGCGGACAGGCGTCGCAAAAGTGCAAGGCGGTATAAAAAACATACGTCACGGACTGGACAAGGTCAAAAAACAGCCATACTTTTAATCAATCGATTGATTAACTTTTATCGCGCCTATGAATGCCACTACCTCACCCGTTACGCCGCGCGGCGAACAGGCCCGCAATCAGCTGATTGCCGCCGCGCTTGCCCAGTTCGGCGAATATGGCCTCAATGCCACGACCCGCGACATCGCCGCCGATGCCGGGCAGAACATTGCGGCGATCACCTACTATTTCGGCTCCAAAGACGATCTCTACATGGCCTGCGCGCACTGGATCGCTGATTTTATCAGTACTCAGTTTCAGTCCCATGCCGAGGCCGCTGAGACGCTGTTGCGCCAGCAGCCGCCGGATATAGCAGCCATGCGCGCGCTGCTGTTTCAGGCCTGCGATAACATCGTGCACCTGCTTACCCAGGACGACACGCTGAACCTCAGCAAGTTTATCTCTCGCGAGCAGCTTTCACCGACCGCCGCCTACCAGCATATTCATCAGCAGGTGATCGCCCCGCTGCACGGTCACCTCACGCGCCTGATCGCTGCCTGCACCGGGCGCGAGGCAGAAGATACCGACACCATACTGCACACCCACGCCCTGCTCGGCGAGGTGCTCGCCTTCCGTCTCGGGCGCGAAACCATCCTGCTGCGCGCCGGGTGGAGCAGCTTTGATGCAACGAAAAGCGCCCGCATCAGCGGCGTGGTGAAGAGTCACATTACCTTTATTCTCGACGGGCTGGCCCGTAAGGAGTCTCAGGCATGAAAAAGCCGCTGTTGATCGTCGGCGCGCTGGTGGTTGTGGCCGCTATTGTCGGTGGCTGGATGTGGTATCAGCACAGCAAGCCGCAAACCCTCACCCTGTACGGCAATGTTGATATCCGCACCGTGAACCTCAGCTTCCGCGTCGGCGGGCGTCTGGCCTCGCTGGCGGTGGATGAGGGCGATGCGGTGCAGAAGGGGCAAACGCTCGGCACGCTCGACCGTGCGCCGTACCAGAATGCCCTGCTGCAGGCGAAAGCCAGCCTCGCCACCGCCGAAGCCAAACTCGATCTGGCGAAAGCCGGTTACCGCGACGAAGAGATCGCCCAGGCGCAAGCCGCAGTGCGTCAGGCCGAGGCGGCGTATCAGTACGCGCAGAACTTCTGGCAGCGCCAGCAGGGCCTGTGGAAAAGCCGCGTCATCTCCGCCAACGACCTGGAAAACGCTCGCTCCTCACGCGACCAGGCGCAGGCCAGCCTGAAATCCGCGCAGGATAAGCTCAGTCAGTTCCAGGCCGGTAACCGCCCGCAGGAGATTGCGCAGGCCCAGGCCGCGGTGGAACAGGCCAGGGCGCAGGTGGCGCAGGCCGAGCTGGATCT
>Ga0268256_1001419_pt1 | contig 14500 bp, 15 predicted proteins | sample AgamicAtAmrz_FD_200247 | JGI IMG/M metagenome (GOLD analysis project Ga0268256, IMG submission 200247) | Agave microbial communities from Guanajuato, Mexico - At.Am.rz (v2) (version 3) | ecosystem: Host-associated > Plants > Roots > Rhizosphere | place: Guanajato, Mexico | collected 2012-06-07
CCTGTGAGGCTGAAGCGTCCGGCGCAGCGCTCTGCTCTGCCGACGGCGACGGCGTGTGCTGCGCCGTCGCATCAGGCGCAACGTGGGTTTCGCCCGGCGTCTCTTCAGAGGTGGCTGGCGCCACCGTTGAGGGAGAAGATAAACGCTGCAGCTGCGGATCGGTCGGCACATTGGCATCCGGTATGGCAAACTGCGGCAGCTCGGCATCGCTTGCTGGCGTGGTTGAGTTAATGATGCTGGTATCGGTCATGGCAGACTCCTTAGTGATAATGAACGATCGGAGGGCGTGAAAGCCTTCACCAATCAGGTTAAAAATTCGCATTAGACTCTCCTGTTAAGGCTTCGTAGCATTTTCATCCTGTATGACGACCCGCTTCACCTTGTCGACCGTCTGATCGGGCAGCGTATCCAGCTTGTTCTGAAGCACGGACACCTGCTTCGACAGCTCATCCACCTTGGCTTCACGTCGCGCGGCGGACTCGCGTGCTTCGCGCCGAATATCCTCTACGCGCTGATTGGCCGTGCTGCTGACGTATAAAAACAGGATGGTCATCACAATGCATATCAACGACATGCCCAGCATCAGCACGCCGAGCAAAACTTTGCGCTTGTGGGTCGTCGGTCTTATTTCACTGTGTATCTCTGCCATCGCTATGCTCCTCCAGGGTGGAAATTAGCCTGTCGATTTCATTACGAAACTTGCTGTTTTGATCGGCGTCAGTCATGACCACCAGAATGCCGAGCGCGTTTTTAATTAAGCGCAGATCGGTCTCCAGGGTAGATATTCGCCGTAGATTGGTATCATGACGTATACGTAAATCGTCGTTCTCCTGACGGAGCAGCGCATTGCTCTCCTTCAGCAGTAAGACCTGCTCCTTGTAGCTGGTAATGATTTCTCCACCGGCACGATTGCTGGTGACAATAGAAGCAATGCCTGCAATAAGCGGCTTCCAGAAAAGCGCGGCCGCTCCGCCCCCAAGAACTAACGCGCCAACACTGGTTATCAGACTACTTTCCATGCCTCACCTCTGTACCTCGATGGGTAACGGCTGCTGACGTCAGGCGTAAAACGCAAAGCGCCTCCCTCGCCGAAACTTAAGATTGCTTAAATTCACAGCTTAAGTATACTTAAGTCTGGCTCTCAGGAGATGTCAAGAAGATGGAAAAAGAAACTACGGGCGATCGTATTCGCTTCCGCCGTAAGGCACTGAATTTGACGCAAAAAGCTGTTGCAGAAAAAATCTCGGTTTCCCATGTGGCGATATCTCAGTGGGAAAAAGAGGAGACACTGCCGCGCGGAGAAAACCTGCTGCGACTCGCGGAGGTGCTGGGCTGCGCGCCAGCATGGCTGGTAGACGGGGATGGACCGGTGTTTACTGTACAAACGCAGGCGCAAACCGGCCTGCCTTATCTGGAGAGAGAACAGATTGGCGACTGGCTGGCGGAGGCGACGCAGGTAGAGATCCTCAGGCGGATCCCTACCGATCGCAGCTACTCTGCCACCAGCTTTGCATTGACCCTATGGGACAACGCGCTGGCGCCGCAGTGCCTGCGTGGCGATCTGCTGCTTATCGATCCTGAATTACCGCCCCAGCCTGGGGACCTGGTGCTGGCGCTTACTGGAGAGAACGAGTATGTGCTACGCAAATATCGCGCGCGCAGCCACAACAGCTTTGAGCTGGCGCCGCTGAACGAGGATTACCCGCTCTTGCGTTCGTCGGAACAGGCGCTGTCTGTGCTGGGAACGCTGGTAGAGTGGCGACGCTATCGCGATACGGCGCAGTAAGCCGCAAAAATCTTCCGCTTCGCTCGAACTTTCGCCGCGAAGCAGCGTCCTATTAAGTATGTGGATAATTCCATGTAACGATTTCACCCGCCTTGAGCGGGCTTTTTTTTGCCCATAAGAATTTCCTGTGACGAATGCGTGCTGCTGCGTTTCTTTATCGTAGCGCCGGTGAGAAGATAATCTGGCGCTATGCGCATACCCTTTACGTAATGCAATCGAGAGTTCTGCCGGACTGGACTTGCCCGCTGACCTGTGCGGGCAATTTTTTGCGCGCTTTAATGAATAAAGCCGCCCGCAGACGGCTTTCACATTCAGGGATTCAGATTTTCATCCTCATCTTCATCCTCAACGTCATCTTCTACATACTCATCATCTTCTGGCATCTCATCCCCCTCTCCGCCGGGTATATCTTCTACGCCGCCTGGGAGCTGGCCGCCGCCGGGAATGGGATCGATATCATCGGGACGTTCTGACATACGCACCTCCAGTTACCCCTGTTGGGTATATTTAGTTTAGTGCTGTGACTATTTAATATGCGCCCTCCCTTACTGAAACGTGAACGAAGCGTAAAAGATCAAACATTACGCCGTTGCCGTTTGGCTTATTGGACAGGCTGTGTTCCATGTAGTTTTACGCAAAAACGCCGTCGTTAGCGCAGATAAATTTAATTCTGTTTATTGACGGATCGCTTTATAGCTTCTTCAATGAAATAAGAGACTGCACTGGAGGAAAAACTCATGACCGAACTGTTACATATTATCTCTGTCAGCGCGATTGTCGCTGGAATATATCTAATTCAGTAAGAGAATGGTCACACTCAGGTAATATTGTAATGGTGACCTTCTCTGATGCGACCCTTGTGCCTGGGAGATTCTTCAGTGCAAGAGCCGATGCGGCAAGGCCTGCGGCGAGGTTGCTGGTTAAAACCGTCGTCGACAAAATTTCTCATACCGTCTGAATAATATATTCAGGGTAAACGCCTGACTGAAATATATTTACCCGATTTCACTAATATTAATGATGCAGCATTTCATCAACCACCTGTTCCTGTGTTAATTGCCAGGGATAATAAGTGGGCCAGTTATCCATCTCTTCCAGCAGCGCCTGCTGAGAGATATTGCCGCTAAAAAGGTGAAAATGGCTTGACCTGCGCGGTGCGATAATATGATCGCTAAACTGCACATATTTTGGCGCATGGCTGTTCCTGTCGTGACATTCAAACAGATAACGAACACCTTTTTTCCCGGAGGCATAGGTCAGGATTTTATGTCCGGCATAGCTGTAGCGACAGGAGGCGACGCTGTCGCCGCGGTGAAATTCGATTACGCCATCTTCAATGCCCAGCCGCTCGATTTCCGTGGCGTAGCCTTTGCGGTAGTAGGCTTTGATCTGTTCTGGGGTTTTATGCCCATCCTTTTGCGCTTTCTGCGCGAAGACCGCATCCAGTTTTCCCTGCTCCAGCAGCGGATAGACGGACTCCCATACGCCATCCCAGTCTGACAGCGGGCGATCTTTAACATCTTTGTCGTCAAACACCCCTTCGGCCGCTTTTTGCTCCATTTGCGACAGCGCTGGGCCGTGTGCGTGGTGGCCATGCGCCATAGCCTGCCCGCTAAGCAGCAGACCCAATGCAATGACTTTTCCTTTGCTTGCCAACATATTTACCCTCCATCAATGAAAGAGTGTAAAATGTTATGATATAACATTTCTAAAAACAAGCTTTGCGTGTGCCCTCTCGCTAGCTCGCGTGGAAAAGTTTTTTCGCCTCTGATTTTGAATCTGTTGCTGTCACGCATTTCACATCGCGCAGCGCCTGTAGCTCGGCCAGGCGTGATTTCGCTTTTTCGCTGGCATTATGGCGCGCAATACCGTTGCCGATACCGAGATCGCCCATAAAACCCAGTACGGTGCGATAGTCAAAGCTGCCGGTCTCGGTGATCTCGTGCTGGATATGGCGCGTTTTGACGATTTCCTGTTCCAGCGTCTGGCAGTTCAGCGTCACCGCTTCTTGATCCGTTACCGCAGAAGCCTGGGGGTACTGCTTGGTTGCGCAGGCGGTGAGCAGCAGCACGGCTGCGATTATGAGTATTTTCATGGGGATATTGGTTAAGCTGTGCCGATTGTGAGTGGGGTTAAACCTGCATATTCATTGTTTCACTTTGCAGTTTTGCAGGAGTAAGTTGATTCAGGGTGATTCAAGGTTTATCAGAAGCATACCGCAAGGCACATTTTGCCCATTAGGTGAATACGAGGTGTTTTGCGGTATTTTTTTGTGCTTCATGTGTGCTATGTGCTCCGGTAGCACAAATTTTTGCTTAATCAGATCGTCGGCCGGTACTCGTCGTCATCGTCCAGAATTGTCGCCGTGACTTTGCCCAGCACGATGATGCCCTCGCCCCTCCCTGTCTATCGTTTCGCCGTCCTGTGTTATCAGCCCCAAAGAGAACAGCTTGCCAGTCATGAGGTAGCCGTCGTACTGAAACACCATCTCATCGCCAGGCTTCATCTTTACGCCGCGGTCAACGATGACAAACCCGTCAGGTGTTTCGATACGGAACGCATTAGAAGATGGAGGCTCGAAGCTCTCTTCTGTAGATGACGAGCTCACCTCACTTAACCCATGTTTCTAAGTGCCCACGTCTTGTGCTCTCCGCCGTCTGTCACCATTTCAAAGAAGAAGGGCTGATAGCGCTTAATCCAGCAGTTGCACTCTTCCAGCGGCCAGACGTGGTTCATCTTCTCCAGCTCAAGGCGAAAGTTGTTCGTGGTGACTATCCGGCGCTCTCGGCCGTCAAGCTGGGTGGCACTGCTGAACACAGAGCCGATTTCGTATTTGCGTGGCATAAAATTAACCCGCAAAATAACTGTATATAAATACAGTATTATTGAGGTTTGTTTTTGGCAAACTGTTGCAGTCTAGCTTCTTGTAAAGCCTACATAAGGAGAGAAGGGGTTTCTGGATAAGACAGGCGAATGGTGAAATAGATACCCCGGCCGCTGTTTAGGAAGGAGCGCCCTTGCTGTCTAAATTTAGCATGATTCTTAATTATTTATTCTAAGTAATCATTGCTTCATCTACAATGCAGATGAATTTTTGGACCTAACGGACAAATTTAAATGCGAGAACTACTAAAATCTCTTTCTGGCATGAGATTCATTGCTGCTGCCCTGATTGCCTTCCATCATACTGTGTGGATGTATCCTTTAAGCAAGTTCATTGATGATCGTGTAGATGCCGATTTGGGTGTTACTTTCTTTTTCGTTTTGTCTGGATTTATTCTTTATTTTACTCACAATAATATCTCAACAAAAGCTGAATCCGCCAGATTTATTGTTGCGAGAATTGCCAGAATCTGGCCTTTGCACATTGCCTGTCTTCTAATAGTACTCTGCCTTTTCCCTTCGCCATGGGGATATCCGGGGGAGTCAGTTTCATGGTTTAAAATTCTGGCAAACCTTTTTCTTATACATGCATGGATTCCATACGCGAAATATTTTTTTTCTCTGAATGGTCCTTCATGGAGTATATCTGTCGAACTGTATTTTTATGTTCTGTTCCCATTTCTAATATATAAATTCAAAACGAACTGGCATTTTAAACTAGCGCTGGCATTTATGACTGGCTTAGCAATCGTGATGGCTGTGCAAAAAATGGCATTCCCTATGCTTCAATACGGGGATCCTCTTATGGGTCCTAATCAGTGGGCGGCAGGGATATTACCACTAGTAAGACTAACTGAATTTTTGTCCGGTATTGTAGCTTGTGCATTATGGCTAAGAATTAGGAACAAGCTAGTAGCAAGCTCATTGTTATTCACGATTTTAGAAATTGCATCACTTTTATTAGGTTTGTTTACTTTATGTTGGTTGCCGCACCTAATTTCAGTAACTTTCGATGGGTATGTGGTAGGTAGTTGGTTAACAAGGACTTTTGCTGCGCCTATGTTTGCTATCATTATTGCAATTTTTGCATTTGGAAAGGGTACGCCATCCAGGTTTATTGGCTGCAGGTGGATGGTTATCTTGGGAGAAGCGAGCTTTTCGCTTTATATGACACATGAAATTATCGCTCGTTACATTGCTAACTACGCTCCATCATTACTCTTTAGAGATAGTTATTGGTTAGGTCCCTTGATTTTCTGGTCCCTGTGTATTTTGGTTTCTTTTATGACGTGGATGATAATTGAGCGTCCATGCAGAAAATTTATTCTAGCTAGGTTCGATAATCATACCAGAAAAAATAAAATGCTCGATTCATCACAGAGTCATAAGGTTGCATAGTGAGATGGGTGGATTAACCACCCATCATTAGCTTACCAGAGAATTTTCAAAGTCTGATCAAACTGGGGTGTTGACCAATCTATTTCACGGGCATTTTTGGTATCAATCCGACTGAGGAGGAGCCTATAATTCTTCCACGGTGTTAGTTGCGATGTCTCCTCGTTCGTTGCCATACCCAGATAGACAGCATTCCGAATGAAAAAAATGGCCTGACTCGCATCTGCTATCAGATTTTTTTGTTGCCTGAATCGTTGCATGATAAAGCGAAGATGGTCAGGTAAAGCCTGGCTGACTCACGAGAGTGGATTACATCATCATACTGTTTTTGCGTAATTGAGCGCAAAGGTCGCGCGCGACACACCTTTGCGAGTAGTAAGTATTGATAGCTGTTTTCAGGTCGATGGACGAAAATCGTCGTCATCATCCAGAATTGTTGCGGTCAATTTTCCCCCAGCACGATGACTTCCTTCAGCCCTTCTCCGTCTATCGTTACGCCGTCCTGCGTAATCAGCCCGGAAGCGAACAACTTGCCCACCATCGGGTAGCCGTCTTACAGAAACGCTACTTCGTTGCCTGGATTCATTTTTACGCTGCGTTCGATGATGAAAAAACCGTCAGGCGTTTCAACACGGTACGCGCTAGTTGAGGGATGCCCTAATCCTTCTTCTATGTATTCAGCGCCCATGCTCATTTCACATATCCCATATTACGCAAGCCACACGTTTTGTTCTTCCCTCCATCTGTCACAAGCTCAAATAAAAACGCCTGATACCGTTTGATCCAGCGGTTATACTCCTCAAGAGGCTAGTGATGAATGTAGTTTTCGGGTACCAATCGAAAGTCATTGGTTCTCACGCCCCGCCGACTTTTAGCGTCAAGCTTGATCGCATCATTGAAAGCTGCGGTGATTTCATACTTACGAGGCATAAGGTCGCCCTAAAACCACTGTTTATAAATGCAGTAGTAATGGGACGGATTTTGGCAAGCTGCTGCAGTCAGAATTTTTGTAAAGCCTAGGCTGGTACGGGATATTTTCTGGATAAGCAAGACTCGAGTGATTAAGATTTAACCTCCGAAGAGATTACAACCGCTGTGGCATATGCCTGCTACCCTTTAAAAAAATTTAATGCTTCAAAGAGGATAAGTGTAAAAATCTTATGTTGTTGGCTGCGTTATTCATTCCTGTGCTTTCCTCTGGTAATGACAATGATGTTATGAACTCCACAGAAGCCCGGTACTATTAGTCGCTTTCAAACAGCGTATTGAACCTCTATCCATTGCCTGATGGGCTCATTGGTTACTATACTCAAAGTGATGGTCGAACGGTTGAGATTGATGAGCTTTATAAAAAACATCCTGCTGGCACATCAACACCCTAATCCCAGCCATAGCCTACTAAGACTTGAAGCTGATCATCTACTAAATTCAATTTATCAAATAAAAAAGTGATAGTAAGCGCAAGCGTTTGCAACGCATTTAGAATGCCGTAAAGATATTAACCGCAAACTCTCTCTTTCTACTGACCAAATTTGCAATTGCAGAAGGCCCAAAGGATTATCTGGATGCTTATGTCGATTCCGAACAGACTTAAGAAGAATTATATTTGGTAAAAGTACTTAGTTAAAGTAGATTTATGATGAGCTTTTGAGTAAGGAGCTGTCTGTTTCGCCCATATAGTTCCCCTAAAATTCTCTTTAGCTAGTTAGAAAACTCTAACCTACCTAACAGATTCTTAGATAGTCTCAAATTATCCATAAATTCCTCTTGACTATAAAGGCTAAAATATTAGTATCATATAAGGAAAGATACGAACCTTTACTAATTGTTAGCGAGATATAGCATGAATAATAAATATGACGAATTTGAAAGCATCGGAGATAATTGTGAATTTGCGTTTTTTTTGAGAGAATCAGGATGTGATGATGGCAGTATGTTTCGTTGGACACTTATAAAAAATTACGAAAGTTTTTTAAATCTACTTAATAACGATTTCAAGAATATCTACAAATATGAAAACCTCGTACCCTCTTGGCAAGATATGGTACTAGACAAATCATGTAACATTTGTTTCCACACCACAATGTATAGTGATAACATTTCTGATCGTTGGCAGTGGAGATTCTCTGAAGAAAAAAATAGAGAAATCCATGGCAATGAGCTTGAGAAAATTGAATATCTCATCGATAAATTTAAAAAAGGAGTGTCTTCAGGTAATAAGACTTATGTTCTTAAAAGCAATTCTAACAACCTCGATGACTTGGCACTTAAAATATCTAAATACTTGATAAGCAAAGGAAAATGCAATCTTTTGTATGTGAAAGAAGCTGATAAAAGCAATTCATCTGGAAGTGTCCGTAAAATTACTGAGAATTTCTTCGTGGGCTTTATAGATAGGTTTGCTGATTATAGTCGCGCTAATGAGTATTCACGTCAAGGATGGGAGTTGCTTCTAAAAAGTTATAATGCATTAAAATAACTGGGCAGCGCTTTAGGCGCTGCTTAAATTATTAACCGGCAGAAAAAAATACAGTTTTATGGTATTGGTTCAACAGGGAATGCTTATATACTGCTTCATTCTTGTAATAAGAGTTTGGGAAGAAATTGACTTCCTTGCCAAGTAGGGACCCTAAAATTGCAACATGAAGCCTATCCGTATTAATAATACTGTATTCTTCTAAAAAATTAATCATGCACCTGGTTGAATTTCTCGCCAAAAACTCATTATCCCAGTAGTCTCCGTTCCATGTTAAAGATATATCATGGTTATTTTCTTTATAGTCTTTAGTTAATGACTCTGAATCAGTTCGATAACAATTAGCTATCCCTTTGAAAGGCTCAACACATGACAGGTAAGAAGGTAAGTCTAAATAAAATGCCATATCATCAGCCAGAAACACACTTTCTTGTGCCTTATATCCTAGTGAAAGTATATATTCAAAAGATGTTCTTTCTCTGCAACAAACAATAAATTTATCAAGACCCTCTTTAAAGAAATCCTCATAGCCCCTGACAGTTGAAGGCATTATGATAATCTTGGCGAATTTATCTTTTTGATTTTGAATAAAATCCTTACCCTCTGCGTACAAGCCTTCAATCAGATTACCGCCACCACCAAAAATTAAAATATCCTTACTGGAATCGTAATGGCTTGAAGCGCGATACTGGTCATAATTTAACCCGCTTTGCTTAAAAAAATCATACGTAGCAGAAGCTATGACTCCATCACCTGCGTTGCCTGGGTTAGCCTTGTAGACAAGATTATACTTAGAATGATAAAGTTTTAGTAAAGATTCAAAACCTAAATCGTTAGATGTCATTTGTTTACCTTAAGTGGCTGGTGTGTTGGTGGCTTCCCGAACGCTTTAGTAGCAGAACTCTTTGAATTCATAACTTTTCATTTGCAGCATATCTCGATTAGGAAATTTTACAATGAAGAAGATTCTTATTATGACGCCGGATATTGAAGGGCCGGTCAGAAATGGTGGTATTGGAACAGCATTTACAGCACTAGCTACCACACTAGCCAAAAACGGTTTCGACATCGACGTACTATATACTAGTGGTGATTACACGGAATCCACTTCCAAGTCATTCAAAGAATGGTCTCTTTATTATAGCAAACATGGCGTCAACCTTTTAAGCACACAAATAAACAATGAAATTAACATTGATGCTCCATATTTTAGAAAAAAAAGTTATTCGATATACCTATGGTTAAAAGAGAATAACATTTATGATGTTATTATTTCATGCGAATGGCAGGCGGATCTATATTACTCATTGCTTATAAAAAAGCAAGGTCTCAACTTTACAAATACAAAATTCATCGTTAATACTCATAGTTCAACATTATGGTCTGATGAAGGTAATTATCAATTACCTTATGACCAAAATCATTTAGAACTTTATCACATGGAAAAATGTGTCACTGAGATGGCTGATGAAATTGTTAGCCCTTCGCAATATCTTTTCGATTGGATGCAAGCTAAAGGCTGGAATCTTTCTAATAACAAAACTGTAATTTTAAACTGCGCGCCCTTTCAAGGCTTTGAAAAGTTTAAAAAAACACCTAACGTTGAAGATGATTTGTCACTAGAAAAAAAAATAGAATTAGTTTTTTTTGGCCGTTTAGAAACGAGAAAAGGTCTTGATATTTTTCTTCGAGCTTTAAAAAACTTAAGCAATGATGATAAAAAAAATTTAAGGGCTGTAACCTTTCTAGGTAAGAAGGTCAATTTGGGTTCTATAGACTCTGAGACCCATATAAGAAATAGCACACGGCATTTAGAGCTGCCTGTCAATATTATAACTGATTATGACCGCACCAACGCAAATGAATATATAAAAAGAAAAAATATTCTTGTTATAATTCCGTCTTTAGTTGAAAACTCACCTTATACGGTCTATGAGTGCTTAATAAACAATGTTAACTTCCTTGCCTCTTCGGTCGGTGGGATTCCTGAACTAATCCCGAAGAAAAATCATACCGAAACTTTATTTCAACCGAACCCAGTAGATCTTTATGGAAAGATACATTCACGCTTAAAAAAATTAAAATGTGACACCCATCTCATAGCTGATCCTAAAGATATAGAGAAAAGCTGGGTGCAAGTAGTTAGTGCGGATTTTTTTGATAATACAAAAAAACTCTCTGAAGGTGAATTACCTTTAGTCAGCGTTTGTATTACTCATCATGATAGGCATCATTTACTCCAACAAGCTATTGCTTCAATAAAATCCCAGACTTATCCGAATATTGAAGTTATTATCGTTGATGATGGGAGTGTTGATGAGGAATCTCATAAGTATCTTGACTTAATCGAGTCTGATTTCAACATAAGGAATTGGAAAATCATTCGCAGTTCCAATAATTACTTGGGAGCAGCTAGAAATCTTGCCGCTAAGCATGCATCGGGTGATTTTTTGCTTTTCATGGATGACGATAACGTGGCCAAGCCACATGAAGTGGAAACTTTTCTAACTGCAGCAGTTAACACTGGTGCAGATATCTTAACTACCCCAAGTGATTTAGTGTTTAATGAAGAATATCCCTCACCTTTTAGAAAAATGACGCATTGCTGGCTTCCACTTGGTCCGGACTTAAATATAGCAAGTTTCAATAATTGCTTTGGTGACGCAAATGCTCTGATTAAAAAAGAAGTTTTTCACAGCGTTGGAGGATTTACTGAAGATTACGGTTTAGGTCATGAGGATTGGGAATTCTTTACCAAAGCTGTTTTAAAAGGTCATTCGTTACAACTTGTTCCAGAACCTCTTTTTTGGTATCGCGTAGCAAATTCAGGAATGTTACTTAGCGGAAATAAATCCAGGAATAACTATCGTAGCTTCCGTCCATTTATGGAAGAAGATGTTAGATACAACTTTGCATTGGGTTTGATGCCCGCTTATATGCAAAAAATCTCCGAGCTGGAGCTCGAAATCAATAGAATGCAAAGTTTAAACTCATCTCATTCACTGGGTAATAAAATTAATAATCTTCAGCATGATATTGAATGGCTCATCTCGCAGCAACAGGACGGTTGGGCACATGATAGATTCAATACACTGAATAGCAAATTAGAGTTACTAATTTCACAGCAGCAAGGTGGATGGGCGCATGATAGATTCAATGTGTTGAATGAAAGTATTTCCCGCGTTCATTTCGATGTTCTCAAAGAAAAACCTTCAATTACTCGAAAAATCTTGAGAAAACTAAGATCAGCTTTTACTAAAATATAAAGTCAAAGATTGAAATTAAAGCCCAGAAAAAATCTGGGCTTTTTACTGAATTTTTATGACCAAAATAATTCATTGCTTTTATATGCGTCAATTCCAATGAAAACATTCTGTATTTTTTCCTAAAATTAAGAGCCGCTGCTTCTATGTTGATGGCCATATCCGGATCAACAGCATCCACTTGCACTCTCGCGTCCTAAGATACGGAAACGTATAATAAATTGGAAAATACACAAACGTTTGCATGTCCCAAAAATTTCCCACAGGTACTAACCTCTGACAAAAGCCTTTTCACGGAGGATATCGCCATGGATGTCTCGCCACGAGTTGTCGTGGTAGTCAATATCATCGTTGTAGTAGCTCTTGTTGTCGGCCTTGCATGATACAAGCACTGGATCTGGCGAACTCCGCAGCCAACTCAGATCGGCACGGTATACACTTGCCCCATCATCGGAGCTTTTATGTGGTCAGATCTAAATAAAAGTTCCATTGGACAAAAGCTCTTCTTGACAATTTTAATGTTATTCCTAACATCAAGCTTAATCTTCCCTTACAGATTCCTTTCAGATGGCCAATCTAGATTTTTTCAGGCTCATTACGCGCACTTGCGGCGTGGGTGTATTGATTATGATGCTGACAAATAAAGATTTATTTTACTATCACGGCCTTTTTGTCGTGGTTGTTTGTGTTGGGTTATGGGGTGAGTACGACTGGTATACCAAAAAAATGGGGAAGAAAAAATAATGAAGAGGCTTTCTGGTCTTGATGGCCTCAGAGGATTGCTTGCTTTAGGTGTGGCATTGTCGCATTCATATAGCCATTTTACCGGCTGGCATACCGGCTTCGATATCTTTCATAATCCAGACTATGCCGTTGATATCTTCTTCATATTATCCGGAATAGTGCTTTATCACTCCTACCTGCAGAAATTTACTTCCGGCTCGGTATCATCTCTGGAATTCTTCATCATTCGAATATTCCGCCTCTATCCTCTTCATATAGTGGCAGTGATGCTTGTTCCGCTCGCGCTCTATGCCTCTACGGGTAGCTTTTTCCCTGAATGGCTGGGGTCAGTAACGCCTTTTAATATCATTGGTGACCTGACTCTAACAAATTCTCTGGGGATTGGATTCATTCCAAAAACGAACGTTCCAAGCTGGTCAATATCGGTAGAGCTTTTCGCCGGCACATTTATTATCCTGCTCAGCTTCCTTCACAGGGTTATGCCGTGGATTACTGCTATAGCGGCGGTGGGATTATGCCTTACTATCGGAGTCAATGTTAAGGGCGCGTCGCAGGCGGCTTATCCGCTTCTGAGTGATGGCGTAATCAGATGCCTGCTTTGCGTATCTTTGGGCATTTGCGCCTATCAGGTTACGCTGTGGCGCGCTGAATGGCTGAAAGCAAATCATGCTCTGGTGTCAGCCTTTATCTTCTGTGTCTTCATGCTGACGCTCATCATACTGTTCGGTATGAATATCACGTTACCAGCCTATCTGGTTATCACGCCCGTCGTCGCGCTCGCGGTAGCTGCTTTGCCCCACATAGAGTGTGATGCGCGTAAGTTTTTGGAATCGGATAAGCTTGCCTTCCTTGGCAAGATATCATTCTCTCTCTACCTCATGCACACGCCTGTGGTTTATTCAATGCTGTGGCTGAAAGGAAGCTCACTGGATTCGAATATTATTTTCGCCACCCTTGCGGTGGTAATAGCAGCCGGTATATCTGTGCTTACGCTTAAATATATCGAGCTGCCCTGCTATGAGGCGGGTAAGAAGTTGATGAAATCTCGCGTTATCAGCCCTGCCAAAAAAGTAAGCCCCTTGTAAGGGGCTTTTTTCAGCCTGCGCCGTCGATGTAATGCGTAGCAACTTCTTCAGGCGTGACATAATAAAGTCGGCAGCTGGCGCTATCTGTGAACTGCTGCAGGGTTAGTCCGTCACTAAGGCCAATCATTGAGCCGCCAATGCTGGAGCTTAGTTCCTGACGCAACTGGTCAGGTACGTATTACAGAACATTAGGGAAGCTAAATTGCAGCATGCCTTAACTGTCATATACAGACATCGACTCAAATGCGCAGATGGTGTACCGGGTTTATGGCGCCTGGATGTCATAGAACAATACGGATCAGCTTTCCCTTATCAACACGAAAATGAACGATCTTGTGCTACATAAGTGCTTCGCTAAAGTGGCCGTATATTTATTTGTAGTATTATCAGACAGTTACCCGATTAAACCTGCATATTCATAATATCGGTATAAGCCGCCACCAGCTTATTCCTCACCTGAATCCCCATCTGCATCGAGATAGAAGACTTCTGCATATCCACCATTACATCGTTTAGCGCGATGCCCGGCTTGCCCATTTCAAAATCCTGCGCCTGCGTGCGGGCGGTGTTCTGCGTATCGCTGATCTTATCAAGCGCCGCTTTCATGGTGGCGGCGAAGTCGACCGGCTGCGTCGCCTCGCTGCTTTTGTTACTGGCCTGCAGCGAAGTCAGCTGAAGCTGCTGTAAAACGCCGTCGATTGCCTGAATGGACATGCCGTTACCTCATTGAAAGAGAGATGGAATTTTCTACGTTCAAAAAGTTATCACATTGTCAATGAGACAAAGGCGCTAAATAACCGCAAAAAACCCGGCTTATTCGCCCATCGAATTTTGCGATAAAGAAAATAATGCCATGCATTGAAGTGGA
>Ga0268256_1001422_pt1 | contig 14443 bp, 9 predicted proteins | sample AgamicAtAmrz_FD_200247 | JGI IMG/M metagenome (GOLD analysis project Ga0268256, IMG submission 200247) | Agave microbial communities from Guanajuato, Mexico - At.Am.rz (v2) (version 3) | ecosystem: Host-associated > Plants > Roots > Rhizosphere | place: Guanajato, Mexico | collected 2012-06-07
AGCGCTTTGTACCCTTTGTCGCCAGACAGATACCGCTGCACCACTTCAAGCTTGAACCGCTCGTCGTATTTCGTCATGAAAAAAACCCAAGGGTCGGATCTATGTCCAACTCTTGGGGTTCAGTTCAGAGGGGTGCCCGTTTCGTCGTGTCGCCCACTCGAAAGCGGCGCGTCCTTTACCGGTTGCCGGCCGTCTCCGACAGTCGCTTCATCGTCGCGATGCGCGCGCCGATCAGGTCGACGCGTCCGTCCTCGCCGACGAGCGGCGCCGTCGCATCGCGGAACGCCACCCACGCGCGCTGCGCGCGCACGAGCGTCGCGGCCGAATGCGCGGGCATCTTGCGGCGCAGCTTCTGGTAATAGCGGTTCAGGTCGAACAGCGCGTGTTCGCACGCGGCGTCCTGCACGCACGGCCGCACGCGGCGGATCGCCGGATCGCGCGGCGCGTTCGCCGGCTTGGCGCCAGCCGGCGCGGCCGCGCCACCGCCCTGCGCCCCGCTCGTCGCCGCGACCGGCACGGCTGCCGGCGGCGGAGCATAGCGATCGGCCGCCCCGCGCAGCGCCAGCGCGCGATCGCGCACCGGCTGCAGCTGCAGGTCGGCGCTCGACATCGCATACGCGGTGCCGCGCGTCGTGTCGTACACGGCCTTCAGCAGCAGCACTTCGTCCTTGCGCCACGTGACCCAGCGGCGCTGGCTGTCCTGCCAGCCGCGCTTCGCGTCGGCCGGCGCATCCTTCGACAGGCGCTGGTACGCGCCGTCCATCACTGCCTGCCACTGCTGCTGCGCTTCGCCCATGCACTGGATCTGCCCGGCCGGCGACGACCGGTCGCGCCGCGCGAGGCATTGCCGCATCGCGACGTCGATCGGGTCGGCCGCCGCGACTTCCGCATGGGCGACGCCCGCGCCCGCGAGCCCCGCCAATCCTGCCGTCCAGACGACGAGCGCGGCCAGCGCCGCGCGCATCGTCCGGAATCGTCCGTGCGCCGCCATCAGTCGCGCACGCAGTCGACGAAGTACTCGACGCGGCCGTTCACCTCTTCCGCGACGAGGCCGTGGATGTCGGTGTGGAAGCCCGGGAAACGCTCGTTGAAGTCGCGCGCGAACCGCAGGTAGTTCACGATCGTCTTGTTGAAGCGCTCGCCCGGAATCAGCAGCGGGATGCCCGGCGGATACGGCGTGAGCAGGATGCTCGTCACGCGGCCTTCGAGCTCGTCGAGCGGCACGCGGTCGATCTTGCGGTGCGCGAGCTTCGCGAACGCGTCCGACGGCTTCATCGCCGGCTCCATGTCCGACAGGTACATCTCGGTCGTCAGGCGGGCGATGTCGTTCGCGCGGTACACGTCGTGGATCTGCGTGCACAGGTCGCGCAGGCCGACGCGCTCGTAGCGCGGATGCTGCGCGACGAATTCCGGCAGCACGCGCCACAGCGGCTGGTTGTTGTCGTAGTCGTCCTTGAACTGCTGCAGCTCGGTCACCATCGAGTTCCAGCGGCCCTTCGTGATGCCGATCGTGAACATGATGAAGAACGAGTACAGGCCGGTCTTCTCGACGATGATCCCGTGCTCGGCCAGGTACTTCGTGACGATCGCGGCCGGAATGCCGGTCTCGCCGAACTCGCCGTCGACGTCGAGCCCCGGCGTGATGATCGTCGCCTTGATCGGGTCGAGCATGTTGAAGCCTTCCGCGAGCGGGCCGAAGCCGTGCCAGTGGTCGTTCGGCTTCAGCATCCAGTCCTCGCGCGAACCGATGCCTTCCTCGGACAGGTTGTCCGGGCCCCACACGCTGAAGAACCAGTCGTCGCCGTACTCGGCGTCGACCTTGCGCATCGCGCGACGGAAGTCGATCGCCTCGGCGATCGATTCCTCGACGAGCGCGGTGCCGCCCGGCGGCTCCATCATCGCGGCCGCGACGTCGCACGACGCGATGATCGCGTACTGCGGGCTCGTCGACGTGTGCATCAGGTACGCCTCGTTGAAGCGGTGCTTGTCGAACGTGCGGTTCTCCGAATCCTGCACGACGATCTGCGACGCCTGCGAGATGCCGGCGAGCAGCTTGTGCGTCGAGTGGGTCGCGAACACGAGCGCGCCCGTGCGCGGACGGCCGTCGCCGATCGCGTGCATGTCGCGGTAGAAATCGTGGAACGTCGCGTGCGGCAGCCATGCTTCGTCGAAGTGCAGCGTGTCGAGCAGATCGCCGAGCAGGTCCTTGATCATCTCGACGTTGTACACCACGCCGTCGTACGTGCTCTGCGTGATCGTCAGGATGCGCGGCTTCATGTCCGGGTTCTGGCGCATCGCCTCGCGCGCGAACGGGTTCGCCTCGATCTTCCTGCGGATGTTCTCCGGCTTGAATTCGTCGCGCGGGATCGGCCCGATGATGCCGAAATGGTTGCGCGTCGGCGTGAGGAACACCGGAATCGCGCCCGTCATCGTGATCGCGTGCAGGATCGACTTGTGGCAGTTGCGGTCGACCAGCACGATGTCGCCGGGCGCGACCGTCGCATGCCAGACGATCTTGTTCGACGTCGACGTACCGTTGGTCACGAAGAACAGGTGATCGGCGCTGAAGATGCGCGCCGCATTGCGTTCGGACGCCGCCACCGGGCCGGTGTGGTCCAGCAGCTGGCCGAGTTCGTCCACCGCGTTGCATACGTCCGCGCGCAGCATGTTTTCGCCGAAGAACTGGTGGAACATCTGGCCGAGCGGGTTCTTCAGGAACGCGACGCCGCCCGAGTGGCCCGGGCAGTGCCACGAGTACGAGCCTTCGTCCGCGTACTTGACGAGTTCCTTGAAGAACGGCGGCGCGAGCGAGTCGAGATAGACCTTCGCTTCACGGATGATGTGGCGCGCGACGAACTCCGGCGTGTCCTCGAACATGTGGATGAAGCCGTGCAGCTCGCGCAGGATGTCGTTCGGCAGATGGCGCGACGTGCGCGTCTCGCCGTACAGGAAGATCGGGATGTCCGCGTTGCGGCGGCGCACTTCGGTGACGAACGCGCGCAGCTCGATGATCGCGGTCGCGAGCTCGGGCAGCTCGCCGTCCGGGCCGGTTTCGCCGAGCATGAGTTCGTCGTCGTCGATCGACAGGATGAAGCACGACGCGCGGCTCGATTGCTGCGCGAACGACGTCAGATCGCCGTAGCTCGTGAGGCCGAGGACTTCGACGCCCTCCTTCTCGATCGCTTCGGCCAACGCCCGGATGCCGGAGCCCGAGATGTTCTCGGAACGGAAATCTTCGTCGATGATGACGACGGGGAAACGAAACTTCATGGGCGATTCTCCAAAAAGAACGACCGCGGCGCGTCACGCGCAGCGGTCACCCGGAAACTGGTGAGACGTTATGCAACCAGATCAGGTTTTCGGCAGCGTGACACCGCGCTGCCCCTGATACTTGCCGCCGCGATCGGCGTACGACACGTCGCACACCTCGTCGCTTTCGAAGAAGAGCACCTGCGCGACGCCTTCGTTCGCGTAGATCTTCGCGGGCAACGGCGTGGTGTTCGAGAATTCCAGCGTGACGTAGCCTTCCCACTCGGGTTCGAACGGCGTCACGTTGACGATGATCCCGCAGCGCGCGTAGGTCGACTTGCCGAGGCAGACGGTGAGCACGGTGCGCGGGATGCGGAAATATTCGACGGTGCGGGCCAGCGCGAACGAGTTCGGCGGGATGATGCACACGTCGCCCTTGAAATCGACAAACGAACCCTCGTCGAAGTTCTTCGGATCGACGATCGTCGAGTTGATGTTCGTGAAGATCTTGAATTCGTCCGCGCAGCGGATGTCGTAGCCGTAGCTCGACGTGCCGTAGCTGACGATCCGGCGGCCGTCCTCGGACGCGCGGACCTGATCGGGCACGAACGGCTCGATCATCTTGTGCTCTTCGGCCATGCGCCGAATCCATTTGTCGGACTTGATGCTCATATCGGGGCGCCTGGAAACGCTGCGTGACGGTCAGGGGAGGGCCGCTCGCGCAAGGCGGCGGCCGGGAAAGGCGGACATTTTACGCGATCATCGGCTCACGCACGCGGCGGCCGTCAACGGATCACGCCGCAGGCCAGCGCGGGCCCCGCGCCATGCTGCGGAAACGCCGGGTCGCTCGAGTCGCGGTGCACCAGCGCCGCGCGGTTCATCGCCGAGCGCACGCCGTCGAGGGCCAGATCGGGCGCGACGATGAAGCCGGCCGCGACGCCGTTCGCATCCGCATGGATGTTGCCGAGATCGCCGGCGACGCGCGCGCCCGCGCGCAGCCGGTCGGCGGCCGGCGCGAACACCTGGCCGGCGCTCGAGCCGTCGCCCGCGTTGCAGTCGCCGCGCTCGTGTACCTGCAGCGCGTGATCGCTGTTCGGCGGCAAGCCGACCAGATTGTAGGTGACCTGCACACCGTCCGGGCGCTCGACGAACGTCACCGCGCCGCGCGCCTGCGCGCCGACCGTCGGCTGCAGTTGTGCGTCGGCCCGTTTTTCGTGCGACGAGGAAAAGGAGGTACAGCCGGCCAGCAGGCCCAGCGCGGCGGCGGCCAGCAGCGCGCGCCGCGCGCGGCCGGCGCGCACGCCGTGATGTCGTTGTTTCATTCGATCCTCATGCCGGCTGGCGGCCGTTTGACACGACGGCCGCGCCGGGCGGGTAAAGGGACCCGGGAAAAGTCGCCATGATACCGCGCCTCGCGGCGCCGTAAACAGCGTGAGGCCCCGCCCCGCAAGGGTTTTACGTATTTTGAACAACGATCGACGGGAACTTCGACGTCATGTCGCGCGATCGCTCGGCAATCGCCAGCGCGACCCCGCGCGCGATGTCGCGGTAGCGACGCGCGAGCGCGCCGTCCGGCTCGGCCGCGACCGTCGGCGTGCCGCTGTCGGCCCGCTCGCGGATCGCGATGTCGAGCGGCAGGCTGCCGAGCACGTTCACGTCGTAATCCTTCGCCATCCGTTCCGCCCCGCCGGCGCCGAAGATGTGCTCCTCGTGGCCGCAGTTCGAGCAGATGTGGATGCTCATGTTCTCGACGATGCCGAGGATCGGAATCCCGACCTTCTCGAACATCTTCAGCCCCTTCTTCGCGTCGAGCAGCGCGATGTCCTGCGGCGTCGTGACAATCACCGCGCCGGTGACGGGCACGCGCTGCGCGAGCGTGAGCTGGATGTCGCCCGTGCCCGGCGGCATGTCGACGATCAGGTAGTCGAGCTCGCGCCAGTTGGTCTGGCGCAGCAGCTGCTCGAGCGCCGACGTCGCCATCGGCCCGCGCCACACCATCGGGTTGTCTTCCTCGATCAGGAAGCCGATCGAGTTCGCCTGCAGCCCATGGCCGACGAGCGGGTTCATCGACTGGTTGTCCGGCGACTCGGGGCGCTGGCCGTGGATGCCGAGCATCGTCGGCAGCGACGGGCCGTAGATGTCGGCGTCGAGAATGCCGACCGACGCGCCTTCCGCGGCGAGCGCGAGCGCGAGGTTCACGGCCGTCGTGCTCTTGCCGACGCCACCCTTGCCCGACGCGACCGCGACGATGTTCTTCACATTCGGCAACAGCTTCACGCCGCGCTGCACCGTATGCGCGACGATCTCCTGCGACACGGCGACGCGCGCGTCGCGCACGCCCGGCACGGCCTGGAGCGCCGCGGCGACGCGCGCGCGCACGTCATCGTGCTGGCTGCGCGCCGGATAACCGAGCACCACGTCGAGCGCCACGACATCGCCGTCGATCGCGACGTTGCGCACGCCCTTGTTCGCCGCGTACGGGCGGCCGGTATTGGGGTCGACGACTGCCGCCAGCGCGGCGTCGACTTGTGCCCGGTCAATGCTCATCAAAACTCCATGAAAACGTTTTTCTCGCGCGCAAACGTCAAAAAATATCAAATTACGCTGCGAAAATCGGGAAAAGTGAAAGAATCTGTTGCACGCCATTGCGCGAACGCGCGACCCGGCGCACTCTTCGCGTGCGGCATGCTATAGGGCCAAATCGGCCGCTCACCGCCTATATTGTAGAGGCTGACGCGTCGCGCTGCCCGAACAGCCACGCTGACGGACAGGGCATGCGACCGCCTCGGCGGCTGCCGCAAGCGCAGGCCGGCCCTCCTTTTTCGGACGGCCCGCGCAGGGAGCCATAACTGTTGTTTGTCGTCGTTGTCGACTCGTTCAACCAAGAGAGGAATCCAAGATGAACATGAAAATCGCGACTCGCCTGTCCGTATTCGCACTCGCCGGCGCACTGCTGGCAGGCTGCGCCACGCAGCAAGGCAACAATACGGCCGTCGGTACCGGCACGGGCGCGGCGCTGGGCGCGGGGATCGGGGCACTGGCCGGTGGCGGCAAGGGCGCAGCGATCGGCGCGGGCGTCGGCGCACTGGTCGGTGGCGTGACGGGTTACAACTGGCAGGCGATCAAGAACAAGCTCGCACCGTCGGCGGCGCAGACGGGCACGCAGGTCACCGAGCAGCCGGACGGCTCGCTGAAGCTGAACGTGCCGAGCTCGGTCACGTTCGCGACGAACCAGTACGCGATCACGCCGGCGTTCACGCCGCTGCTGAACGACCTCGCGACGACGCTGAACCAGAACCCGCAAGTCACGGCATCGATCGTCGGCTACACGGACAGCACGGGCTCGCAGCAGCTGAACCAGACGTTGTCGCAGAACCGCGCGCAAAGCGTCGTCAACGCGCTCGTGCAGCGCGGCGTGAATGGCGGCCGTCTGTCGGCGCAAGGCATGGGCCCGTCGAACCCGATCGCGGACAACGCGACCGAAGCCGGCCGCGCACAGAACCGCCGCGTCGAGATCTACCTGCGCGCGCCGCAACAGCATCAGTAAGCGCGACCACGAGAGGAATCGTGCGGGCATCCTGCCCGCACAGCCCCGCCGGATAAGGCTTTCGGCGGAGCCGGTAACAAATCGAAAAAATTTTCGAACTTCTGTCGCAGGCCGTGGTCAGTATTTACGGTACGTGGCTGGTGTTGCCGGCGCGTCACCATTCTCCTCTTGTCGTTGTTGCTCCGGGGCCGTATCCGCCCCGGTTTTTTTTGCCCGCAGAATTCATGCTGCACCGCAGCATCGCGCCGCCGGGCACGCCACCTGGGCGACCTCCTCCCTTCCGCCGGCCGGTCCGCGGCACCCGCCCGCCGCGCGAGCCCGCGCCCCTGCTAGAATCGCAGTTTCCCGTCGTTTTTCCCGCTGTTCTTCTCCAGACCCTATGTCCGCATCCGACCTCACTTCCGTGCAGGCTGCGGCGCCGCAAGGCAGCCGCCAGATCCTCGTTACGTCCGCACTGCCCTATGCCAACGGGCAGATCCACATCGGCCACCTGGTCGAGTACATCCAGACCGACATCTGGGTGCGGACGCTGCGAATGCATGGTCATGAGGTCTACTACATCGGCGCCGACGATACGCACGGCACGCCGATCATGCTGCGCGCGGAGAAGGAAGGCCTGACGCCGAAGCAGCTGATCGACCGCGTGTGGACCGAGCACAAGCGCGACTTCGACAGCTTCGGCGTGTCGTTCGACAATTTCTACTCGACCGATTCGGAAGAAAACCGCGTGCTGAGCGAGAACATCTATCTCGCGCTGCAGGAAGCCGGCCTGATTGCCGAACGCGAAATCGAGCAAGCCTACGACCCGGTCAAGGAAATGTTCCTGCCGGACCGCTTCATCAAGGGCGAGTGTCCGAAGTGTCACGCGAAGGACCAGTACGGCGACAGCTGCGAGGTGTGCGGCTCGACCTACCTGCCGACCGAACTGCTGAATCCGTATTCGGTCGTGTCAGGCGCGACGCCGGTGCGCAAGACCTCGAAGCACTACTTCTTCCGCCTGTCCGACCCGCGCTGCGAATCGTTCCTGCGCGAATGGGTGAGCGGCCTCGCGCAGCCCGAAGCGACCAACAAGATGCGCGAATGGCTCGGCGACGCCGGCGAATCCAAGCTCGCCGACTGGGACATCTCGCGCGACGCGCCGTACTTCGGCTTCGAGATCCCCGGTGCGCCCGGCAAGTATTTCTACGTGTGGCTCGACGCGCCGGTCGGCTACTACGCGAGCTTCAAGAACCTGTGCGAGCGCAACGGCATCGATTTCGATGCGTGGATCCGCCCGGGCTCGAAGGCCGAGCAGTACCACTTCATCGGCAAGGACATCCTGTACTTCCACACGCTGTTCTGGCCCGCGATGCTCGAGTTCTCGGGCCACCGCACGCCGACCAACGTGTTCGCGCACGGCTTCCTGACGGTCGACGGCGCGAAGATGTCGAAGTCGCGCGGCACGTTCATCACCGCGCAGAGCTACATCGACACCGGCCTGAACCCCGAGTGGCTGCGCTACTACTTCGCCGCGAAGCTGAACGCGACGATGGAAGACATCGACCTGAACCTCGACGACTTCCAGGCGCGCGTGAACAGCGACCTCGTCGGCAAGTACGTGAACATCGCGAGCCGCGCGGCCGGCTTCCTGATCAAGCGTTTCGACGGTCGCGTGCAGGACAGCGCGATGAATCATCCGCTCGTCGCGAAGCTGCGCGATGCGATTCCACAGATCGCCACGAGCTACGAAGCACGCGAATACGGCCGCGCGCTGCGCCATACGATGGAGCTCGCGGACGAAGTGAACGCGTACGTCGACGGCGCGAAGCCGTGGGATCTCGCGAAGGACCCGGCCAACGCGGTCGCGCTGCACGAAACCTGCAGCGTGAGCCTCGAGGCCTTCCGCCTGCTGTCGCTCGCGCTGAAGCCGGTGATGCCGCGCGTGGCCGTTGCGGTCGAGGCGTTCTTCGGGATCGCGCCGCTCGCGTGGGCCGACGCCGCGAAGCCGCTGTCGTCGGCGCAGCCGATCAAGGCGTACCAGCACCTGATGACGCGCGTCGATGCGAAGCAGATCGAAGCGCTGCTCGCCGCGAACCGCGATTCGCTGCAGGCCGAGGCAGCCGGCGCGGCCGCCGCGGGCGCCAATGCCGCGAAGGATGCGAAGAGCAACGCCAAAGCGAAAGCGAACGCGAAGCCGGCCGCCGTGAACGGCGCCGACGACGCACCGATCTCGATCGACGATTTCGCGAAGATCGATCTGCGCATCGCGAAGATCGTCGCGTGCCAGGCGGTCGAAGGCTCGGACAAGCTGCTGCAGCTCACGCTCGACGTCGGCGAGGAAAAGACCCGCAACGTGTTCTCGGGCATCAAGTCCGCGTACCAGCCCGAGCAGCTCGTCGGCAAGCTGACGGTGATGGTCGCGAACCTCGCGCCGCGCAAGATGAAGTTCGGCCTGTCCGAAGGGATGGTGCTCGCCGCGTCGGCCACCGACGAGAAGGCGGAACCGGGCCTCTACATCCTCGAACCGCACAGCGGCGCGAAACCCGGCATGCGCGTGAAGTAAGCGACGCGCTGCCTGCGCAACAACCCCGCACATCAGTAACGTGCGGGGGTTTTTTATGCCCGCGCCACGCCATTGCGGATGCTGACCTTGCAAGCGCCAATGACATCTGCCGCACACTTCTCCCCGATTGCAACGGCCTGCGAGATTACCCCGGCGACAACGCAAAAATCCGTCAAAACCATACATGTCCTATGGATTCAATGCTCCGGAATGAGTAATTTTTCACACAGGAGCCCTTGAGAAGCAGATAGGTACTTTCGATTTCTCAATAATCCGACGGGAGAAGTAAGATGGCGCAGGATATTTTCTTGAAGCTCACGGGTATCGAAGGCGAGTCGACCGATCGCAGTCATTCAAATGAAATCGAGGTACTTACGTGGACCTGGTCGGTAAGCCAGCAATCCAATATGCACATGGGAAGCGGTGGTGGTGCAGGCAGATGCACCGTTGACGATCTAACGTTCGAGCACTATATCGATCGCGCCACACCGAATCTGATTCAGTATTGCTTGATAGGTAGGCCCCTCGACAGCGCTGTGCTGGTGATGCGTAAAGCTGGCGGCAAACCACTCGAATACCTGAAGATCACGATGCAGGACGTGCTCGTTACCGGAGTCAAGCCGGTTAGCAATCCCAACATGCGGGTCCCGCGCGAAGAAGTTCGATTGTCTTTCTCGCGTGTGAAGCAAGAATACGTGATTCAGAACGCCCAGGGCGGTAGCGTCGGAACAGTGGGCATGGGTTACGACATCAAAGCCAACAAGACCATCTGACAACGGGACACATCATGCTGTTCATTTCAAAACAAGGCCATGTCGATGCAGAGCGCATCCAGGTCAAGATATTCTCAGAAATTGAGCGAAGCTCGATGAGCAAGGTTAATGGAATCGTCGTTCATCAAACAGACAGCCCAACAGCAGAAAGCACCTTCAACAGCTACAGGAAAAAAGGTGCCAATGGCGCACACTTCCTGATCGACAAAGACGGAACAATCTATCAAACAGCTTCACTACTCAAAAGAACCAATCATGTTGGGAAACTCAAATCTCGCTGCATCATTACACATGAATGCCCTGCAGCGGAATTGAAGATAGCATCCGGAATGGAGCAGAAATATACAAATCTATCGATTCACGAGCACAAAAAAACATGGCCGAATCGCTACCCATCAAACAACGACTCGATTGGCATCGAATTAGTTGGGGAATCACACGACGAAGACAAACCCGGCACTAACCGGAAGGAGAAAATTTACGAAGATGTTACAGAGAAGCAAAATTCGTCTCTTCAATGGCTAATCAGAGAATTAACAGAGACTCTTTATATTTCACCCCAGGAAATTTATCGCCACCCTCAGCTATCCTATAAAACACCGACAGAAGCAGCCACCGCAAGATGGTAATTTCCCGGCCAACCAGACTCTTGCTCGCACTTGTTTTTATAACATTACAAACAACAACCCAAGCAAGAACCGTAAAAAAAGTGACGATTGATGAAACGGGATTAAATCTTGACACCCAGGACTCCAATTTGATGGAAGGATGCAAGAAATTTAAGCCAACGATCAATCAAGTGAGACATTATTTCGAAAAAGCATATCCCGTAGAAAGCCACACAATTACAACAGAACACTACTCCCCCTGCTACACGACCGGGACAATTACATTCAGCGACAACAGCTCAGGAAAATTTCAACTATATTCAGGAGGAACTTCGACATTATTTTGGTCAAGAGGGGGATCAGTCAATTTGCTATATAAAAAAAATAAGTGGCACGATCCCTTTGCTTGCAACTACGGCCTTGGCGACGAGCCAGAATGCTGAACCAGACTCTTGAGGCCCCTGTGCCCACCACGTGCAGAAGGCCAGGGACCATCCCCGGCGCCCTGTCATGCCTGCCCCGCGGTCACCGCTGCCCAAACCAGCGGTCGAACCGCCGCGTGTAGTTCAGGTCGACGCCCTGGAACGTGCCACCGTACGCGGACACCGACCAGAAGCGCGTCAGGTTGATCGTCGCCTTGAACGCGTTGGCAGCCGATTGCAGCCCCTGCTCGAAGCCGAGCACGAACCGCTCGTTGATCGCCTTCGACACCAGCACGACCTGCGGATCGGTCAGGCCGACTTCGCTGCGGCCGACCGACACCTCGTCGAGACCGAAGGTCTGCGCGACCCGCTTGCCGGTCACGCTGCCGAGCAGCCCGAGCGCCGCCGTCATCGCCCCCTGCTGGCCGACGTTGTTGCCCTGATCGGTGCCGTGACCGAACAGCAGCCACGACAGCTTTTCGTTGTCCGTGACGTTCGGCTCCGACACCAGCTTGACCGTCAGCGACTGGATCGTGCCCGTCACCTGCACGCCGGCCTCGACCTCCTGGTTGCGCCGCATCGCGAGGATGTTGACGCCCGGGTTCGACACGGGGCCGTTGAACGTGAAGAAGCCGTTCTCGATCGCGAGCTTGCGGCCGAACGTCGTGTACGTCGAGCCTTCGGTCACGCGCACGTTGCCGACCGCGCGCAGCGGCACGCCCGGCGCGCTCATCACGGTGATCGTGCCGCGCAGCCCCAGATCCGCGCCGTGGCCCTTGAAGCGGAAGTTGTTGCCGAGCCCGACGTCGATGTTCGCGCGCGGCGCCAGCGACGGCGCCGGCTTGTTTTCGACCGGCTTCGGCTTCGCGGCCGCGGTGCCGGTCGGCGTCTCGCCGCGCACCGTGCCGTCCGGCTGCACGATCACGACGTCGTCGGACAGGTGCGGCGCCGACTGCTCGGGCAGGTCGAACAGCGCGCGGTCGACCACGAACTTGCCGTCGATCGACAGCGCGCCGCGCGGCCCGTCGTTCGCGACCGTGGCCTTGCCCGACAGCGACAGCTTGCGGTCCGGCGCCGCGAACAGTTCGAGCTTGTCCGCGACGATGCTGGCGGTCAGGTCCGGCGCCTCGCCGTCGAGCCGCACGCGGCCGAGCGCGCGCAGCGTGCCGTCGCCGCCGTGAAATTCGACCTGCTGGAACTCGACGAGGTTGTCCGACAGCTTCACGCGCACGATGCCGTCCTTCAACTGCACGCCCTGGTCGATCAGCGTCGCGGAAAGCTCGTCGCCCGTCAGCGTCCCCGACAGGTTCGGTTTCACCGGCGTGCCGGAGACCGTGAGCTTCAGCGCGGCGCGCCCGCCGAGCAGGTAGCTCGGCCCGAACAGGTTGCCGGTGGTCTTCAGCGCCGGAATGTCGGCGTCGATGCGGCCCGCCAGCGGACCGTCGTCGACCATGCCGAACACACCGTCGCGCAGCGCGAACGGCACCGTGACGTTCGCGTCGAGCGTGCCGATCCGGCTCGCCTTCGCGAGCGCCGTCACGTTGAGCCGGTTTCCGGGCGCGAAGCTCGCGCGGGCGGACAGGTCGGTCAGGCCGAGCGATGCGATGCCGCGCCCGGTCTCGATCGTCACGTCGCCGCCGCGGCGCTTCACCTGCACGTAGCCCGTCGCGTTCGCGCCGAGCGCGAAATCCCAGTCGGCATCGAGCACGACGTCGGTCCGCACCGGCGGCCGCTGGCCCGTCAGCGCCTGGCGAACCTCGAGGAAACGCGCGACCGACGCGCCGGTCACGGCGCCCGCCGAGCGCATCTGGCCGCGGTCGAACACGAACGATTTCAGGTCGATCGCCGCGCCTTCGAGCGTGAGCCGCGTCGCGCCGAGCGTCACGCGGCCGGCGCCGGCCGATATCGTCAGCGGCGCCTGCAGCGCGAGCGCCGGCGTGCCGCGATTCGCGAGCCGCGTGACGGTGCCGTCCCAGCGCATGCCGTCGCGGTTCTCGACCACGCCGCCGTTCGCCGCGAGCGTCAGGTCGATCACGCGGCCGCCGGCCACTCCGAGCGCCGACGCGTCGAGCGTGTGCTTCGCGCGCGTGCCGTCGAGGTTCGCGCGCAACGATTTCAGCTGGAACGAACCGAGCGCGATGTCGGACGCGTCGGCCGTGAACACGAGCGCGCCGTGCGCGCCATCGCGGATGTCCGCGCGGCCCTGGGCGGTGCCGATCCGGTTCGAGCCGACGACGACGTGCTCGGCCTTGTAGGTGGCCGTCACGTTCGGATGCGCGAAGCTGCCGGTCAGGTCGCCCTGCGCCTGCACGAGCCCCTGGACGCCGAAGCCGAGCCGGTCGAGCTGCGGCGCGTCGACGACGAAGCGCAGCCGGTCGCCGGGCGCGCCGAAGCTGCCGCGCAGGTCGACGTGGTTGCCGGCGATCGACAGGTTCGCGTTGCTCGGCAGGATTCGCGAGCCGGCGAGCTGCACGACGCCGGCGCCGGTGAGCGGCACGCCGTCGTACAGGCTGTCGGCGAGCTTGAAGGTCGCCTTCGTCGACACTTGCGGCGCGAACGCGCCCGACGCGGTCAGCGTGCCCGACACGCGCGTCTCGCCGCGCTTGGCCGGGGCCTTGGCGGCCGTCGCGGGCGCCTTGCCGCCGCCCGCCTTCGGCGCGCTCATCGCGGCGAGCAAAAGCGGATCGAACGCGGTGAGCGTCGCCTTCGCGTCGTAGCTCGAATGCGCGTCGTGGCGGAACACGCCCGTCAGGTCGATGCGCCCCTTGCCCGCCGTCACGCGCGTGTCGGTCAGCACGGTCTGCTGCTGCGTGAGCGCGACCTTGGCGCGCGCGCCGAGCGCGAGCTTCGGATCGTTCAGGTTGAAATCGACGGTCGTCACGTCGCCCGCGAGCGTCACGCCGAGCGGGCCGCCGAGGCGCATCGGCCGCAGCTCGGCGACGAACGCGTTCAGGTCGAGGTTCGCGACCTTCAGGTCGAAGCGGCCCTTGCCGCCCGTGAGCGTGCCGCCGCCGGTCACGCTGCCGTCGCGGATCAGCTTCAGCGCGAGGCCGTCGATCCGTTGCGCGTGCGCATCGAGATGCACGTTCGCGTGCGCGTCGATCACCGGCAGCAGATGGTCGCCGAGCGTGCCGGGCTTCGCGTTGACGATCGACACCGGGCCCGTCACCGCGAACCCCTTCGCGGGCGCCGAGCCTGCCGGCGCGCTCACCGGTGCGAGTTCCGCGCGCACCGCCAGGTCGGCCGCGGGCGCGCCGGGCGACAACGCTTGCGGGTTCACGTGGTCGAACGCGAGCGACGCG
>Ga0268256_1001423_pt1 | contig 14442 bp, 13 predicted proteins | sample AgamicAtAmrz_FD_200247 | JGI IMG/M metagenome (GOLD analysis project Ga0268256, IMG submission 200247) | Agave microbial communities from Guanajuato, Mexico - At.Am.rz (v2) (version 3) | ecosystem: Host-associated > Plants > Roots > Rhizosphere | place: Guanajato, Mexico | collected 2012-06-07
CGGTCTCCGCATGTCGACAATAGCATCCCAGCAATCGTCACGCGTTGCCATCACAGCTCCCATCACGAACGCAGCCATATAAACGGCATGGCTATACCAATCAGTCAAAAACTCCAGTGACGGGGGGAAAATTGGTCTCAAAACGAGCCGAAGGAAAATGAACAGCAAGGCGGGCGCTATCAGTACCCATTTGCCCGTAAGCCAAGGGGCAAGCCGATCTCCAATATAGGACAACAACGATGGCCACACCGCCACCGCGAGCGTGATGATCACGGTATAGCTCCACAGATATAGGAGATACCAAAGATGCTGCATGCCGGCGAGCAGCGTCTGCTCACCGCTCGGCAAGGAAACCGGAGTCAAGGTCAGATAATTCCAGAAGACCTCCAAAAGGCTGATATGCACTCCCATCTCGGCGTTCAAAAATACATATATCTGTGGTGGAATCAGAAACGCCATGCCCGCCAGAAAAGGCAGCAATAATTGTCTTGTCCGCGCACTTCTCAATGCGCCTGGAGGACGCTTCACAAGCAGCATGCCAGTCACGGCGCCGGAGATGAAAAACAGCAGCGTCATTCGCCACGGATGCGTCAACAAATGGATTATATCGAAGGCGGGAGAACTGTCCGGTGCCTTCAGCATGAAATTTCTCGAATTATAAATCAGGCTAACGTGGTAGACGATCAGCAGCAAAAATGCTGCCACCCTGACAAAATCCAGATCATGCCGACGTGATGGTCTCTCCATATTTTCGCATTTTAGATTTCAACCATTAATTGATTATGTAGTGAACTACTAAAAATTTCCCGTTGGGCCGCAAGCCTCCCTGAAGCTTGGCCGAGCAGGCCAGAGCACCCTGAGGCGAACGCCCATATCGACAAACGGCACCTTTCCCAAGCACGGCAGTCTCTCCGCCAAAAGGATGGGCAGAGCCCGACGGGACGCTTGACACTCAGCCAGCGAACTTTTATTGATACGTATAACTAATACGTATAAGTACGCGAGCGATGACAAACGGACGAGCAACGCAAAAGGATGTCGCAAGGGCTGCGGGGGTCTCGCAGGCCACCGTTTCCATGGTGCTGAGCGGCGGCGGAGCATCCATCCCGGCGGAGACATGGGAGCGCATCACCAAGGCGGCAAAGGACCTCGGCTACGTACCAAACCGTTTTGCGCAAGCGCTCAAGACGAGCCGCACGATGACCATCGCCTGCATCGTGCCCGACATCACCAATCCGTTCTATCCGTCTTTGATTCGCGGCATTCAGTCGATCGCCGACGGCCAGAACTACGATGTGATCACGGTCAACACGGACGGGACGCCCGAGCGCGAGCGTCATTTTCTCGATTGGGCCCGACAGGGCCGTGTCGATGGCGTGGTCGGCGTCTTCTTCACGCTGAAGGCCAAGGATTTCAATCCCTTGGTCGAGGCCGGCGTTCCCATAGTGAGAATTGAATCATCCAAGAAGCGCGGTGGCGAAATTCCGATCGACGACATCTATGTCGACAGCAGGGCGGCGGCGCAGACGGTGACGGAATATCTGCTGCGCCTCGGTCACAAGCGCATCGCGCTCGTCGCCGGTCGCGGCGGTCCGCAGGCCCATCGTATCGAGGGTTATCGTACGGCGCTCTCAAAACTCGGCCATCCCGATCACGTCGTCATTGATGACGAATTTTCCGAGATGGGCGGCGTTCGCGCGGCCGAGAGCATCCTCGGCGGCGATTTCAGACCGACCGCCATCTTTGCCGCAAACGACCTGATGGCGATCGGGGTAATGCAGTCGCTGCGCGAGCACGGCATCCGCATTCCCGAGGATATCGCCGTCGTCGGTTTCGACGATATTTCCGCCGCCAAGCTCGTCACCCCGACGCTGACGACGGTCGCGCAGTTTCAATGGAAAATGGGAGAACGTGCCGCGCAGACGCTGATGGACCGCCTGCGCGGAGAGAAGACCGGTGCTGGAACGGCCGTTGAAATGCCTTTCGATCTCATCGTCAGGGGTTCGACGCGCAACGAATAAAATCAAATCGGGAGGAGAAAACCGATGCACAGACGTACAGTTTTGAAAGCCGGCTTCGGCCTGGCTGCCCTGCCGCTTATGTCCCGCTTCGCATTCGCGGCGGATCAAAAGCCCATATCCTTCTGGTACGAATCCGCTTCGCCGGAGAACCAGGATAACCTCAAGAACATTCTGATCGACCCGTTCAATGCGGCACATCCCGAAGACCTCCTGAGCATCGACTTCCGCGGCTCGGATCTCGACAAGCAGCTGCGCGTCGCGATGCTGGCCGGCACCGGCCCCGATGTCGTCTTCACGGCCGGCCCGAGTTATGTCGCGGCAATGGCACAGGCCGGTCAGCTTATGCCGCTTGACGACTACGCCAAGAAATACGGATGGGACGAGCGTCTGCTGCCGCTCTTCCTCGATCTCGGCCGCTACAATGGCAAGCTCTACGCGCTCGCGAAGACATACGAAACGCTCGGCCTCTTCTACAACAAGACCTTGTTCGAACAGAACAAATGGAAGGTCCCAACGACGATATCAGATTTCGAGGCGCTTGCCGACGAGATGAAGGCCAAGGGCCTGACCCCATTCGGTGCCGGCAATGCCGACTGGCGCCCGGCCAACGAGCATTATGTCTCGATCGCCATCAATTCGGTTGCCGGACCCGAGAATGTCTACAAGGCGCTGACAGGCGCCATTCCGTGGACCGATCCCGCCTTTGTCCACTCGATCGACAAGCTCGCGGAGTGGTGGGACAAGGGATATTTCGGCGACAACTATTTCTCGCTGACGCTTGAGCAAGCCTTTGCGCAGATCGCCAGCGGCCAGGCCGGCATGGCGCCGACCGGCACCTGGAACTTCACCAACGTCCAGACCTATTTCCCGCAGAACAACGCGGAACCCGGTTTCGTCGGCTTCCCGAGCGAGAAAGGCGATCCGATCTTCGCACTCGGCATCGGCTCGACGCTGTCGATCAACGCCAAGTCGGGCAATGCCGATGGCGCCGCAGCCGTTCTCGACTACATGTTCACGGACGACTACTACAGCAAGATGAACTCCGTCTGGCAGGGCGAATGGAACCTGCCGCTGGCCGATCTCTCCAAAGTCAAGCTTTCCGATAAGGTCTTGCCCCTCTACGAGGACGCCATGAAGGAGCTGGCAGGCGCAGTCGCCGCCGGCAAATACGGCTACACGACCTGGACCTTCCTGCCGCCGGCCACAGACACATACCTGGTCAGCGGCATGGAAGAGGTCTGGCTCAAGAAAACGAAGTCGGCCGACTTCCTGAAGAAGCTTGACGAGACCTTCAAGCAGGAACGTGACGCCGGCAAGGCGCCGGCGGTCCCGCCCCGCACCTGACAAGCCGCCGCAGGACGGCGCTGAAAGCGCCGTCCTCGTCCGGAGGATATTATGCACCGACTCTATCTCGTTCCGACGATGATCATTAATATCATCATCGTCCTCATCCCTGCTTTGCTGACGGTGGCACTCGCCTTCTGCAATTGGGACGGCATTTCCCCGCCCACCTTCGCGGGCCTCGACAATTTCCGCGCGCTTGCCGGCGACCGCGTCTTCTGGCTGGCGCTCGGCAACAACATCATCTGGACCATCGTCTTCCTGACGGTGCCAATCCTCATGGGGCTGCTTGCCGCCTCGATGCTGCTGATCGTGCGCCGCGGCAGCAATTTCTTTCAGGTCGTCTATTTCCTGCCCGTCGTCATCGCGACCGCGATCACGTCCCGCATCTGGCAGGGGATGATCTATAGCCCCGTGACCGGCGTCTTCGGCCTCCTCAAGAAATACGGATTGCCGATCCCCAATCCGCTAACCCAGCCGTCGATCGCACTCTTCGGCGTCGCAACCGTCGACCTGTGGCACTGGTGGGGCTTTCTCTGCGTCATCTTCTTCGCCGCATTGCGGCAGGTGCCGCAGGAGCAGATCGAGGCGGCCCGCATCGAAGGCGCCACCTATTTCCAGATGATGCGCTATGTGCTGCTTCCCGGCATCCGGCCTACGATTACGCTGATGATGATCATGACCGTCATCTGGTCGTTCCTCGCCTTCGATTTCGTCTACATCCTCACCCAAGGCGGCCCCGCCTTCTCCAGCGAACTGTTGTCGACACTCGCCTATCGCAAGGCTTTCTATGATCTGAACGTCGGACAGGCGGCCGCCGCAGCCCTCGTCATCAGCCTGTTCGGGCTGGTCGGCACCTTCTTCTACGTGCGCATCCAGACCAGGGAGGGAGAACAATGAGGCTCGTGGAAAGCCGCCTGACCCTCTGGGTCTGCTATATCCTTCTCGGCATATTCGCCTTCATTGCCCTCTTCCCGATCGCGCTTCTGGTGCTGAACTCACTGAAGCCGGCGGCTCAGATCGTGCAGAACCCGCTCGGCCTGCCGCAGCCGATACGCTGGCAGAATTTCGCCAATGCCTGGAACCACGCGAAATTCTCGCAGACCTTCATCAATTCGCTGATCGTCTCCGGCACGACGATCGCGCTCGTCTGCACGACATCGTCGCTGACGGCCTATGTGATCGCGCGCCGCAAGATCAAAAGCTGGAAGATCTTCACCTTCTATCTGCTGGCAACGACGACAGCACCGATCCAGCTCTATATCTTCCCGCTCTATTTCGGCTTCGCCAAGCTCGGGCTCATCAACAACATCTTCGGCGTGGCGCTGATCTACACCGCGCTCTACAGCCCCTTTGCCGTGATGCTGCTCAGAACCTATTTCCTGGCGGTTCCAAAGGAGCTTGAGGAAGCAGCGATCGTCGACGGCGCTACGCATTGGCAGGTCTTCTGGCGGGTGATGCTGCCGATCGTCTCGCCGGGCATCCTCACCGTGGCGCTGATTATCGGATTGAACTCCTGGAACGAGTTCCTGATCGCCACGACCTTCCTGCAGAAGCAGGAGAACATGACCGCCGTCATCGCCTTCTTCCTGCTGTCCGGCCAGTACAGCTCCGATTGGGGTGAGATCATGGCCGCAGCGCTCATTATCGTCGTGCCCGTCGTCGCGCTTTTCGTCTTCATGCAGAAGCGCTTCATCGAGGGCATGGCTGGCGGCTCCGTCAAGGGCTGAACGAATTTATCGATAAATGGAGTAAGCAATGCAGCTTCCGAACGACTATCTCGAACGTGTCTATGCTGGCGTGCTGGGCAAGCTCATCGGCGTCTATCTCGGCCGTCCTTTCGAGGGATGGACCTACCAGAAGATCATGGAAGAACTCGGCCCTATCGAATATTACGTGCATGAACGCCTGAACCAGCCGCTCGTCGTCACCGACGACGATGTCGCTGGCACCTTCACCTTCATCCGCGCGCTGGAAGATTACGGCATCAAATCGAACCTCTCGGCCGAGGAAATCGGCAAGGCCTGGCTCAACTACATCGTCGAGGAACGCGCGATCCTCTGGTGGGGCGGCAATGGCAACTCCACCGAACACACCGCCTGGCTCAATCTCAAGAAGGGCGTGCCAGCCCCGCAGTCCGGTTCGATCGCGACCAATGGCCGGGGCGTTGCCGAGCAGATCGGCGCCCAGATCTTCATCGATGGATGGGCGATGGTCGCCCCTGGCCAGCCGGAACTCGCGGCCAAGCTTGCGGAACAGGCCGGCAAGGTCAGCCATGATGGCGAATCCGTTTATGCCGCCATGCTGTGGGCGGCGATGGAGGCCGAAGCTTTCATCGCCTCAGACATCGACCATCTGATCGACACGGGGCTGAAGCAGATCCCGAGCGACAGCCAGATCGCCAAGCTGATTGCCGACATCAGGGCCTGGCACAAGGCTCATCCCGATTGGCGCGACACGCGCCAGAAGATCCAGGACAATTACGGCTACGACAAATATCCCGGCAACTGCCATATCATGCCCAATCACGCGCTGATGATCATGACGGTGCTCTATGCGCCGCACGATTTCCAAAAGGCGCAGATGATCGTCAACACATCGGGCTGGGATACTGACTGCAACGCCGGCAATGTCGGCTGCCTGCTCGGCATCATGAACGGCCTCAATGGACTTGCCGAAGGGCCGGACTTCCGCGGCCCTATCGCCGATCGCATGCTGATCTCGTCTGCCGACGGCGGCAATTCCATCAACGATGCCGTGCGTCAGGCCTATTTCTTGACCAATCTCGGTCTCCAGCTTGCCGGGCAACAATCGCTCAAGGCCCCGAAAAACGGTGCGCAATTTCACTTCTCGCTTGCCGGCAGCCAGCAGGGCTTCCGCCCACTGACAGGTCTCGACGCGACAGGCGGCGTGCGTGTCGGCAATGCCGAATTCGAAAGCGGCCGCGCGCTGACGATCGATTACGAAGCCCTCGGACCGGCGCAAAGCGCCGTCGTGACGACGCCGACCTTCTCGCCACGCGAAATGCTCGACATGCGCACCTACGACCTGATGGCGACACCACTCGTCTATCCGGGCCAGACGGTGAAGGCCCGCGTCAAGGCCAACGGCCAGAACCGCGGCATAATCGAAGCGCGTTTGCGCATCCGGGTCTATGATGGACGCGATCAGTTGAGCGACATCGACTCGGCGCCGGTCGTCATAGAACCGGGCTCGGAAGCCATTCTCGAATGGACCCTTCCTGAGATCGACGGCCAGCCGATCGCCGAGATCGGCATCGTCGTAACCGGCACCGGCAGGCGCGCCGATGGCCGCCTGTTCGTCGATTATCTCCGCTGGGACGGCGTGCCCAAACTGACATTGAAGCGCCCGGCAGGCGATGGCGATTTCTGGCGCATGGCTTGGGTGAACGGCGCAAGCTTCTTCTCCAAGCGCTTCCCAGCCGCCTTCCGCATCGCGCAGAACCGAGGCGAAGGCATCATCATTCACGGCACGCGCCAATGGGCCGACTACCAGGCCTCGGGCCAGGTTATGATCCATCTCGGCAATTACGGCGGCCTTGCCATCCGCGCTCAGGGCCTACGCCGATACTACGGCGCCCGCGTGACACGCGACGGCAAGATGCAGATCGTCAAAGTGCGCGACGAGGAAACCAAGGTTCTTGCCGAAACCGCCTTCAAGACCGAGTTCGACAAGCATATCGCCATGAAGGTCTCGGCGCAGGGTGCGCGCATCACCTTCGAAGCCGACGGTGTTTCGGTGACGGCGGAAGATACCGCCGCCGATGCCTTCCGTGACGGCGGCGTCGGCCTTCTCATCCATGAAGGCGCCTTGTCATCGAACGAGATCCGGATCGGAGGGGTATGATGGCAACGGTCACCATCGATAAGGCACGCAAGGCCTATGGCGCCGTGGAAGTTCTCCACGGCGTCTCCGCCGACATTGCCGACGGCGAATTCGTCGTGCTTGTGGGCCCCTCGGGCTGCGGCAAGTCAACCCTCCTCAGAATGATCGCCGGCCTTGAAGATATTACCGGCGGCACGATCAGCATCGGAGGGCGCGTCGTCAACAACCTGCCGCCCAAGGAGCGCGACATATCCATGGTCTTCCAGAATTATGCGCTCTACCCGCATATGACGGTTGCCGAAAACATGGCCTTCTCGCTGACACTTGCCGGAGCCGCGAAGGAAGAAAAGCAAAAGCGCGTGGCACATGCTGCGCAGATTCTCGGCCTCACCGATCTCCTCGGGCGCTATCCCCGCCAGCTCTCCGGCGGCCAGCGCCAGCGCGTCGCCATGGGCCGTTCGATCGTCCGCAATCCGCAAGTCTTTCTGTTCGACGAACCTCTGTCCAATCTGGACGCGAAGCTTCGCGTCGCCATGCGCGCCGAGATCAAGAGCCTGCACCGGCGCCTGGCAACGACGACCATCTACGTCACCCACGACCAGGTCGAAGCCATGACCATGGCCGACCGCATCGTCGTCATGAACGGCGGCCATATCGAGCAGATCGGCAAGCCGCTCGAGCTTTACGACAACCCGCAAAGCACCTTCGTTGCCGCGTTCATCGGCTCGCCGGCCATGAACCTCCTGAATGGACGCTTCGACACTGATGGCGGAAAGCCTGTCTTCAAGACCAATGAAGGCGTCCTGTTGCCCCTGCCCGACAACACTCCCAGGGTTTCCGGCGTGAAAGGCGTCTACGGCATCCGACCGGAATATCTCATCCTCGCGCCCGCAAATATCGGCATTCCCGCGCGCGTGGTGGTGGTAGAGCCGCTCGGTTCCGAAACGCATATAACGGCAATCGTGGGCGGGCAGACAATCGTCACCGTCTTCCATGACCGGCTCGATATCGAACCGGAAGAGACGATCTGGCTGCAGCCGCGGACGGAACGGATCTGCCTGTTCGATGCCGGCGGGCGCCGGCTGACCGATACGGCCGTCGAGCGAGACCTGCAACATTCGTGACGCCAAAGCGCCGCCGTAAGGCGGCACTTCAACCCGCGCCATGTCGAATTTGCGGGATACATGCTCGATCAGTTGTTCGGCCCGGCGACACCGGTCCTGACAGCCATATCGGCAAGACTGACATCGAGTGTTGCCGGATCGATCGACTGGCGCACCTTCAGCAACATATTGCCGAGGTCCTCCATCATCTCTCGCACGAACTTCTCGGTGCGGATGCGGTCTCCCGAAACGATGAAGCGCAGCAGGGATATATGGCTCCCGACAGTTGTCTCCATCGGAGCGCCAGCGCCGAGATAGGTATGATAGATCCATCCGGTGCGACGATAGAGCGTTTGAAGTGGAATGAGCGTGTTCGCCAGAAGCGGCTCTCCGGATGCCGTCAGGATTGCCCTGTTCAATAGGCGGTCGGTGACGTTGAACCGCTCGAGACTGAGATCCGCCTTGGAAGCCTCCAGGTCCGTAATGAAGGTCCTGAGGATCTTGTGATCCTGAGGCGTCGCCCGCTCGGTCGCAAGCCCGCAGGCAATCGCCTCCATTTCCGTACGCAAGGGAAGCAACGTCCGCTCCTGCGCCAGATTGACAGGCGCGATCCGGAGGCCTGAGCGCGGGCTGACATGGATAAGCTGGTTTGCGGAGAGGCGCTTGACCGCGTCGTGGACAGGCGTGCGGCCGAGGCCCGACTGCTGCTGCAGCTGCTGGATCGTGTAGCGTGCGCCGGGCAGCAGCTCGGTGGAAACGATCATGCTTTCAAGGCGATCATAGGCTTCCTCCGACAGGCTTCGAGACTGCTTTTCCTTTTTGATCATCGCTCTGTCGATCTTTTCCGGCTCGAATTCACCACCGTCCTCCCGCCCGATTCACGAAAGTCGGTATTGACTTTTGGCTGTCTATATCAAAATCATTGCCTCATGTGAAATTTCAGATTACTAGCGTGATATTTCTTTGAGGGGAGGAATTTATGACAATCGAACACGCATCAGCCGTTGGCGCCATGCGGCGACCATCCACCAATCGACGCTGGTGGATCGGCGCGCTTCTCGCGCTCGGCGTTCTCGTCAATTATTTTGACCGGGTGAACCTGACGGTCGCTTCGCCGCTCATTCAGGACGATTTTCACATCGGCCCTGCAGAAATGGGCATCTTGTTCAGCGCCTTCGGCTGGACCTACGGTTTCCTGCAAATTCCTGTTGGAATGCTACTTGACCGTTTCGGCGTAATGCGGGTCATGCGTTGGAGCACATTCTCCTGGGGTGTCGCCTCCGTCATCACGGCCTTTTCGACGGGCATGCAGACGCTCTTTCTTTCCCGCATGCTCCTGGGCGTAGCGGAAACTCCGGGCTTCCCGGCCAATTCGAAGGCGACCGGCTATTGGTTCCCACGCCATGAACGCGGTCTCGCAACCGCGCTCTTCGATGCTGCCGCGAAATTCTCCAATGTCATCGCCATTCCGCTGGTCGCCTTCCTGATGCTGCATTTCGGCTGGCGCGGCGGCTTCCTGGCGACGGCTGTCATCAGCTTCGTCTTCTTTGCCATGTTCTGGCTGTTCTACCGCGATCCCAGTGCCGACAGGAACCTTTCCGATGAGGAGCGGACCTACCTGAAGGCCGGCGGCGCTGCCCAGGAAGGCGAAGCCTTGGCCAATGCCGTCGGCATGCTCGGCTACCTCCTGCGCAATCGCAAGGTCTGGGGCCTTTCGATCGGCTTTGCCGCCTATGGTTACGCTTTCGCCCTCTTCATCTTCTGGCTGCCGGATTATCTGGTCAAGGAGATGCACATGGACATCCTGAAATCGGCAAGCTTCACGACGATCCCATGGATCTTCGCGACGATTTCGGATCTCCTGATCGGCGGCTGGCTGATCGACCATCTCATCCGCAAGGGCCACGACGAATCCAAGGTTCGCAAGTCGATCATCGTTTTCGGCATGCTGATGGGGCTTGCCGTCGTCGGCGCCGGCCTCACGGCCGATCCCTATTGGGCCATCCTCTGGATCACGATTTCGTTGAGCGGCCTTGCCGCTGCCGCACCGGCCGGATGGTCGATCCCTGCGCTGATCGCTCCCAAAGGTGGCGCGGCCACGGTTGGCGGCATCATGAACTTCCTGAACAGCGTCACCGGCATCGCCGCGCCGATCATCACCGGCTTCATCGTAGGCGCCACGCAGTCCTTCAGCCGCGCCTTCCTTCTGGCCGGGGCGATGCTGGCGATCGGCATCGTCTCCTATGTCTTCGTCCTCGGCCGCATCGAACCGATCGCCGATCCGAAGGCATGATTTACATTCTTAGATCATGAAAGGGTTTCCATGAAAATCACCAATGCGAAGGTCATCGTCTGCTCGCCCGGACGCAACTTTGTCACGCTCAAGATCGAGACAGACGAAGGGATTTACGGCATCGGCGACGCCACGGTGAACGGCCGCGAACTGGCCGTCGCCTCCTATTTGCAGGATCACCTCGTTCCCTGCCTCGTCGGTCGCGATGCATCGCAGATCGAGGATATCTGGCAATATTTCTACAAGGGTGCCTATTGGCGCCGCGGCCCGATCACCATGGCGGCAATCGCCGCCGTGGACGTAGCGCTGTGGGACATCAAGGCCAAGGCGGCCAACATGCCGCTCTATCAACTGCTCGGCGGAGCCAGCCGCACGCATATGCTGGCCTATACCCACGCCAACGGCGAGACGATCGAAGAGACGGGCGACAAGGTCGCCGCCTTCAAGGAACAAGGCTGGAAGGCAATCCGCGTGCAAAGCGCCGTTCCCGGCCTGCCCATCACCTATGGCGTCGAAAAGGTCGGTTCGCTGGCCCAGGCGGAAGACAAGCCAAGGGAAACGTTATGGGATACGCCGACCTATCTGCGGTTCCTGCCGAAGCTCCTCGACCATCTGCGCGATCGCTTCGGTTATGATCTCCACCTGCTGCACGACGTCCACCATCGCCTGACGCCGCAGGAAGCGGCAGGGCTCGCGAAGGAGGTGGAGCGCCACAGGCTCTTCTGGCTCGAAGACGCAGTTCCGGCCGAAAACCAGGAATCCTTCCGCCTCATCCGCCAGCACTCGACCACGCCGCTCGCACTCGGCGAGGTCTTCAACTCGATCCATGATTGCCGGCAGCTGATCCAGGAGCAGCTGATCGACTATATCCGCACGACGCCGCTGCATGCCGGCGGCATCACGCATGTGCGGCGCATCGCCGATCTCGCCGGCCTCTATCACATCCGCACGGCCTGCCATGGCGCGGCCGACATGTCGCCGATCACGATGGGTGCGGCTCTGCATTTCGATCGCTGGGTGCCGAATTTCGGCATTCAGGAATATGCCTTCCATCCGAACGAAGCCAAAAACGTCTTCCCGTATGAATGGCATCTGAAGGACGGTCATCTCTACAGCGGCGAAAAGCCGGGGCACGGCGTCGACTTCGACGAGAAGGCAGCCGAGAAATACCCCTATCGGCAAGCCTATCTCGATGTCGCGCGGCTTTCCGACGGAACCATGTGGAGCTGGTGATTACATTGCAGGCCAGCCGGCTTTCCGGGCCGGCTGGTCCTTTCAGTCGACATCGCTTTCGCGGATCCGATCGGCAAGATCGAGAAAATTCTGCCTAATCCGGCGCAGAGTGAAATCAAGTCCAAACAGACGGCCGGTTTCGTTGAAGCCCATCGATTGGGCCTCTGTCGAATTCTGCAGAGCGCTGAAAGCGGCTTCGAAGGCCTCATCACCGGCGGAGAGCACCTTGGGATCGATCTCGCCGCCTGAACGAAGCGCCCGGCCACATGCTTCCGCGAAGCGAGCCTGCGCCTCGAGCACCCGCCCCGCCTGCAGCCCGATCGCTTCGACGATTGCCGGTGGAAAGGGCGTTTCCACGATGTGGCTGACATAGGTCATGTCGTTGCGAATGCGCCAGAGGGAGCGAGGGATAGCCTCAGAAATCCCATGCTTCGTCAACCAGAAGGCGCGCTCGCGCTGCGCGTCGGTCAAAAGCGTTTCCGTTGCCATCAGCGATTGACGCAGCGCGATATTGGCCTCCGAAGCCGAGACCGGCTCGCCTTTTTCGACTGCGGTTGCAAGAGTGCGTAATATCTGCGCCATGACATCGAGGGCCGATCCGAAACGATCGAGCACCATGGTTCGCGAACGCGTCGGCAGGATGAAGAGACTGGCGAGCACGCCGACGACACCGCCTAACGTGATCTCGGCGATACGGTCGATGACGAAAATCTCGACAGGAACGGCGGCCGAATGCGTCAGCATGACGATCGCCGCCGTCAGCCCGGCATTGCGCAGGCGAGGGACGCGCGCCGACACAAAACTCGAAAAGCCGACGACACAGATAAGCGCGATCCCGATAGCGAGTGGCTCTTGCGGTGTGACGAACACCGCTGCTCCTCCGAGCATAGCTCCGGCGACGGTCGCCACCAGACGGTCGACAGCCATGCCGGCGGTGGCGCCGACAGATGCCTGCATGACGATCAGCACGGTGAAGACGGCCCAATAGCCTTGCTGAAGGTGTAGGAGCTGGGAGACGGCATAGGTGATCGTGCAGGCGATCATGACCCGCAGTGCCTGCACCGCGGCGCGCTTGGTCTGGATCAGCGATATCCTGGGCTTTGGTGGGGGCTGGCTTTGAGGCGATACGGATTCGGTCATCGCGCTACTTTTGATCTGAAAACGTATGCTGACAATGGCCTTAGGGTCTTGCCCCTCCCCCTACTGCAACGCCAATCGCAGGAAGAACCCGCAGCTTACAATGGCAGTGTTCGGCCTGATATGGAAGGAGAGCGAATAATAGCAAATCACCCGGTGTCTCGCCGTGCCCTCCGCGGAAGCACGGCTTGACTGACCGTTACGGATCGGATTTTACGCTCAAACGGTGGCGGACGCCGCAGATGGCAGTGAGGTCTCCTCAACGAGAACCTGCCGCAGCCGTGCTTCCTGATCCGGCGAAAGCGAAGTGCGCAACAGCCGCGCATGCTCGCCCTTGAATTCGGCAAGGACCTTCTCGGGCTGAACCTTGCGGATCAGCAGGAAGAGCGCGGAACTATGCACCGGAATGGTTTCGGCAAGCTTTTCGATGAGGCCGTCGTCGATGCTGTAATCGGCCATCGATCCGGCAAGAGCACCGGAGCCGGCACCGATCGCACCGCCGACCACCAGGCCTGCAAGAGGATTGAGGAAGATCAGGCCAACGAGGGAACCCCACAACGCACCCGAAAGGCCGCCGCTTGCGGCACCGGCAGCGGTCAGATTGACGCTCTGCTTAAGACGGACCTTACCGGAGTTCGTCACGAATTGCGATAACGGCATCTTCCAGATCGATCAGATATTCTTTCTCGAGCTGAACGAGACGGTTAAGGATAGCATCCGCCTTATCGGCATCATCGAAACCAAGCACTATGAGTTCTGACATCGAAGTCCTCCAGGTCGTTTTGTCGAGACAAGAAGTAGGGCATCGGGCCGACTAGTGAACAGCCGTGCTGATCAACCGGTAAGGATGAGTAGCATTGAACTGCGAGATCATTGCGACAGCCTGCTGCAGCAATTGTTCCGCTTGTTCGGGATCGTCGCGCGCCAGTTCATCGGCATGGATGCGGATCGCTTGCGCCATATTGGTCGAAAGCGCCGCAAATTGCTGATTGCCTTCGACGAGAGCCTCGCGTGCATTGCCCTCCAGCGTCCGGGCGGCGTCGATGAGGATTTCCTCGCGCTCTTCGACGCTGAGGTCTTCGATGGTTCTGGTTCTATCTTCCATTTTGGTCACTCCTAACAGACGTGATTGCAGCCGAGCTCATAAAGCCTCGACCGCTACTCACGTAGGAAGACGCAAATTCGGGTTCAAGGTTCCCTTCTGCCCATCCCGCTGGCCGCGAAACCTTGTCATCACGTCGCAGCCGATACGGAACAATGCGGCTGCCGTACGGTTTGATTGATATGGCCTGGCCGCCTTTTCACGCGGAAAAGCTCCCGGCCGTGCTGCATTCGACGTGACGCGAGATCATGGGGATCAGACGAACAGGACAATCGACATGACGGACACGCGACAAGACAAAGGCAATGCAAGGACCGAGCATGACGCCACGCATCATGGCATCGGATCCGTTCCTGCCGACCAGAC
>Ga0268256_1001427_pt1 | contig 14423 bp, 14 predicted proteins | sample AgamicAtAmrz_FD_200247 | JGI IMG/M metagenome (GOLD analysis project Ga0268256, IMG submission 200247) | Agave microbial communities from Guanajuato, Mexico - At.Am.rz (v2) (version 3) | ecosystem: Host-associated > Plants > Roots > Rhizosphere | place: Guanajato, Mexico | collected 2012-06-07
CGGCTGCCCGGGGTCACATAGCATACCCAAGGTTCGGCGTGCCTGCTGTGCAGAGCCCGCGGTTCTTTTTTGCGTAGTGTGGAAAGACGCGGGCGCAGCCGCTGCGCGCCTTTGCGGACCTCGCGCTAGATGGCTTGCGGCTCGGGCACCTTGGCGGGCCGGTTGATCCGCAGGACGATGACCGCCGCCACGAGGCACAGGCCGCCGGAAATCATCGACGCCACCGTATAGGTGCCGAGGCTCGCGCGCAGCATGCCCGCGCCGAGCGCCGCGAACGCCGCGCCCAGTTGATGCCCGGCCACCACCCAGCCGAACACGACAGGCGCCGACTCCTTGCCGTAGACGTCCGTGGCGAGGCGCACGGTAGGCGGCACCGTGGCGATCCAGTCCAGTCCGTAGAACACAGCGAACAGCGGCAGACCGAAGAAGTCGATGCCGAACGCGTGCGGCAGATACATCAGCGACAGGCCGCGCAATCCGTAATACCAGAACAGCAGCACACGGCTGTTGAAGCGGTCCGAGAGCCAGCCGGAGAGGGTCGTTCCGAACAGATCGAAAATGCCCATCGCCGCGAGCAGCGACGCGCCCTGCACTTCGGTCATGCCATAGTCGCCGCACATGGCGATCAGATGGGTGCCGATGTAACCGTTGGTGCTCGCGCCGCAGATAAAGAAGCTGAAGAACAGCAACCAGAAATCGCGCGTCCTGCTCGCCATGGCGAGCGTACCGAATGCAATCGCAAGCGGATTCTGCCTGGTGGCGGCAGGCGCCACGGGCGCGTCGTGCGCTTCGCCGTACGGGCGCAGGTGAACATCCGCCGGGCGCTCGGGCAGCAGGAACGCCACCAGCGGCAGGACGACCGCCGCTGCCGCCGCAACCACCCACACCACCTGACGCCAGCCGTAATGCTCGACGATGGCCGCCAGCATCGGCAGAAACACCAGTTGGCCGGTCGCCGAACTCGCCGTGAGAATGCCCATGACGAGCCCGCGATGCGTGGTGAACCAGCGCGTCACCACGGTCGCCGACAAAGACAGCGCGGCGACGCCGGTTGCGCCGCCAACCATCACGCCCCAGACGAGGACCATCTGCCAAGGCTGGGTCATCAGCGACGACAGTGCGACGCCCGCCGCCATGGTGCCCAACGCGACGAGCAAGGTCGGCCGCACGCCGAAGCGCTGCATGGCCGCCGCAGCGAACGGTCCCATCAGCCCGTAAAGAGCGATGTTCACCGAGATTGCGAGCGAAATGGTCCCGCGGCTCCAGCCGAACTGGTGCTCCAGCGGCACCATCATCACACTCGGCGTGGCGCGCGTGCCGGCCGCCGCAAGCAACACCAGGAACACGACGGCGACCGTCAACCAGCCGTAGTGAAAGCGTTTGCCTATCAGTTTTGCTGCCCAGTTCATCGGCTCTCCTCTTGTTGGATGCGACCACCCGCGCCGTTCACACTATTACCGTTTCCGTAAAGGACTTGTGACAGATCAGTCACAATGAGTGTTGCGATGTTAGTTACCGACCGGTAACATGTCAAGGCGTCGATCAGATTCGACGGAAATCAGGGGCTGTTTATGTCTGAAAGCGAAACCTCGAGGCGCGCCGGTTCGCGGGCGGCGCCAAGGCCCGCACCGGCCAGCCGGCGCGCGCGCGGCGCGCATACGTCCGGGCCGCAAGCGCAGCAGCATCTGCTGAGCGCCGCAGCCGAGCTGTTCTACCGGGAAGGGGTGCGGGCGGTCGGCGTGGATGCAGTGGTCGAGCGCGCCGGCGTCAATAAAATGAGTCTGTACCGCCAGTTCTCGTCGAAAGACGATCTGGTCATGGCGTACCTGGAGCACAAGGACGCGCAGTTTTTTGGCTATGTCGAGAAAAGTTTCGCCAAACATCCCGGCGACCCGGCGCGCCAACTGCAGCAATATTTCGACGATCTCGCCGCGCGGGCGTCGCTGGAAGGCTACCGCGGCTGTCCGTTCGTGAATGTCGCGGTCGAGTTCGCGGACACCGAACACGCCGCCCGGCAATTCGTGTTTCGCAACAAGGAGCGCCTGCTCGCCCGCCTGACAGAACTTGCGACGGCCGCTGGCGCCGACGACCCCGAAATGCTTGCCAACTCGCTGGCCCTGCTGATAGAGGGCGTGTACGCGGCGAGCCAGACTTATCGCGCTGGTTCAGGGCCCGTGCTGGCTGCGCCGAAGGCGGCTGCACGACTGATCGCGGCAGCGTGTGGCGGGAAGGTGGAGCGTTAGAGTTTGTCGGCTTGGTGGGCTTGGTCGGCTTGGTGGGCTCGGTGGGCCTCTCGGCTCAGTCGGCTTTGCCCACCGTCCCGACGCGAGCGCAGCCAGCCGTTCCGCCGCAGCCAGCACTCACACCCGCGCCATTACAATGACGCTTTGCCCATCCCGCCGCCTGCCATGCCGTTGTCCGCCCAATCGCACGACGCTGTCGTTGCCGCCACCCGTCACTGGCTGACCGAAGCCGTGATCGGACTCAACCTGTGTCCGTTTGCGAAGGCCGTCCACGTGAAGGGTCAAATTCGCTACGCGGTGAGCGAAGCGACTGATCTGGAAGGCGTGCTCGCCGATCTGGAAACGGAACTGAACACCTTGGTCGCCGCGGACCCGGCCGCCGTGGACACGACACTGCTGATCCTGCCGCAAGCGCTGCCTGATTTTCTCGACTATAACGACGCGCTCTTTTTCGCCGAGCAAATGCTGAAACAGCTTCGCCTCGAAGGCATTATTCAGATTGCGAGCTTTCACCCGTCATATCAGTTCGAAGGCACCGAACCCGACGACATCGAAAACTACACGAATCGCGCGCCGTATCCGATTTTGCACTTACTCAGAGAAGACAGCATTGAACGCGCGGTTCAGGCTTTTCCCGACGCCGAGGCAATTTACGAGCGCAATCAGGAAACGCTGCGCAAAATCGGCCTCGCGGGCTGGAACAAATTGATGAAGGGCTAGTGCACACCCATTGCCGCGAAAACTGCCACGGCAATTGCCGCGATATCTCCGCGATTATGCGGAAACAAAAAACCGCTCTTTCAGTTCCTCGATCCCCAGAGTGTGCATCACTTCGTTGAGCCGCTCAGCGGGGCGCCTGCGCGGCAAGTCCCTGAACTGCGCGATGATGAGCTCGTTTTTCATCGAATGCTCCCAGCCGACGAGCTCCGTTACGCTCACCTGATAACCGTGCGCCTCCAATTGCAGACAGCGCAGCACATTCGTAATCTGGCTGCCGAACTCACGCGTATGCAACGGATGCCGCCAGATTTCCGTCAACGCATTACTCAGCGATTTACTCTTGTTTTGACGTAAAACGCCGGCCACTTCCGCCTGGCAACACGGCACGACCACAATGTATTTCGCCTTCTTCTCCAGAGCGAAGCGAATGGCGTCATCGGTGGCGGTATTGCACGCATGCAGCGCGGTAACAATATCGATCTGTGCCGGCAGGCGCTCCGACGTAATCGAATCCGCTACTGAGAGATTCAGAAACGACATTCCCTTGAAGCCGAGCCGCGCCGCCAGTTCCTGCGAGCGGGCCACCAGTTCCTCGCGTGTTTCAATGCCGTAAATGTGCGACGCCCCACCCGCAGCATCCTGAAACTCCTTGAAGAACAGGTCGTACAGGATAAAACCTAGATATGACTTGCCCGCGCCGTGGTCGACGAGGGTCACCGCGCCCTTCTCGTCCTTCAGGTCCTTGAGCAGCGGCTCGATGAACTGGAACAGGTGGTAGACCTGCTTCAGCTTGCGGCGGCTGTCCTGGTTCATCTTGCCGTCGCGTGTCAGGATGTGCAGTTCCTTGAGCAACTCGATGGACTGGTTCGGGCGAATTTCGTGAGTTTTGCTGGACATCGTGGGGAGCCGTCGGCAATTGCAGCGCGAACGTGCGTCAGGTGACGGATAAAAACAAAAGTTGCTGCCAGTTTACCCAAACGGCGGCGCGTTCACCGAAGAGCGCGCCAAAACCGGCGGGAGGCAGCGTATTCCTGGAACGCTTCCTGCTGTTTTCAGGCACGACGAGGGAGCTTTGCACGCGCGGGCGAACCGTTTCGCGCCGCCACGGTCCCAACGGCGTAGACGTGGTGCCCATAACAACAAGCTGTCGGCCGTGCTCGACAGGCACGGCCCCGATGCATGTGGGGAGGACGGCTCCGTAACACGAGCCGAACGTTACGTAACCGGCAGCGCGCCGCGATTTCTACTGGATGCGCGCCCGGACAATAGAAGAGGCGGCAATGGATACGGTACCCAACGGAAACGTCGAACAGAAGTTCCAGGAAATGATGGCGAAGCTCACCGCCATGCCCGCCTGGACCGAAAAGCAGCAACTGGAACTGGAGATGGCCCGCGACATCTCCACGGAAATGCTTCGTCTTGCCGAAGTCATGCGCGACGGCAGCGTCGACATGGAAACCTGCCTGACGCTGCTCAAGTACGCCAAGGTGCTGGACTTCGTGATGACCACGCTGGCTTCGCGGCGCGACATCAAACCGCAAACGCTGCGCGTCATCTTCAAGCTCGCCGGCCTCAAGGTCGACGAAGCGTATCCAACCTGAGACCGCGGGCCACGCGGCCAGATGTCCACCTCACGCCGCCACGCGCGCGAGCGGTCAAGCGCCGCTCGTCGTTCTCGCGAGTCCGCGCGGCGGCTTCTTATCCCGGCGTACCGCTGTCTGGCGCCGGAGCCTGTTTCGCAGCCCCCCGTTCAGGGCTCGAATGCCCGCTTCACATGCGCGGCGCTTCCACCGGCGGGGTGCCTTCGTGAAAGAGCGTGCGCAATTGCGAGCGCAATTCCGGCGAATCCTCGTGTTTGTGCACACTCACGGCGTGCTGAACGGCTGCGTCGAGCAACTCGTCCTCGCTGTCGGCAGATAGCGCGACCGTGCAGTTCATCTCGCTCGGGAACTCCCGGCAGTCAATGTAATGGCGGGTCATGGCAGTCTCCTTGATCGTATGTTGGGGCCGTCCTCGCGCGACATCAGGCGCGAGCCCGTGGCTCGTCGGCCATGCGTGCGCATGACGTGCAGCAAAGACCTGACGAGTGGGATCGACGCGGGAACGACGCGAAATGCGCCCGATGGACGGTGTGCAAAAATTATAGTTCGCGATGCTGACTAACCCAGCGGCAAGCCGCTACCACGGCGCGGCTGAAGGCGCCGAAACCCAGGGTTCTTGCGTCGGCGGCGGCGCGCGGCGGGTTTGCTCCGCGCTGCGTGCAGTGTGAAAATAGCGCCCTTCGCAGCGCCGACGCTGCTCCTTGCAGCTCCTGTCCGCGTTGCGCGCCGGTTGGCCGTCAGTCGCGGCGGCGCGCCCCGCCTTTTTGCTTATCCGCAGGCCCGCATGTCATCTTCGTTCGATTCCGCCCGCGTCGCCGTCATCGGCGGCGGACCCGCCGGCCTGATGGCCGCCGAGGCGCTTTGCCTGCAAGGCGTGCAGGTCGACGTCTACGACGCCATGCCTTCCGTCGGCCGCAAATTCCTGATGGCGGGCAAAGGCGGCATGAACATCACGCATTCCGAGCCGCTCGAGCCGTTTCTCGACCGTTACGGTGCGCGTCGCCAGGCGCTCGCGCCGCTCGTCGAAGCATTCGGGCCGCAGGCGTTGCGCGCGTGGTTGCGCGGGCTCGGTGTGGAAACCTTTGTCGGCAGTTCCGGACGCGTGTTTCCGACCGACATGAAGGCCGCGCCCATGCTGCGTGCCTGGCTGCATCGGCTGAGGGAAAGCGGGGTGCGCTTTCACATGCGGCACAAGTGGCACGGCTGGAACAGCGAGCAGCAGGACGTAGCGGCCAGCGCGTGCACTCGCGCCGCGCAGGTTCTGCGTTTCGCCACACCGGATGGCGAACGGCTCGTCGCTTGCGACGCCGTCGTGCTCGCACTCGGCGGCGCAAGCTGGCCGCGGCTCGGTTCGGACGCGAGTTGGGTGCCGCTGATCGCGTCGCGTGGCGTGCCGGTATCTCCGCTCCAACCGGCGAACTGTGGATTCGACGCAGACTGGAGCCCCTATCTGCGCGAGCGCTTTGCCGGCGAACCGGTGAAGTCGGTGGCCATTTCATTCACTGACGTAGACGGAAAAGTCCACAATCGACAAGGTGAAATACTTCTGACCGAAACGGGCCTTGAAGGCAGTTTGATCTACGCGCTGTCGGCGCCGATTCGCGAGCGGATTCTCGCGGACGGCGAGCTCGCGATTTCGCTGGACCTGGCGCCAGGCCTGGCGCTGGAGCGGGTGGTCGCGGAAGTTTCCAGACCGCGCGGCTCGCGTTCGATATCGAGTCACCTGCATGGAAGAGTCGGCATTAGCGGTGTGAAACTGGCCCTTCTGCACGAAGTGCTGCCGAAGGAAGTTTTCGCGGATTCGGCGCGTCTCGCGCACGCAATCAAGGCTCTGCCGGTGCGGCTGTTGCGCGCCCGGCCGATTGCCGAGGCAATCAGCAGCGCGGGCGGCGTTCCGTTCGAGGCGCTGAATCAGCATCTGATGCTCGAGCGTTTGCCGGGCGTTTTCTGCGCCGGGGAAATGCTGGACTGGGAAGCGCCCACGGGCGGCTATCTGTTGACGGCGTGCTTCGCCAGTGGTCTGGCGGCCGGCCGCGGTGCGGCGGCGTTCGCGAGGGCGCGCGCGGCAACGCTGTGATGGGGCGGGGGCAGTTCGGTGCGGCGTGGCCTAACGCGGCCCGACGCGACATGCGCTGACGCAGCGCGACTCGACGTAGCCTGACGCAGCGCCCGCACCATGGCATGGCCGGTGTGCGAACCGCTCACAACCCCTCAAAGGCTGCCACGGCCCCACCCGCTCCCATCCTTCACCAACTACCGCTTCGCAGATCCCGCCGCTTTTCAACCCGTATCAGGAACGCACCTTCAATCGCCACAGCGAAGTGAGTTCCGCCACCCGCGCCTTGTGCAGCGGATCGCTCTCGTCAGTCGACTTCGGGTGCCGTGGGCGAATGTCCTCGCGCCCGGCCACCGTCAGCCCCGCCTTCTCGATAGCGGCGAGCAGCCACTCGCGTGTGCGCAGCCCCAGATGCTCGGCGAAGTCCGAGAGAATGAGCCAGCCTTCGCCGCCCGGTGACAGGTGGTCCGCAAGGCCATTGAGGAAGCCGAGCAGCATCCGGCTGTCGGGATCGAAAACCGCATGCTCGATCGGCGAAGCGGGCCGCGCCGGCACCCACGGCGGATTGCAGACGACGAGCGGCGCGCGTCCCTCCGGAAAGAGATCGGCCTGTACGACGTCGACTTGCTGCCCGTAGCCGAGACGCGCGAGATTCTCGCGTGCGCACGCAAGCGCCCGCGGGTCCTGGTCGGTCGCGACAATCTTCTTGACTCCGCGTTTGGCGAGCAGCGCAGCCAGCACACCGGTGCCGGTGCCGACGTCGAACGCCTTGTTCAACGACGGCAGCGGCGTGCGCGCGACGAGATCCACGTACTCGCCGCGCACCGGCGAAAACACGCCGTAATGCGGATGGATCCGCTCGCCGAGCGCCGGAATCTCCACGCCCTTCTTGCGCCATTCGTGCGCGCCGATCAAGCCGAGCAACTCGCGCAACGACACGACCGATGCCTCGCCGGTCGGCGGCCCGTAGGTTTCCATGCACGCTTCGCGAACATCGGGCGCACGGCGCAGCGGAATCGCATAGCCGGCGTCGAGCGGAATCAGGATCATGCCGAGGGTACGCGCGCGCTGCGACTGCGTCTGACGGTGCAGGTTGAACGCTTCGAGAGGCGTCGCCCCCTGCTTGCGCTGTTTGCGTTCAAGGCGACGCGTGACCGCCTGCAGCAATTGCCGCGCGTTCTGGAAGTCGCCGTTCCACAGCAGCGCCGTGCCTTCGCACGCGAGCCGGTAGGCGGAATCTGCGGTGGTCCGGTCGTCGGCGACGATCACGCGCTTGGGCGGCGGCACCGCCGCTTCGGAGCGCCAACGCGCGGTGCGGGGGCCGTCGGCTTCGGGCCAGGTGATGCTTGCGGGGCTGGTCATGGTGAGGTCGTTTGACGAAAGCGCGGGCGCGTCACGGCGCACTTTCAGCGGTAACGCAGTGGGTCAGGCTCGGCGAACGTAGACAGTTTCGTCCACAATCGACAAGGTGAAAGAGATATGGCGATTTTAGCCCTCGCCCGTGCTCACTGCATACGCTGCAAAGCGCTGATTGGCCAATAAAAAACGGGGTTCCTGACTGAACAGAAACCCCGTTTCGCACTACTGGTGCCGGCTGCAGGACTCGAACCCGCCACCTCATGATTACAAGTCAAGCGCTCTACCTGATGAGCTAAGCCGGCATGAGGCCGTGATTCTACTTCATTTTACGAGCTTGAGGCGAGCCCTTCCGCCACCTTTCGAACCGTCGTCGTCGGGCGGCTCGCCTTCCGGGGAACGCTCAGCGTCGGCGGGGGCATCCGCGGCGGACGGACTGTCGACCGCACGCGGTGTGGCCGGCGTGGCAGGCGTGGCCGGGGCCGCGGCCGGCTCCACGGCTTCAGCGTCCGCACCCGAATCGCGCGCCTCGCCGCCCGCGGACTCGACCTGGAACGCCATGCCCTGCCCGTTTTCGCGCGCGTAGATCGCGAGGACATTGCCGACCGGCACCTCGATCTTGTGCGATTTGCCGGAGAAGCGGGCGCTGAACTCGATCCATTCGTTGCCCATCTGCAGCTGGCTTGTGGCCTCGAAGCTGATGTTCAACACGATCTCGTTCTCGCGCACGAACTGGCGCGGCACACGCGTGTGATTGTCGACGCGCACGGCGATGTGCGGGGTGTAGCCGTTATCCGTGCACCACTCGTACAGCGCGCGCAGCAGATAAGGCTTGGTGGAAATCTCTTGCATCAGCAGTCCTTTTACCGGGCGCGGGCAGGCGCGCAGGCAGCCGCGCGCGCCCGAACCCAAAGCTCAACTCAACGACGCATTACCTTTTCCGAAGGCGTGAGCGCCTCGATGTAAGCCGGACGGCTAAAAATGCGCTCGGCGTACTTCATGAGCGGCGCGGCGTTCTTCGACAGCTCGATGCCGTAGTGATCCAGACGCCACAGCAGCGGTGCAATGGCGACGTCGAGCATGGAGAACTCTTCGCCGAGCATGTACTTGTTCTTCAGGAAGATCGGCGCGAGTTGCGTCAGGCGGTCGCGAATAGCCAGGCGCGCTTTCTCGTGATTCTTCTCCGCGGCCTTGCCCTTTTCGTTTTCGAGCGTGCCGACGTGGACGAACAGTTCCTTTTCGAAGTTCAGCAGGAACAGGCGAGCGCGCGCACGCTGCACCGGGTCGGCCGGCATCAGCTGCGGGTGCGGAAAGCGCTCGTCGATATACTCGTTGATGATGTTCGATTCGTACAGAATCAGGTCCCGTTCGACGAGAATCGGCACTTGACCATACGGATTCATCACGGCGATGTCTTCCGGCTTGTTAAACAGGTCGACGTCGCGGATCTCGAAGTCCATGCCCTTTTCGAACAACACCAGCCGGCAACGCTGGGAGAACGGGCAAGTAGTGCCGGAATACAGAACCATCATGATTTACGTTTCCTCAAAAAGCTGAAGGGCCAGCGCGCGGAAAAACCGTTCAACAGGTTTTTCCTGGCGCCGGCCCCACGCCGTGTAGCGGCGTGATTATTTGATATGTTTCCAGTACGCGGCGTTCAGTCGCCAGGCGAAAAAGCTCAGAATACCGAGGAACAGCAGCACCCACACGCCAAGTTGCTTGCGGGTTTTTTGCGTCGGCTCGGACATCCATGACAGGTACGACACCAGGTCGGCCACAGCAGAATCATAATCTACCGGCGACATCGTCCCCGGCGTGACCTGCTGGAAGCCCACAAATTTGTGCACCGTCTCGCCTGTTTTTTCGTCGACTTCGTCACCGAACTTCGCGGTACGTTGCCCCTGAAGCTGCCACAGCACGTGAGGCATGCTCACGTTTTCATACACCAGGTTGTTCCAGCCCGTTGGCCGCGTATTGTCGCGATAAAAGCTGCGCAAATACGTGTACAGCCAGTCCTTGCCGCGCGCCCGCGCTTCCACCGACAAATCCGGCGGACTCGCGCCGAACCACGCCTTCGCGTCGTCCGGGCGCATGGCCACCGTCATCGTGTTGCCGATCTTGTCGGTCGTGAAGAGCAGATTCGACTGAATTTCACTCGGCGTGATGCCGAGGTCGGTCAGCCGGTTGTAGCGCACCAGGTTCGCGCTGTGGCAATTCAGGCAGTAGTTTACAAACAATTGCGCGCCGTGCTGCAAAGAAGCGAAATTGTCCGCGTTATCCGGCGCGCGGTCGAGATGAACGTTCTCGTCCGCGTACGCCGGGCCGCCCACAAGCGCGAGCAGTGTCGCGCAGATCAGCGCGCACGTCGAAAGCAGCTTTCTCATCTTCGTGTTCTCCTCGCTCGCGGTTAGTGGGGCTTGTAGCGCACACGCTCAGGCGGTTGCCTGAAGGTGCCAAGCCGCGTCCAGAACGGCATGCCGAGGAAAAACGCGAAGTAGATCAGCGCGCAAACCTGCGCAATCAACGTGGCGGTCGGCGACGGCGGTTTCGTGCCGAGGAAGCCCAGCGTCAGGAAGGCGACCACGAAAATTCCGTAGAACACTTTGTGGAAGAACGGCCGGTAACGGATCGACTTGACCGGCGAGCGGTCGAGCCAAGGCAGGAAGAACAGCGAAATTACCGCGCCGCCCATCACCACCACGCCCCAGAACTTCGACTCGGTGAACGCCATGGCGAGAATCACCAGCACCGCGAGCACCGGCAAGCCGAGCCTCCATTTGCCGCGCGCGCGCACCAGCGCGAGCAGGCCCAGCAGCGCGATGACGATCATCAGAACGATCTTGAACGGGTCGGTGGTGGCACGCAGCATCGCGTAAAAGGCGGTGAAGTACCAGACCGGCGCGATTTCGGGCGGCGTTTGCAGCGGATTCGCCGGCACGAAGTTGTTCGCCTCGAGGAAGTACCCGCCCATCTCCGGTGCAAAGAAAATGATGGCCGCGAAGATCATGAGGAACACGGACACCCCCATGAAATCGTGCACCGAGTAGTACGGGTGGAACGGAATGCCGTCGAGCGGAATGCCGTCCGGGCCCTTCTTGGCCTTGATTTCAATGCCGTCCGGATTGTTCGAACCCACTTCGTGCAGCGCGACGAGATGCGCGACCACCAGCCCGAGCAGCACGAGAGGAATCGCGATCACGTGAAATGCGAAGAAGCGGTTCAGCGTGACGTCCGACACCACGTAGTCGCCGCGAATCCAGAGCGACAGATCAGGGCCGATGAACGGAATGGCCGAGAACAGATTCACGATCACCTGCGCGCCCCAGAACGACATCTGGCCCCACGGCAGCAGGTAGCCGAAAAACGCCTCCGCCATCAGGCACAGAAAAATCGCGCAGCCGAAAATCCACACCAGTTCGCGCGGCTTGCGGTATGAGCCGTACATGAGCCCGCGGAACATGTGCAGATAAACGACCACGAAGAACATCGAGGCGCCCGTCGAATGCATATAGCGGATCAGCCAGCCCCACGGCACTTCGCGCATGATGTACTCGACCGACGCGAACGCGAGCGTTGCGTCGGGCTTGTAGTTCATCGTGAGGAAGATGCCCGTGACGATCTGGTTGACCAGCACCAGCAGCGCAAGCGAGCCGAAGAAGTACCAGAAGTTGAAGTTCTTCGGCGCGTAGTACTCGGAAACGTGCTTTTTCCAGGTGGACGTGAACGGAAAGCGCCGGTCGAGCCAGCCGACGAGCCCGGTCGTCTCTACTTCATGTTCGATCGCCATTACGCTTCTCCTTTCTCGTCCTTGCCGATCACGAGGCCGTTGGCCGAGGTGAACATGTAAGGCGGGATGTCGAGGTTCTGCGGCGCAGGTTTGTTCTTGAAGACGCGGCCGGCCATGTCATAGGTCGAACCGTGGCAAGGACAGAGGAAACCGCCTGGCCAGTCGTCCGGCAGATTAGGCTGCGCGCCCTCCTGGAAGCGCGGCGTCGGCGTGCAGCCGAGATGCGTGCAGACGGCGACGGCGACAAAAATATTCTTGTGGTCGGTGCGCGAACGGAATTCGTTGTTGCAGTACTCCGGCAACGGCATCGAAAAGGGATTCTTGCTCTCGGGGTCGGCTAACTCGTTATCCGCCTTCTTGACGTCGGCGAGCATCTTCTCCGTGCGGTTGATGATCCACACTGGTTTGCCGCGCCACGCGACGGTTTTCATGTCCCCAGGTTTGAGATCACTGATATCCACTTCGACCGGCGCTCCGGCTGCCTTGGCTTTTTCAGATGGTGCAAACGAACTAACAAAGGGTACGACAGTGGCAACGCCTCCAATGCCACCTGCTACGGTCGTCGCTATCAGCCAGGTACGGCGGCTGCCGTCGACGCGTTCATCTTCCTTGTCTCGCATCACACGCCCCACTTCTGAGTTGGATTTTCCTTCAGGTCGCTTCTACCGCCGCTAGTTTGCTCGAATGGAGTCGCCATTTACAAGGGCCGATTGCCAAAAACCGTGCGAAGCCCTTGATAACTCAGGGTTTCTCCGTACGTATCGCAAACTTTTTCACACCTCCTTTTAAGTGCTCCCTCCGTTATTCGAGCTTTTTTCTTCGCTAATGCGTATTTGCTATTTCGACGCTTAAACGGGATTCGGGATATCGATAAAGAGGTGCTCGATATCGAACTGCTCGGACAGGTGCTTGCCCACCGCCTGCACGCCGAAGCGCTCCGTTGCGTGATGACCTGCCGCGAGAAACGCGACGCCGCTTTCCGCCGACGTATGCATGACCGACTCCGACACCTCGCCCGTCAGGTAGACATCGGCGCCAGCGTTGATCGCCGCGTCGAACATGCCTTGCGCGGCACCGGTGCACCATGCGACCCGGCGCAACATGCGGTCCTGATCGCCGAACACGAGCGGCGTGCGGCCGAGCGTCTGCTCGATCTCGGCGGTGAAGTGCGCGAGCGTGATCGGCATTGCAAAGGTGGCAAGCCAGCCGAGGTCGTTCTCGCCGAAGCGCGCGTCGCTGATCCAACCCATCTTCGCGGCGATCTGCGCGTTGTTGCCGAGTTCCGGATGATCGTCGAGCGGCAGGTGATAGGCGAAGAGGTTCAGGTCGTTGCCGAGCAGCAGTTTCAGGCGCGCGTACTTGCGGCCGGTGATCTGCGGCGCCTCGTTGCGCCAGAAGTAGCCGTGGTGGACCAGCACCGCGTCCGCGCCCCAATCGAGCGCCGCTTCGAGAAAGGCCACCGAGGCCGTCACGCCGGTCGCGAGTTTGCCGATCTTGCGGCGCCCCTCCACTTGCAGGCCGTTCGGGCAATAGTCCTTGAAGCGCGCGGTTTCAAGGAGATTGTTCAAGTACAATTCAAGTTCGATCCGATCCATATAAACCTCTAGTCTTCAGATGCTTAGACGCTTCTGGCTGTTCTTCGCCCAAGCGGTGACTGTGCTGTTGGCGCTGATGTTCATCATCGCGACCCTGAAACCGCAGTGGCTCCAGCGTCAAGGGCAATTCGGCAAGCAGCTTGCCGAACCGATCGTCGCGCTGCGGGAAGTGGCGCCTGGCATTGGCAGCGGGCCTGCAACGACGTCCTACGCGGACGCCGCCCAAAAGGCCATGCCCGCGGTCGTCAATGTGTTTTCCAGCAAAGATGGCTCACTGCCGCCGGATCCGCGTGCAAAAGACCCGCTGTTCCGCTACTTCTTCGGCGACAAGAACAATCGCAAGCCGCGCGAGCAACCGGCCGCGAACCTGGGCTCCGGGGTAATCGTGAGTTCGGAAGGGTACATTCTAACGAACCAGCACGTTGTCGACGGTGCAGATCAGATCGAAATCGCCCTCGCCGACGGCCGCACCACGAATGCGAAGGTCATCGGCATCGATCCCGAAACGGATCTCGCCGTGCTCAAGGTCAACATGACGAACCTGCCCACCATCACGCTCGGGCGCATGGAGCAGACGCGCGTAGGCGACGTGGTGCTGGCCATCGGCAATCCGTTCGGCGTGGGGCAGACGGTTACCATGGGTATCGTGAGCGCGCTCGGGCGCAATCACCTCGGCATCAACACCTTCGAAAACTTCATTCAGACGGACGCGGCGATCAATCCCGGCAACTCGGGCGGCGCCCTCGTCGACGTGAACGGCAATCTGTTGGGCATCAACACGGCCATTTACTCGCGCTCGGGCGGCTCGCTCGGCATTGGCTTTGCGATTCCCGTGTCGACCGCGCGCAGCGTGCTGGAGAGCATCATCACCACCGGCTCGGTCACGCGCGGCTGGATCGGCGTGGAGCCGCAAGACGTCACGCCGGAGATTGCGGAGTCGTTCGGACTCGACCAGAAGTCGGGGGCAATCGTGGCAGGCGTGCTCAAGAACGGCCCCGCCGACCGCGCAGGCATCAAGCCGGGCGACATTCTGATGAACGTGAACGGCCAGGAAATCACCGACAC
>Ga0268256_1001436_pt1 | contig 14354 bp, 14 predicted proteins | sample AgamicAtAmrz_FD_200247 | JGI IMG/M metagenome (GOLD analysis project Ga0268256, IMG submission 200247) | Agave microbial communities from Guanajuato, Mexico - At.Am.rz (v2) (version 3) | ecosystem: Host-associated > Plants > Roots > Rhizosphere | place: Guanajato, Mexico | collected 2012-06-07
AAGAGGTAACGACTGGCTCAGTTTTACTTTGCGCGATCAGGCGCGAAGTGGCTCAGATTTCAAATGCGTTTGACAACGGGGGCGGGGTAGGTAAATTGCGGAGGGCAAAAGGTCGTGACACCGGGTGGTCCCTGTCGAAATAAGCGTTTGTCCAAATAAAAGCAGCAGAAAACAACGCTCTACCCGTCGACACTTCGGAAAAGTACAATTCCTCCACCACCCTTGACAAAGGCGGCCCCATGAGTGACGCAAACGCAGCATTGATAGCTCTGGTCGGTGTACTAGTAGGCGGGTATATAAACAATTTCCTTGGTGACGACTACAAACGCTACCGGGAAGGCCAAGCGTTGGCGGGAGCACTTGCCGGCGAACTCAAGTCCCACGGAACAGCAGTACCAGAGATAAGGCGCCAGCTTGAGAGCATGCTCTCGTACCTGCAATCGCCGCCCTCTACACTTGACTTCACGGAAAATGAATTCAACCCACCGAATAGTCCAGTCTTTGACGCCGGGGTGTCTAAGCTCGGTCTCCTAGGTCCAGCTCTAGCGGAGGATGTTGCGTACGTCTATGAACAAATCCGTGCTTTTCGCATCACGTTTAGCCGCGTTATAAAGATCGCGAGCAAAGCGAGCCGAGAACAAACCACCTTCACGCTCAATTACTGCCTAACCTGCCTCAATCGGGCGGATGAACGCGGACAGAAACTAGTCGTAGACCTTCAGACATTTGCTAAGGCTGGATACTGGCGGTCGCGCCCATGGCTGGGATTGGACAAGATCCCCGGCTAGGTTGTTGTGCGCGCAGCGCGCGTGAGGACTATGCTTCCAATTCCCGCCGTGGTGACAGCCAGCTACCCTACCCTTGTCCAACCCACACGGGCGGCACGGCGGCCGCTATCCTCGCTCTCTCGGCTGACTATTCGGCATCGCCGCCGGTCTGATACGGCCGGTACTCTCGTAGCGGACAGCCATAGCTATCGCAGTCACGTATCGTTGCCCTACTGTCTCCGGTACACGAGAGGCAGAACGCCTTGATTGCGGTGCGGGGACTGGTCGTCCCCGCGAATGCCCGCGTCTTGATCTCTCTGTACATCGGGAGGGAGTGGGCCAATACCGCAGCTCGCATCTCGTCGGCTCGGTTGCTCATACCGGCTTAGTGGCCTTTCGGGTACGTGGCACGGTCAAACCAAGCTCCTCCGCGACGATCGCCCTAAGCGTCGTAAGGTACGACGCTAGTGCAGCATCGGCGGCGCACTGGTCCTGCTTGGCCCTAAGCCGGATAATCTCGTTCATCTTGAACCCTTCATGCGAGACCTTCCGCAGCGTGTCGCAGACGTTGAACAACTCCGTTTTAATCTTACTCATTGTTTGATACCCCGCTCGTGTTTATCTTGGTATTCCTTCGCTTTCTGAAAATTCATCTTTGCTTCGTGGAACTTCCACTCGATAGCGGACAGACGCTTTGACTTACGACTTTGGAGTCGCATAGCCTCGGCTAGAGCGTCCTTGCCAGAACGTAAATGGTGTTGCGAGAGCATGAGGTTAGCGCCGTGGTCGCCTTGGCCGGTAGCTACCGCACGGGTGAGCATCCGGTCAAATTCGGTTGCGTTAGTCCACTCGATATACCCCCAGTCCGGCCCGTGCAATCTCTCGAACAGAGCAGCACGGAGGACCTGTACGGGTCGCTGTACCTTCCGCCCCGGTCCATTTTCGTAGGTAGGCACGCCGGTTTGCTTGCAGAGCCGCGCCAGCGTAACGCGCTGCGCCCCGTAGTTGCTCTCGTAGTTCATTTCGCGCCGCGCACGACGTACGACATAACCAGCTCTCCTACTGCAACCGGAGGCAGGTCGAACCGCTCCGCTACTTGGTAAAGCCCCGCCATAATTTCGTCGCCTATGCCTACGTCGAACCGTAAACCCGGCTCTTGCCCAGAGAGCGAAAACTGGGGGTTCCTGTCTCGCGTTAAGGCTATCGCCCGGTCACGAAAGATGCGCCGCAACGGTCTGGAGTTATTCGGATCAGCTCTAAGCGCGCGTAGCTTGCTCATCGATGAAGGCGATAACCAAAACGCCCTATCGGGGTACTTTCCTACATTTTCATTATTCATTCGTTATCCTATGTATTTACTATACAGCACTCATCCGTTCGTGAACGTCGCTAGCCCCTACTGCTTCCGTTGCGCCCTCCGTATGCGCTAGGAATCTGCTCCGACGGGAGTACTCGCCAAAACTTCCAAGGACCTCCGCCCTCGTCTAGATAGTTGGCACAGTTCGGGGCATGTATAGAGAGCCTTCAATCTTGGTACCGAGAAGGTAACGCCCACGTTCGCGGGCGGCACTTCTATTACGACAACGTGACGTGCACTGATGCGCCCGGGACCAGCTCCCAATCGATGTATTGCTGCGCGGCGAGTGCGACCTGCCCGGTTTGGAACATGTTGGTTGGGACGTTCGCTGCGTCGCCGTTGAAAACAGTGCCATGCTCAGTTGCGTCTACTACCGCCTTGCCGATGTATGCCAATACGCGAGTGGCGTCTACGATGAAAATCTGTCCCGCCGGAACGCCGTATGATGCAATGGCCGGGAGTCCACCGTAGTAGCCGCCGCGCGCCGTAATTTGAGTCTCCGTAGGGCTGCGAAGAGTCACGGCAGTAAGAGGATTAACGAGTACGTAGGCTTGCGTGATATCACCAGTGAACACACTTACTCCGGCGGCGAAGCCGGTAGCCTGTGCGGCCGAATGTGCCAATCCTTCCGGGGACACCGTGCCACGCGCTTGCGATCCAACGAACGCATTGTCAATCGCGCGACTGAGTGCACGTACCAGGATGCCGGTAACGGTTGCCTCGGCGGTATCGTCAGTCGCCTTCAAAAGCTCCTGAGAAAGCACCGCGACAATGCCGGCTTTTCGCTTGTCCACGAGCCATACGCCCAGGTCACCCTGTGCAACCGGCAACGTCGTGCCCTCACCGTAAAACGCTCCATAAGTTGGGGACGTCTCCACATTGAGGCGCGTAATAGCCGGAACCTGGATCAGCCCCTGCATCTGGCCCAAGATCGAACGGCTAAAGACAGCTTGCACAAATTCTGATCGGCTAATCTCACCGGCAGTAAGCGCGCCTGTAGCATCTGCGCCAGCCGTCATGGGATTGGAAAGTGCTTTCATGTACGCGGCTGTTGTGGAACGATTGCCCCATCGACTAGCCGCGTAAAGAGCGGCATTAGCACCGCCTGCTACCGCCTTGGCGACGGCGGCGCGGACCAGCGTGTTGTCCTGCATACGGATAGCTTCGTTCATGGTTGTGTCCTTTTCATTGAGTTGATAGATGGTCGAGAATGCGTCGCCCTGGTCGAGGCTCTTAACGGTCGCAATCTTTGTGTCGGGATTCGCGGAGATAGAGACGAGCGACAGGGCACAAATTTCCCCGCCAGTCACTCTTACCCCCGATGCTGTTGGTACGCCCTCACGCGACACAACAACCGGATCGATACAGCGGATTAAGCCAGCCTTGACGCTATGCCACGCTTCATCGGTCGTTTGTTTGAGCGGAGACGTTTTTGTGATCTTCGCGATACTTGCGCGGAACGGAATACCCCGCGCCGTAGCCTTCCCTAACTGCACGGTGCCTACTGGTTTTTCGAGATTGCCGTGTAAAACTAGCGGTACAGAGTCGTTGTACGTGAGGCTAGTAGGCTCAATCGAGTTGCCGGAGCGATCCTTTGCAGGCGATACCGCAATGCCCGTGATTTCGCGCCGCTCGTCGTCAACTGACTTGATGATGGTCCGTGCGTGATCGTCTACAAGTTGTTTTTCCAATGTATTCCTAACTATAAATAAGTGATTTTTCAACCGTTCTTGTCAACCAACCCTTGTTCTGAGCAGGGTTCTGCTTGACGGAAGGCTTCGCTACTCTGACGCGAGGCCGCTGATAAGAACCGTCCCCGACCCTCCTCCCAGCATTGGGGCGTTATGATCCTCTGCGAATCTAAATACCAGAACCCGACCATCCCCCAGCGGCATGCGGTACTCGTGTGCAGGTGAACGCCGCCGCCCGTGCCGTCCGAAGATGCGAGATAGCAGTTCTCTCATGCTTGCCCCTGCGTCCGATGCTGCGCGATATACAGGCGGATTGCATCCTTGAACACCGCCGCGACACTCGCATCCTTGTTAGCTGCTGGCTCCCGTAGTGCGCGGTGCGTCTCCGGTTTAATGCGCGTGCTTATGACACGCTCAGCCGCGTATGGCTCGGCCGGTACTTCGTGCTTGTTCATGAACCTCCTTGTTGTAGACAAACAGCCAAACAAAAGGGCCGGCCGCCTCAAACGAGACGCCGGCTCAAGATGCAGTCCTAAATAGTTCAGGACAGAATAAACGGCTCCGCCTTGATAGCAGGATCGACCGGGAGAATTTTGGCTAGCTCACCTAGAGCCCCCACCATGTCGCTGGCGCAGTACCGCACGTCAACGGACATGGATCGGGAATCCGCGACCCGCGTAGCTTGACGCAAGATACGAAAGCCGTAGTCCCGCAGCGCGAGAATCACAAGCTTTCGCGCCTCCCGTGCATGGCTTTGTATCTTGATATGTAGCGTGTAGGCATTCGCACCCGTCTCAGATGCCCGGTTTTCCACAAATTGCCGCCGGTCTGTCGCGTGCATACGCGAAAGTCGATCAACGTTGCCGACTACGATCCGCACCGGGTTGCGTTCCGTGCTTTCGGTGAGCCGGCTGGTTCTAGCCTCACCATATGCAGGGCATCGGCTTCCATCGTGGTTCGTCTTGCGGATCGGCTTGCGTGCGTTCGGCGGGAGAATTTCCACGCGGGGTACTGCAAATGCTGCTCGTTGGTCCCTCATTCGTAGCTCCGTAAAGTAGTTCGAAAGAGGGACTAAGGTAATCCCTCCATTGAACTACCCTTGTCTGGGTAGTTTTCTACGGTTGCTTGCGTTTTGTCAGCCGGGTGTGATTGCCATTCCCCGGCCGAGGGCCACTGTTTCAGACCCCGCGCAACCTGCTGCACTCTTCCCTTTCTGCTATCCCGACCCGGAGCAAACTTTCTCCGGGGAGGTTCTGACGGGCAAGGGGCACCCGGACGGTTACGCCGTCACTCGTGTTACAAGGTGCTGCCGGAAGTGTCGCAAAGCAAGCTTCACTACCAACGCAAAGCGAAGTATGTCAGCAAGCTTCACTACCACGCAAGTACTTTCTAAGTTTTGTTGCTCCGTGGCTTCCGTGCTACACTACCAAAAACAGGAGGAACTATGCGCGGACGCATTAACAGGTCGAATCAGTCGAAGGAAATAAAGCGACTTGCTGAGGAAGGCGGGGACACGTCTGGGAATGAACCCGACGCAAGTATGCTGCCCGCTCCTTCCCTGCCGGCCCCTGCTATTCGGAACGGGGTCAAGACTGAGCGCGATACGCAGCCGGTACAAGTCCGCATGCTTCGGGCGCAAATCAAGGTGCTCAAGCAAATTGCAGCGCAAGAGGAACGCACGGCCAGCGATGTTATCCGGGAGCTTGTGGATAGGTATATCGAGGAATGTCTTCGGACGTGGCCCGAGGGCGATCGTTTGGACATTCTCCAGAGCACTATTCGGCAGGCTGGATATTGGGACGAGTTCGAGCGCGCCCCCTCAACGTGGCCGAACACATAATTTTGCATCACCTCTTCTCGATCGAATCAGCCGTGGCGCTCGCATAATAAGACCCTCGTACCCTCGGCGGCGTGGGTACAACAAAAAGCCCGCCGAGTACAACTTGGCGGGCCTCTTGGGTACAATTGGGTACATCAGATTGGGTACATTCGACGGAGATTACTCCTGCCCCTGACTCGTCAGGAACTCCTCATAATTCCCGCCGAAGTCGAACAGCGTCCCGTCCGTCTTCACTTCGATGATCCGGTTCGCCAGCCCGCTCACGAACTCGCGGTCGTGCGACACGAAAATCAGCGTGCCTTCGAACTGCTCGAGCGCGATCTGCAGCGACTCGATCGACTCCATGTCCATGTGGTTGGTCGGCTCGTCCATCAGCAGCACGTTGTGGCGGCCGAGCATCAGCTTGCCCCAGATCATGCGGCCCTTCTCGCCGCCCGACAGCACCTTCACCGATTTCTTGATGTCGTCCGACGAGAACAGCAGGCGGCCCAGCGTGCCGCGCACCATCGTTTCGTCGTCACCGTCCTTGCGGTACTGGTCGATCCAGTCCATCAGCGTGATGTCGTTCGGGAATTCCTCGTACGTGTCCTGCGGCATGTAGCCGACGTTCGCGTTCTCGGACCACTTCACCGTGCCGTGATCGAGCGGCAGCGCGCCGAGCAGCGAGCGCAGCAGCGTCGTCTTGCCCGCGCCGTTCTCGCCGATGATCGCGATGCGCTCGCCCGGCTGCACCGACAGGTTGAAGTTCTGGAAGATCGTGCGCTCGTACTTCTTGGTGATCTCTTCGGCGACCACCGCGACGTTGTGCAGCTTCTTCTCGAACTCGAAGCGGATGAACGGGTTCTGACGCGACGACGGCTTGAATTCCTCGATCTTGATCTTGTCGATCTGCTTCGCGCGGCTGGTGGCCTGGCGCGCCTTCGACTTGTTCGCCGAGAAGCGGCGCACGAAGTCCTGCAGTTCGGCCACGCGTTCCTTCGCACGCGTATTCGCCGCGGCCTGGCGCTCGCGCGCCTGCGCCGACGCGAGCATGTAGTCGTCGTAGTTGCCCGGCCAGACCTTCAGCGTGCCGAAGTCCATGTCGGCCATGTGCGTGCACACCGAGTTCAGGAAGTGACGATCGTGCGAGATGATGATCATCGTCGAGTTGTACTCGTTGAGCGTCTGCTCGAGCCAACGGATCGAGTTGATGTCGAGGTTGTTGGTCGGTTCGTCGAGCAGCAGCACGTCCGGCTTCGAGAACAGCGCCTGCGCGAGCAGCACGCGCAGCTTCCAGCCCGGCGCGACGTCGGCCATCGTGCCGTTGTGGAATTTCTCCTCGATGCCGATGCCGAGCAGCAGCGCGCCCGCGCGCGCCTCGGCGTCGTAGCCGCCGTATTCGGCGAACTTGCCTTCGAGCTCGGCCGCGTGCATGTAGTCGTCGTCGGTGGCGTCCGGATTCGCGTAGATCGCGTCACGCTCGGTCATCGCGGCCCACATCTCGGTGTGGCCCATCATCACGACGTCGAGCACGCGCACGTCTTCGTACGCGAACTGGTCCTGGCGCAGCTTGCCCAGGCGGACGTTCGGCTCCAGCGCGACGTTGCCGGCGCTCGGCTCCAGGTCGCCGCCGAGGATCTTCATGAAGGTCGACTTGCCACAGCCGTTCGCGCCGATCAGACCGTAGCGGTTGCCCTCGCCGAATTTGACCGAGATATTCTCGAACAAGGGCTTCGGCCCGAATTGCATCGTGATGTTGGCAGTAGAAAGCACGGCAGGTCCCGTAAGAGAGAAATCGACGGAAAACCGTGTATTTTAGCAGGTGTCGGAGAAACTGCCGACCGCACCGCCCCGGCGGCGTATTCCCGGCCCTCGGCCGCGGCGCCCGGCGGCCCGTCAACACGACGGCACGCGCCTCACCGCCGTCCTACCGGAATCCCGCATGCTCGCCAGCCAGCTTCGTGAACAACTCGTCGGCGCATGGCGCCTCGTGTCCTACGAAATCCGCCCGCGCGACGGCGGAACCGTCACCTATCCGCTCGGCCGCGACGCGCGCGGCTGGATCCTCTATACGCCCGACGGCTACATGTCCGCGCAGTTGATGGCGGCCGGCCGCCCGCCGTACGCCGACGGCGACCTGCAGGGCGGCAGCGTCGAGGAGCGTGCGGCTGCGGCCCGCGGCTATATCGCCTATTCAGGCCCCTTCAACGTCGACGACGACGGCACGTTGACCCATGAAATGGACGTCAGCCTGTATCCGAACTGGATCGGCAACGTCCAGCAGCGTGTCGTCAGCCTGGACGGCGACCGGCTGCAGCTCGGCACCGCCGGACCGGTGCGGATCGCCGGCCGGGAGGTCGAGCCGGTGCTCGTCTGGGCTCGCGCTCGCCGCTGAGCGCCTCGGCGGCGCCGCACCGCCGACACTCAGCCGGTCGCGGCAACGACGCCGAGCCGCACCGCGGCACAAGCCGCTCGGCGGCTGCGCGCGTCACTTGCCGGCCTTCTTGGCCGCTTTCTGCGCCGCCTGCGCCTTCATCTGCCCGAACAGTTCCGAGCACGGCACGTCGCGGTTGTTGCTCGGCGCGATCAGCGGGATCAGCGCCGCGAACGGGTTGATCAGCCCGAGCCCGACCATCGCGCCGGCACGCAGCGCGAGCGCGCCCGCATCGACGCCGACCTTCGGGTTCTTGAACGTGCCCTTCGCATACAACGGCGAGCGCAGCGAGAAGATCCGGAAGCCCTTCGTGTGCGGATGGATCTTCAGGTCGAGCGATTCGTCGCGCAGGTTGATCGGGCCGTCGACGTTGATGAGCGCATCGTCGGTATCGAGCGCGAAGACCTTCGGGTCGAGCATGCCGTCGGTCGCGACGAAATCGATCGCCGCGCAATTGATGTTGACGTCGCGGTTGCCGAACAGCTTCTCGTAGACGACGTTCGCGACGTTCAACCCCGCGGCCTCCATCAGCAGGCGGCTGATGCGGCCGTTGGTGATGAGCGCCTTCACTTCGCCGGTCGACGTCGCCGCGAGCGCGGCCGGCGAATTGCCCGTTGCCGACAGCGATGCGTCGCCGTTGATTTCGCCGAACGCCGACTGCATCACCTTCTGCGTCGGGAACAGCTGCTTGAGCTTCAGATGCCGCGCGGCCAGCGTGAAGCGGCCCTTGAGCGGCGTGCGGCTGCCGTCGAGATGCGCATTCGTCGCGAGCGTGCCGCCCGCGACGCCGAACTGCAGCGGCTCCAGCGTCAGCACGCCGTCCTGCATCAGAATGTGCGTGTACAGGTTCGTGATCGGCAGGTCCGCGCTCTTGATCAGCTTGCGGCCGGTGAACTTCACGTCCGCATCGATCGCGCTCCACCGTTCGGTGCGGAACGCCGCGACCGGCAGCACGCGGTCGGGCGGCTGGCGCGTCGTGTCGCCGCGCTTCTTCTTGCTCGCGGCCGAGTCGGCGCCGATCACCGGCGCGAGATCGGAGAACTGCAGCAGGTTCGACACGAGTTCGCCCGACAGCTTCGGCCGCGGCTCGCGCTGCGCCCAGGTGAGCGTGCCGCCGAGATCGCTGCCGCCGACACGACCGTTGAAGTTCTCGTAGCGGAAGGTGCTCGCATTCGGCTTGAAGTTGCCGATCAAGCGCCCTTCGGTCGCGTAAGGCGGCGTATCGGGCAGCGTGATGCCGGTGAGCTGGTAAAGGTGCGACATCGACGTGCCCTGCAGCCACAGCCGCAGGTCGAGCGCCGCGAGATGCCTCGGATCGGTCAGCGTGCCGACGATCGCGAGCCGCGTATCGCCGGCCTTCACGTCGGCCTGCAGCGGGAACGGCTGCGACGTATCCTGGATCGCGAGCACGCCGCCGACCTTGCCGGTGCCGCTAATCGGCACGTTCTTGTAGCGGCCGTCGACCTTCAGCCCGAAAGCATAGGTGGGACCGGACGGCTTCGCGGGCGCCGCGGCGCCGCTCGCGCCGGACGCGGCAGCGGCCGCCGACGCGGAAGGCGCGGACGAAGCGGATGCACCGGACGAACCTGAAGCAGCCAAAGCAACGCCGCTCGCCGCCGACGCACCCGAGGCCGCGGCCGCACTCGCCCCCGACGCGCCCGACGCGGCTTGCGCATCGGCCTGCGCGCCCAGTTGCGCGGCGCCATGCTTGCCGACGCGCTGCGCCGACGCCGCACGCGAGGTCTGCTCCTGCTCCTTCAGCACGTCGCCGAGCGGGATCGGCTGCCCGAGCGTATCGATCGCGACGGTCAGGTCGGCCTTCGTGATCGCATCGCGATACGTGACGGTGCCCTTCGCGAAACCGAAGCTGTCGAGCCGTACCTTCCACCGCGAAGGCTGCGACGATTGCTTGAACTGGAAGGTCCACGTATTGCTGCCGTCCGCGCGCCGTTCGAGATCGACGGCGGGATTCACGACGTCGATCGACGGGATGACGATTTCATGCGCCAGCAGCGGCAGGAGCGCGAGATCGAAGTGCGCGGCATCGAGCGTGACGAACTTGGGCGCCTGCGCCCAGTCGGGATTGCCGATCTCGAGTTGCGTGGCGGAGAAGCTCGGCCAGGGCACCCATGCGCGCCAGCCGGTCTCGCCATCGGGACGACGCCAGCCGACCTTGAGATCCCCGTTGATCGCGAACGGGCGGCCGAGCGCGGTACTCACCTGTTCGTTGACCCACGGTTTCGCGCGGTTCCAGTCGAACGTGAAGATAAAGATGCCGGCCGCCGCGATGAGCACCGCGACGATACCGACGATCCATGCAGCCGATTTGCCGATGGCTCGGGTTAGCGTCATGGCGGTTCCGTTGTTGTTCTGAAGCGTTGCCGCACCATGCCGGGCCGCTTGCGTGGACGAACGGCGCACGACAACTGCGGCTTTTCAATCGGTATTATGGCGCACGACATGGCGGCCTTTTGGCGCCATTAACGCTTTTTTTCATTTTTGACATGACCTCCCCCACCGGCCTCATCGACGCGCAGCACATCACGCGGCGCGACGCCAGCAGCGGCAAGACGCTGCTCGCCCCGACCGATTTCAGTCTCGCGGCGGGATCGCGAATTGCTATCACCGGGCCATCCGGGTCGGGCAAGAGCGTGCTGCTGCGCGCGCTCGCGCTGCTCGATCCGCTCGACGGCGGCCACATCCTGTGGCGCGGCCCGCGGATCAGGCGCAACGCGATTCCGCGCTACCGGCGCAGCGTCGCGTATGTCCGCCAGCGCCCCGCGCAGATGGACGGCACCGTCGAAGCGCAGTTGCGCTACCCGTATTCGCTCGCGATCTATCGCGACGTCGCGTTCGACCGCGCCCGCGCCGAAGCGCTCGCCGCGCAGGCCGGCCGCGGCGCCGATTTTCTCGACAAGCGCGCGAGCGACCTGTCCGGCGGCGAAGCGCAGATCACCGCGCTGCTGCGCGTGCTGCAGCTCGATCCCGACGTGCTGCTGCTCGATGAACCGACCTCCGCCCTCGATCCCGAATCGGCGCGCGCGATCGAAGCGCTCGTCGGTGCGTGGTTCGACGCGGCGCCCGATGCGCGCGCCTACATGTGGATCTCGCACGATCCGGCCCAGGCCGCGCGGATCGCCACGATGCGGCTCGTGATGCAGGCCGGCGTCCTGCACGCGGCCAACCCGACGGAGGCTGCGCAATGACCCCGGCACTGCAGGACCTGAGCCTCGTCGACGTCGGCATCGCCGCCGCGCTCGTCGCCGTCAACGGCGCGATCTCCGCGGCGCTGTCGCTCGGCCTCGGCCGCAAGCTCGCGCTCGCGGCGGTGCGCACCGTCGTGCAGTTGCTCGCGATCGGCTACGTGCTCGGCTGGGTGTTCGGCCATCCGCACTGGTACGTCGTGCTGCCGCTCACCGCGCTGATGACGCTGATCGCCGGTTTCGCCGGCGCGGGGCGCGGCAAGCGGACGTATCGCGGCCAGCGCGTCGACAGCATCGCGTCGATCTGGCTCAGCAGCTGGTTCGTCGCGGCGGTCGGCCTGTTCGTCGTGATCCGCATCCATCCGTGGTTCGCGCCGCAATATGCGATCCCGATCCTCGGGATGATTCTCGGCAATACGCTGACCGGCGTATCGCTCGGCGTCGAACGGATGATGGAAGAGCTCACGGCGCGCCGCGATCGTGTCGAAACCGCGCTCGCGCTCGGCGCGACGCGCTGGGAGGCCGCGCAGGACGCCGCGCGGCAGGCCGTGCGCGCCGGCATGCTGCCGACGCTGAACCAGATGGCGGTGGTCGGCGTCGTGAGCCTGCCGGGGATGATGACGGGCCAGGTGCTGGCCGGCCAGTCGCCGCTGCAGGCCGTGCGTTACCAGATCGTGATCATGTTCCTGATCGCCGCGGCGTCCGCGCTCGGCACCGTGGGCGCGGTGCTGATGACCTATCGCCGCCTGTTCTCGGCCGATCACCGCTTTCTCGCGTCGCGGCTCGAAGAGCGCACGCGGTGACGCGCGGCGGCGCGCGCTGCGGTCAGCACGCGCCTGCGACGTTTGATCGGAACGTGATGATCGGGAGGACGGAATACGGGCACGCATGACGTGACATCGGCATGACGTCGCGCAGCGCCGTTGCACGGTCGCGGCACCGTACCGCGAAGCTGGCAGCGGAACGCATTGCAACGGCGGCACGGCACGTGCTGCTCGCGGGCCGCCCTGCTCGCTCCACCCATCGAACCGGTTGCGCCGCACCGAACGAAACGCCGGCCCGCGCGCGCCGCTCAATGCTTGATCGACACCGTCACCCGGGTGCCGTCGCTCATCGACACGGATTTCGAGCCGCCGTTGGTCGGAATCGACACCCACTTCACCTGGCTTACCGACACGACGTCCGGACACTGCAGCGACTTGCCCCCGGCCGTCACGCCGCGCGTGCCTTTAGGCGCGGCCGCCTGGAAGCTCAACTGCACGTTGGCGACACCCTTGGCGTCGACCGATGGTGCGAGCCGCACCTGGGTCTGCCGCACCATCGCGCCGTTCGCGTCGCGCGGCAGGTTGTCGGCGTTCGGGCAGCCGTCCGGCATCGCGACCGCGCCGCTCGGCGGCACCGACTTCCAGTTGAAATCGTCCGTCTCGCCCGAGCGGATCTTGCGGGTCTCCTGCGTATTGCCGAAGGTCTTCGAATCGACCTTGACGGTGTATTCGAGCTGTCCCGTCCCGCCGCCCTTCAGGCTGCCCTTGACCGGCGGCGCCGCGAATACGCTCGCGCTGACGCACGCCGCCGCGAACACGACCGACCACGATGCGGCGACTGACAAGCTGCGTTGGCTCATGCTGACCTCCTTGTAATGCGGCGGCACGCGCGTGCCGCGCGGTTTTCGATGCATGATGCGCTGCCAGTCTACCGCCAAGCGCGGTGCAATGCGCCGCAAACGCATCGGGTGTTACCCCGCTTGCGTTCGCGGCGCCGCAACCTTACGCGCTGCCGCTCAGAAACCGCTGAGCACCAGCTTGCCGATCGCGCGCCCGCCCTCGAGCATCTGATGCGCGCGCCGCACGTTCGCCGCGTTGATCGTGCCGAGCTGTTCGCCGAGCGTCGTGCGCAGCGTGCCGGCGTCGACGAGCCGCGCCACTTCGCCGAGGATCTTGTGCTGCTCGATCATGTCCGGCGTCTCGAACATCGCACGCGTGAACATGAATTCCCAGTGAAATGCCGCGCTCTTCGCCTTCAGCAATTCGACCGGCACCGGCTTCGCGTTCTCGACGATCGTGCAAATGCCGCCCTGCGGCCGGATGACTTCCGCTGCGGCCGGGAAATGATGGTCGGTATCGTTGAAGATCAGCACGTAGTCGACGCTCGGATGGCCGGCCTCGCGCAACTGCGCAGGCAGGTCGCCGAAATGGTCGACCACCGCATCCGCGCCGAGCGCGCGCACCCATTCGGCCGACGCCGGCCGCGACGCGGTCGCGATCACTTTCAGCTTGCCGAGCGTCTTCGCGAGCTGGATCGCGATCGAGCCCACGCCGCCCGCGCCGCCGATGATCAGCACCGACTTGCCGGCGTCGGCACCCTGCGGCGACACGCGCAACCGGTCGAACAGCGCTTCCCACGCGGTCAGCGCGGTGAGCGGCAGCGCGGCGGCCGCCGCGAAGTCGAGCGTGCGCGGCTTCAACGCGGCGATCCGCTCGTCGACCGCGTGGAATTCGCTGTTCGCGCCGGGCCGCGTGATGCTGCCCGCGTAGAACACTTCGTCGCCGGGCCGGAACAGCGTGACGTCGGCGCCGACCGCGACGACCGTGCCGGCCGCATCCCAGCCGAGCACGCGCGGCGTCTCCTCGACCTGCGGCTTCGGCGCACGCACCTTGGTGTCGACCGGGTTCACGGAAATCGCCTCGACCTTCACGAGCAGATCGCGCGGGCCCGGCACGGGCTGCGGCAGTTCGACGTCGAGCAACGCTTGCGGGTCGTCGATCGGCAGATAACGGGTCAATCCAACGGCTTTCATCTCGATACTCCTTTCAGGGGAATCCGGCAGGCTGCGGCGCAACCTCCATGCGTGCCATCGTAGGCAACCCGATCATTCGAGAAAACCGCTATATTTCCTGAAACATTTTCAGGAATTTCAGAATAATGACGTCCGATCCCGGGTCCGATCCGATTCCCGCGCCCGACAAGCCGCTCGACCTGCTCGACGTCGCGCTGTTCGTGCGCGCGGCGCTGCTCGCGAACGTCACCGCGGCCGGGCGCGAATTCGGCGTGTCGGCCGCGGTCGCGAGCGCGCGCATCGCCCA